>Ga0209188_1003781_pt1 | contig 10245 bp, 7 predicted proteins | sample C_130625_EF_Meta_FD_187307 | JGI IMG/M metagenome (GOLD analysis project Ga0209188, IMG submission 187307) | Freshwater microbial communities from Lake Croche, Canada to study carbon cycling - C_130625_EF_MetaG (SPAdes) (version 2) | ecosystem: Environmental > Aquatic > Freshwater > Lake | place...
TACATTTGGCGAGGCATCCATTCGCTCGGAATTGCATTACCCATTTGATCTTTGAGACCACCAGATAATTGATGCGCTAAAATGCCACCTGCAATGAGAGGTTCATTCAGAGCAATACCACTATTAGCATTCCAGCCCTTACCAGTTTTAACCATGGAGTCTTGCATGTTCTGCAGTGCTGTGTAAGCGATCTTGTCTCTGATGTTAACAGTCGTGCCCTCCATCTTACTAAAGCCCATACTGCCGCCCATTAAATAGGCGAAACGATGTGTTTCTAGAAATGCAGCAGCTTTTTCCATTCCTGGATTAAGTTTGACCCAGTTGGCCTGTCCGTCATAGAAAATTTTGGTAAAACTGGAGTCATTTGGATCTGTTTTTAATACGGTCATAATGTCGCTAGGCTTTAATCGATCAGCGAGAGTTTTGATTTCTTCACTCGTTGCATGACCTAGTTTTATCCAAGACAAAGAATTGCCTGCATCACCTGGATTGATAGAAAAACCAACGCCTAATTTAGCGACATACAAAGTTCCAGCAGATAAGTCTTTTTCCTTATCAGCAATAAATACAAAAAGTCCGCTATTCGTGTAGTCGTCACCCATGAGTACGGTACGATTATCCGGCATCACTTGTACGAGCTCATGCGAGATTCTTCCCATACAAAAGTGCTTCACAATTTTACCCGTGCCATCTGGTTGAACAGTAATTTCAGGTAAATGGCCATAGTGATATGGATTAGCAGTTGACTCATCACCAAATAGATTTTTACTAAATTCTTTAAAGCGTTTATTTTCTGCAATGAAAGCAGCATCAGGCTCATACTCTTCACTAGAAAGATGCGTATTCCAAGGTGACAAACTAGAGCCACAAGTAATCCATAATCCCTTTGCCGATGATGTGTCGACATTAGAGTATTTGACGAGAGATAACTTGCCGGTCTTTTGATCTTGATCTAAGGTTAATACTGCAATTGGGGAAGGTAGTGTTCCGTAAACCTTATCTCCTTTTAAATTTGCTGTTGTGTATTCAAATTGAACAACAGCAAATACAGGCTTACCTTTAATGCCTTTCACATTGGCATTTGGTAGCTTTAATAAAGAAGTTCCATCAGGACCATCAGAAAAAATATGGCGCTCTTTACCAGCAACAGATCGATCAAAGATAGGACGATTATTAATATCGTAATATCCACCGGCAAGAGTTTGAGCGCCTTTACCATTAGCAACCATGTTACCTGTTATGAAAAATGGCTCATAAGATAACTGAAATGATTTTTTAATACCATTTGTATAACTTACTTCCATAGCAGAGCTAATTTCTGTTCTTGCCATTGCGCCAGGATTGCTTAAAGATGGGGCGGGCATTGGTACAAAAGATACCGACTCAATCTGAAGTCCTTTTGTGGCCGCCTGAGTAACACTAGTAAAAAGTGCCATCGTTCCAGAAGTGGCAAGAGGAAACATGGGGGCAGAAACTGCAAGCTTAAGAACATCACGACGAGAGTAGTTTTTCATAAGGGTACTTAAGTAAGGTTAATAATTAATATTCAATATTAAATGACTCCTATGACAAAATAAATAAAGAAGCCACATGAGAATGTTGGGAGCGATTCCTTGATAAATAACAATCCATATGGGAATGATTTAAGATAAGTTAGTTCAGGCTCAATTCTTTAATTCACGATGAAATCACCCAAACCGCTACCCCTAGAAAAAATCCTTTTTAGTCAAGGTTTTGGGACTAGGCGACACTGCGCTAATCTTGTTTTGGCGGACTTAGTCAAAGTCAATGGCGACCTGATTGACGATCCTGATGCCTTGATTTCCCTAGAGAATCTTTCAATTGAAGTTGAGGGGACTGAGTGGACTTACCAAGAAAAAGCTTATGTTGCATTTCATAAACCAGCTAATTATGAGTGCTCCCATAAAACTAAACATCATCCTAGCGTATATAACCTTTTACCCGTGCCGTTGATTGAGAGAGGGATTCAGTGCGTTGGTCGTCTTGATCAAGATACGACAGGATTACTATTACTTTCAGATGATGGACAATTTATTCACCAAATGACAACTCCCAAAAAAAATATCGGTAAGGTCTATTGGATACAGACGGCTGAACCTATCCAAGATCAACAGATTGATCATCTAATGAATGGGGTTGTCTTAGACGATGACCCAAAACCTTGTTTTGCAACTCAGTGTTTAAAAAAGGAAGATCACCTACTAGAAATCACAATTGTCGAAGGACGTTATCATCAAGTAAAAAGGATGATTGCTGCCGTTGGTAATCATGTGAATGGGCTTCATCGTCACGCAATAGGTAACTATGCGCTTCCTCCTGATTTAATTGAGGGACAATGGCGTTGGTTAAATCAAAAAGATATCAATGACCTTTATGGTCGATAAGGAAAATAATGAACCAAGCGTGGAGAATTTTGTTGTGTTGGGCTTTTATTTTTGCAACGACTTGTAGTCATGCCACTGATTATCGATTTTATTCAGCTGCAGGAGTAAAGTTGCCCATGATCGAGTTTGCGCAACAATTCAAGCAATCAAATCCCACCAATTCAATTGTTAACGATTTTGATACAGCAGGCGCAGCTGAGAGTAAGTTTATTGCTGATACTCAGAGTGCTTGTTTAATTACAACAATCATCAGACTAGAGAAAGCTCTCAGTAGCGGAGTAATAAAAGGAACACCACCAATACCTTTAGCTGATACCCTGGGGGGCATTGCTTTTTCTGGTGATGTCAAATCGGCTATTTCTAATGGACCTGAATTAAAGCTTACATTATTAAATGCAAAATCGATTGCATTTTCAGATCCTGCGAGGGGCGCAACTGTTGGCGTACATTTTCTAGAGATGATTAAAAAGCTAGAGATTGAAAAAGAAGTATTAGCTAAATCAATACTTGCTAGAGATGGCGTAGAAACTATGAAGTTAGTCATGTCTAAAAAAGTGGAATTAGGCATCACCCAGGTCAGCGAAATTATTCAAGCAGATGCAAAGACATTGTTGGGACCATTTCCAACGGAGTTCGAGTTAGCCTCACGTTATGCCGTGTGGTGTCGCGACCCTAAAGATAAAAACATCGCCATGTTCCTCGATTTATTGCAATCTGAGAAGGGCGCGAACACATTAAATAAATTTGGATTGCGCCCTGTACGTTAAGTTGAAATGTGAATTTTGAAGAGACATTTAATAAAAAGTGAAACTATAAAATGAAAAAAGACTTCGTAATAAAAAATGTATTAATGAGTTTTTGTTTTGGTGTTCTATCGGTACAAACGTTTGCAGCATATCCAGAAAAATCGATTCGTTTAATAGTTCCTTTTGCAACCGGTGGAACTTCAGAGATTGTGGCCCGATCAGTCGCTAATGGACTTACCAATGCGCTAGGTCAATCTGTATATGTTGAAAACAAACCCGGTGGAGCTGGAAACATTGCTATGGAAGAGGTCAAGCGCGCCAATCCAGATGGCTATACCTTGATCTTAGGGCATGTCGGTACCTTAGCTGTGAACCCAGCATTGTTTGGAAAAAAACTACCCTATGATCCCAATAAAGATTTTGCGCCGATTACGCTGATTGCCAAAGTACCTAATGTAATTGCTGTAAGTGAAAAGAGCCCATATAAAACTATTGCTGAATTTGTTGCTGATGCCAAAAAAAATCCTGGGAAAATTAATTATGGCTCTGCCGGTAATGGCAGTGCAGGTCATCTAGCGATGGAGTACTTTGCTTCTGAGGCTGGTATTGATCTAGTTCATGTGCCCTATAAAGGATCGGGACCTATGTTGACGGATTTGATTGGTGGTCAGATTCAAGCGACATTTAATGGGTTACCTTCTTTAATTGGACAGATAAAAGGTAAAACCCTTCGACCTTTAGCAGTTGGTTCAGGAGACCGTTCAAAAAGTCTTCCCCAAGTACCTACACTTGCTGAGTCTGGCTATAAAGGGTTTGAAACCTCTCAGTGGTATGGGCTGATCGCCCCAGCGGGAACGCCACGTCCAATCATCGATCAATTACAAAAAGAGATTGTCAAAATATTGAACTCTAAAGAAGACTCCTATCGTATGCTTGAAGATGGAGCTATCTTAGTTGGCAATACCCCGGAGCAATTTATGACATTTATTCAAGCAGAACAATCTCGTTGGGGCAAGGTGGTTAAACAAGCCAAGATTACGATTGATTAACTCTTTAATTTACATCTCAATATGTGCTCTTAAGCCAAATATATTGATTGGACCCCGGGCGCTGTTAAACGCTGGATTTTCAATCCGCTGAAAATCTGCAGTTAAATAAACACCTTTATATGCTTTGATACTGTAATACGCTTCAAAGACCTTTTCACGTTCATATTGAAGGTTACCATCACCAATAAAGGCGGTCATACCACCGCGTTGTAAGTATTCAATTTCTGATGCAGAAATTCCACTAACGGCATAACCAATACCAATGACGTCTTCAGGCCTTCCCCAGGAAGTCCCCTTAATTGAAACCCCGCCAGATAATGATTGGCTGATATCTAAAGTTTGTGTTTCTGTGCGGCCGGTATTCCAACTCCAGCGAGCAAATACGCCAATATCATCTGACAGTGCCTGTTCTAGATTGATGCCATACCCCCAAAAACTTTGTTGACCATACCGCGTATTCAATATATCTGGAGTGGTATTTGTTTGAATCCCAAGATTGATTGCATCATGATAGTTCGACATGAATGCATTTCCGCGGAAATAAAGAGCTCGTATCACTCCAGGCTGATCATAGATTTTATGCTCACGAGTCAACTCGATTTGATCGCCATAATTTTCCGATAAGGAGTAGTCTAAATCTGAGGTATTTGGAACTTTTGGTAGGGCTAAACGAGCAGCTTTTAAAAGCCAGTTATCTTTGTACCACTCAGCAACCACACCCACCGTGTAGCCCTTCGTATCCGCAGCGTAGTTATATGCACCCATCGAAAAAATAGCAAAGTTTTGGAATTGCGTTCGAGGATCATGGCTGTATGAATTATCATCAAAAAAATCAAGTGTATTAAATTTACCAGCACTGATGACGAGTCGGGTGGTATCAACATATTTAGCTAATTGATTTGCACTTGATTCAAGATATTCACGTTCGCCACCAAACTGGAAGGTTTGTCGAATAAATGCTCGACCCGTATAGTAAATAGGAGGTGCATAGGCACCCTTTTGTAATTCACCGTTTTGAAACCCACCTAAACCCACAAGTGAGCCAGTAAATGGAGTGCCAGAAAACATTTCTGGGTTGTAATAGACCTCAGTATCTTGCCAAAGCTTAGCCCCAAGAAAAAGAGTACCGCTCAATGAGTAACTTCGACCATCAGCTCCCTCAGTTCGGCTTAATAAACTATTTTGGCCATTGTAAGATGAGTTAAAACTGTTATGTAATTGATTAATATAGGTCGATTGAGCATGAAAGCTAAATCTTTCCACTTCTTCCGTTTCACTCGCCGAAGTATTTATTTTGGCTTCTGATGTTGGTTGATCTGCAGAAATAGATACTTCACTCACATTTTGTGCAAAAGATGCACTTGAGCAAAGTAAGACTAAAACAGTAATGCTGAGTTTAAACATCAAAAGCCCTGACCCCAAATACATAAAAAGTATAAAAATTGACTAAAGTTTAAAAAGTACTATAACACAAATAAGAATCATTCTCATTTAAGCTGTCAAGCTTTATTCATACTAACAAACCTAAATGTAAATAAACCTATAAGCTTTGTACAGGGGAATTAAATTTTACGCTGTTGATTTAAATACATTAATTTAATGTATTTGTAATAAGACGCCTGACCGTTAGAAATCGCCAGTGCAAAGCCATATTTACCATCTAAAAAGCCAAGTCTTAGTACATACGTCCTAAAAAAAGCCCAAAACCCATGATAAAGAGCAGCAAACACAGAAGAGGATTTTCCACGCTGAAATGCTTGCTCAGCACCCAAGGTTGAATAATGATTCACTTTGTTAATGACTTGCTCAAAGTTACGATAACTATAGTGGATTAAATGGTTCTTCAACTGTTTCGTTTTACCTACGGGCATTAGTCGCTCATGAACTAAATGATCGGAAAAACGAGCCTGTCCCCTTTTAAACAAACGATCAACATAATCAGGGTACCAACCGCCATGATGAATAAATTTACCGCAATATTGGCTTAATCTGGGAATGGCAAAACAAATAACATCCCTGGAATTTAATAATTCAGATTTCATTTCCTGAATTAATTCAGGAGTTAATCGTTCGTCTGCATCTATTGATAAAACCCAATCATGAGAGGCATGACTGAGAGCAATATTTTTTTGGGGGCCAAATCCAGGCCATAAATTTGTACTGATAATTTTGGCGTTAAATTGTTGAGCAATTTCAAGAGTGCCATCACTACTTTGGTTGTCGACGATGATAATTTCATCAGCAAATCCAGACAAAGAGGTAAGACATTCAGCAATATTTAGAATTTCATTTTTAGTGATGAGAATTACAGAAATTGTTGGGATCATTAAAAATAAAAGGTTAAAAAAGCTAAAAAAACACGTTGTCATTAAAGTCTGTTCTAATTCATGACATATGATAACAATAGTCATCGCTTCTTACCAATACGGGCACCTAGCAGCCCACTGTATAGAATCCATCCTCGCACAAAGCCAGTCTCCAGAAAAAATCTTTTTTGTAGATGATGGTGCAAAGGATTGCCAACATCTTCCAAGTCTATATAAAGATATTGAGTATGTGATGAGACCCCAAAATATTGGTACAGTAAATAATTTTCAAGATATGTTGAGCCGAGTAAAAACAGAATATGTCATGTTCATCGGTGCAGATAATTGGCTTAGAGCTGATGCTATCGAATTATTGTCTTCGGCAAAAACCGATATCCTAACTTATGACATTGTAGTTACTGGTGAGCTAAAAGATGAAATACTCATCCGCGTTCCAGGTCAAACACAAAGATATCAGGGTGACCATTATTGGAATCGACATCAACAACACCATGGTTCCATGTTATATCGAACAAGTCTTGGGCAGAAAATTGGATATAAAAAAAGATTTGAGAATGGGAAACATCCTCAAGAAGATTGGAATTTATGGGACAAAATGCTAGAACAAGGAGCCACTGTATCTAGTATTAACGAAGGTCTTTTGTATTACAGAAGGCATCGTGAAAATTTTTTAAAGTATGAATATTTAGAAAATGACCCCGTAGATGAAAACAGTAATACAAGTTTAGAAGACTCTAATTTGACCGAGAAAATTCTAACCGATTAGATTTTAGGTGAAAAAATCATTTTGAAAGTCCATTGATCACCGGCGTCCCAACCATAACCTAAGCCCATATGAACATTCATACCATTTAAAAAGGTACCGGATGTTTGAAGTTCTAGAATAGCGAATATTTGCTTCGGGGTCGAGTTAGGAGTGTAATTGTTAACAGCAGTTTGACCTTGGTAATACTCTAAGCCATATCCTGTAATGGGGCCAACATTAGTAAGTCGAATAGCTCGTGTTTGATAACTTAATTCCCAATCGCTACTTTGGCCGTCTGAGCGACCAGAATCAATTACAGGATTAAATGCTAAAGACCATTGATCATTTTTCCAAGCAACAATACCGCGAAATTGAGCACCTTTCCGAGGAAATTCCATGCCTGTATTGAGTACCGAATATTCAAAATTTCCACCTAGAGCCCAAGGTTGAGTATCAGAATTTTGGATCGGTAACCATTTAATACGAGTTTTATAACCTGCAGACTCATAGCCATAATCTGGCGTGTAGTTGGTTGGCAAGTAAAAACCTAACTCAACCGTTTTAGTGAGACCATAACTAAATTCTGGGGTTAAACGAACCCCGCCTTGTGAAACACGTTGATTTGGAAAACTAGGAGTAGATTGTCCAGAAAACGTTGTGTTTGCATGAATCTCAAGACCAAATTCACCAGGCTCATTAATTTCACCATCATAAACCTGAATCTCATCGAGAAAAACTGCATGAGAATATGACGAAAAAAACAAAATGAGTAAGGTGAAGAGATGACAAATGAATAAGCGCATATAAATGTCCTATTAATAAAAAAATATTTTAACGATTTAAAAAGAAATATAAAAAATGACAGTAAATTGATTATGAAAACAGGCTAATTATTTCTAATCAATAATAAGTTATGTATAAAGTATAAATACTCAAAAAGAGGGTATTTATATTGACTAACTAAAGGATACAACCCAATAGGGTTGGTTATGATAGCAAGATGACTTATCTCACCCTAATAAAACGTTTGCCATGATGAATCAGCAAGAACTCTATTTAGCTCAAAAATTAGCGCAGGCAAAACAGTTACACTCTCAAGGCAATTTAGATGAAGCCCAAAAGGCATATTTATCTATCCTAAAGTTACAAACTAAAAACCCTGAGGCATTACATGGCTTGGGTTTAATTACCTATGTACAAAAAAAATATCAAGAATCTATTAAATACATGAATCAAGCAATTCAGATACATGCCGATGAAAGTTATTTGAATAATCGCGGAACTGTTTATTTCGCGTTAAAAAAATATACAGAAGCTGAAATGGATTACAAAAAAGCTTTACGATTAAAACCTGGATTTGCGGATGCAGAATTTAATCTTGCAAATTTGTTTTCAGAAATCAATCGAAGTAAAGAAGCTTTGGATATCTATGACTTATTAATACAGAGAAATCCGAATGATATCGAAGCATTGTATAACCGAGGTAACACCTATAGTCGTATTAAAAATTTTCAAGAAGCCATCTTAGACTTTAACCAAGTCATTGCTTTACAACCTAACCATATTAATGCCTTGCTAAATCGTGGCAATGCCTACTTAGGCCTTGAAGATCTAGATCTTGCTATTGCATCATATAGTCAAGCAATTGAGCTGCAACCTAATTTTGTAGAGGCCTTGTTGTCTAGAGCAAATTCTTATGTAGCAAAAAAATTACATGACTTAGCTAGACAAGATTTTCTAAAGGTTATTCAATTAAAGCCCAATCATAAAGAGAGTTATTTTTCTTTAGGAAATGTTTATAAAGATACATTTTATTTTCATGATGCCGCTGCATGTTACCAGCAGGCAATAGCAATCGATGAAAATTATTACGACGCACTTACCAATTTAGCGAATACTCTTCGCAGGTTAAAAGCTTTTGACGAGGCGGCTGTTTACTACAGCCGTGCTGTACAAGCAAACCCGAATTCACCAGAGCCCTATTCCAATTTAGGAAATATCCTGCATGACTTAAAAAGAACAGACCTTGCTATAGATGCTTATCTAAAGTCTTTGGAAATTGAGCCAAACTATAAAAGAGGACTTTATAACTTAGGTAACATCTTTAAAGAACTCAATCAATTAGAGGAAGCTCTTAAGCAATTTGAATTTATTCTATCAACGAATCCATCAGATATTGAGACACATTTTGCAAGAGGCATGGTCTTACTAACTTTGGGTAGATACAAAGAAGGATTTAAATTATATGAGTATCGTTGGCAGCGAGAGTCTTTAATTACAAAATTACGAGAATACGAACAACCACTTTGGACTGGACATGAATCCTTAGAGGGTAAAACCATTTTGATTTATATCGAACAAGGTCTCGGGGATACGATACAGTTTGGACGCCTGATGCCAGAGTTAGAAAAACGGGGTGCTAAGGTTCTATTTGAGGTTCAAAAGCCTTTAGTTAACCTAATGAAGCAAATAAGAGGAGTAAGCGAAGTCATACCGTATCAAGATGAGTTACCCCAGTTTGACTACTTTTGTCCTTTATTAAGTTTACCTGCAGCACTTGAGTTAGATGTTCAAACCATTCCATTGGCTAAGGGATATCTGCGGGCAAATTCAGAGTATGTCAGTAAATGGCAAAATATACTTGGTGAAAAAACAAAGCCTAGAATTGGTTTAGTTTGTAGTGGCAATCCTCAACATGAAAATGATCAAAATAGAAGTATCTTACTGTTTAATATTATTCCGCATCTTCCCAAAGAGTTTGAGTACATTACCTTACAAAAAGAGATGCGAGAGGTTGATCGTGAATTGATTAAAAAGTATCCACTATTTAAATCGTATGGCGATCATTTAGAGAATTTTGATGATACTGCGGCATTATGTGAGTTGATGGATATCGTGATTAGTGTCGATACTAGCGTGGCGCATTTAAGTGGCGCTCTAGCAAAAAAAACCTTTCTATTGATACCGTATTGC
>Ga0209188_1003784_pt1 | contig 10241 bp, 11 predicted proteins | sample C_130625_EF_Meta_FD_187307 | JGI IMG/M metagenome (GOLD analysis project Ga0209188, IMG submission 187307) | Freshwater microbial communities from Lake Croche, Canada to study carbon cycling - C_130625_EF_MetaG (SPAdes) (version 2) | ecosystem: Environmental > Aquatic > Freshwater > Lake...
CTTCGGGCATAACAGCCACAGTACAAGCCGATGTATGAATTCGCCCCTGGGTTTCTGTTTGGGGAACACGTTGTACACGATGACCGCCAGATTCAAATTTCAGGCGGGCGAACACGGCTTGTCCAACCAAGCGGAGAACCACTTCTTTATATCCGCCTAGATCAGATTCTGCGGAGCTCACAACCTCGACCTTCCAGCCTTGGCGTTCTGCAAAGCGGGTGTACATGCGCAAGAGATCACCAGCAAAGAGTGCGCTCTCATCGCCGCCAGTTCCCGCCCGAATTTCTAGGAAGACATTTCGTTCATCGTTTTCGTCTTTGGGTAGCAAGAGTTTCTGTAGGGCTCCCGCAAGCTCTTCCATGGTGGCTGCAGCTTGCTTTTGTTCTTCATCAGCAAAATCCTTCATATCGGGATCTTTGCGCATTTCTTCTGCAGCTTGAGCATCTGCCTCAGCTTGCTTATAAAGACCAAATTTCTCGACCACAGTTGCAATATCAGAATGTTCGCGCGTAAGTTTCCTATAGGCATCCATATCTTTGGTTGCTTCTTCGGAAGTTAAAAGGGAATTGAGTTCGGCTAAGCGCGTGTCTAGATGTTCTAGCTTAGCCCGCATACTGGGCTTCATCTAATGGTCTTCTGGCTTGGAGTGTGAGGCGAATAGTTTGGGTAATAACTTAATCAGGGCGTCTCGCTCAGCGCCATTGGAGTGTTGTAATGCATGGAGTGAGCCATGTAAAAATTTATTAGTGAGGCCTTGTGCCATGGCATTGAGCACTTCTTGTGGATCATCGCCACGCATTAAGCGCTTCATCGCGCGCTCTAACTCTAGTTGCCTTAAACGTTCGCCTTGAAGTTGAATATCCTGAATAATCGGAACGGTATTGCGCCCTTGCATCCAGTGCATAAAGTTACCAACACGATCTTCAATGATGGCCTCAGCTTGGCTCACTGCAGCTTGTCGTAAGTTGCTACCACTCTGAATCATGACGCCAAGATCATCAACCGTATAGAGATAGACATCATCTAAGCGTGAAATCTCTGGTTCAAAGTCGCGGGGTACGGCAAGATCAATCATCACCATAGGCTTATGGCGACGCTGTTTGAGGGCGCTTTCAACCATGCCTAGACCAATGATGGGCAAAGAGGATGCGGTGCTCGAGATAATGATGTCAAACTCGTGCAGACGACCGGGAAGCTCGGAAAGTTTGAAGGATTCTGCTTCTATATCCTGCGCAGAAATAGTGTCTGCTAATTCTTGTCCGCGTTCAATAGTACGATTTGCAATTGCAACATTTCTTGGTTTACGTGCGACAAAATGCGTTGCGCATAAAGAAATCATATCGCCAGCACCAATGAACAAAATACGTTGATCACTAATTTTTTCAAAGATACGTTCTGCAAGACGAACAGAGGCGGCTGCCATTGAAATAGAATGTGCTCCAATTTCTGTAGAGCCCCGTACTTCTTTAGCAACAGCAAATGTTTTCTGAAAGAGTTGATTGAGGTAGGTTCCTAAAACGCCTGCATCATTTGCGGTGCGAACGGCATCTTTCATTTGGCCCAGAATTTGGGTTTCACCAATCACCATCGAATCCAGCCCACAGGCAACTCGAAATGCGTGACGTACGGCATCTGATTGTGGCAAGGAATAAATATGAGGTTGTAGGCTGCTAGGAGCCATCTGTTGAGTTTTTGCTAACCAATCAAAAGTTGCTTCATGTAAAACTCCAACTATGCTGTCATCGTTGGCTGCGCAGTAAAGTTCAGTGCGGTTGCAGGTTGACAAAATCGTGGCTTCTGGCAGCCCAGCCTGATTCGCGCCAACTAAGTGTTGGCGTAGGTCGTGCAACGCTTCTTGAAGAAATTCGGGGTCAAAGGCGACCTTTTCCCGAATGGCGACCGGCGCTGTGTGATGATTGATGCCGAGTGTCAACAACTTCATAATGGCAATTATAGATTTGATGACAGCATTAATGGGGGTAAGAATGGGGTTTTTAGCTTTTCTGGTGATTGGCGGTCTTTCCGGGGCTTCGGCCTGGATTTTTTATCCTGGTCAAGCTCATCAAACAAAGCCGGGAAAGTTTCTCTGGGCTGTATTTTTGGGTGTTCTGACAGCCGCCGCCAGCTCCTATCTTGGACAATATCTTGGATTTTTTCAGTCTGGACAAATGCTGGAGTGGCTGAGTGCCATTTTTGCCTCTTGCCTTGTCGGCTGTATTTTTACCGCTTTAGCTAAATAAGACACTTTAATTAGGCTAACCCCAGCCACAATGCCAGCGCTCTATTAACGCGCACAAGGAGGGTGTCCTCAAGGACTCCAATGACTTCCCCAATTTTTTCTTTGCGAATCGTCATGATTTTGTCTATTTGGATTTGACACTCTCTTGTTAGTCCATTCTGAGAGCTGGGTAAGACGTTTAATCTAAATATTGGCGCCTGAACCAGATTGCTGGAGAGTAGGGCGACTGTCACAGTCTCATGAATATCGCTAAAGACATCCGACTGCAAAATAAGTGCAGGCCGTGGCTTACCAAAATCGCCTTGCATGACAATTGTTACTAGATCACCACGTCTCATAAACCATCCAAGTCACTTAAGGTGCTATCCAAGAATGACATGAGCTCAGAGTCTTCTTTGTCTGCAATTGCTACAACTTTCGATTGACGGCGACACTCTTCAAGAAATCCAGGCGCATGAGTATCAGGAACCCAAATTTGAATGGGCCGCAGGCCAGAAGCTCTTAATGAGATTCGATGTTTTTGTACTCTAGAGGCTGAATTTGAGGACATGAAGGGCTCCTTTTGCTTTGTTACATGTAACATTATACAGAAAAGTACTTGTTACATGTAACAAAAAGAAGCCACCTAATTAAAAAGGTCTCATTGCGATGAATGATTGGGTTGCTCTACCCACTGAATGGGGGTCAAGCGATGCTGTAGAAGAAATGCATTGGCTTTAGTGAAATGCCCGCAGCTCGCCTTGGCGCCTGATTCCAAAAAAGGCTGACTAGTCTTGTACACACCCAAACCGGATGGATGGGAAGATTGAAGAACCAACTGATTCACGCTTGATCCAATCAAAGATAGTTTCGATTGAGCGTGACCGCCCCAGAGCATCCAAACTAAATGGGGCTTTTGCACTGCCAATGAGGAAAGTAATTGATCGATGAAACCTTTCCAGCCAATATTAGCGTGACTGCCTGCCTCCCCTAATCGAACGCTGAGTGCAGTGTTGAGCAGTAAAACCCCTTGCTTTGCCCAATGATGCAAATCCCCATTTTGTAAATTACCAAAGCCTTCAAGCGCTAATGCTTTACTAATGTTGCGCAATGAGCTGGGAAACTCGCGAGAGTTGGTGGAAATATTTGCGGGAATCGAGAATGCCAGACCTTGTGCGAGACCTGGAGAGTGATAAGGATCTTGTCCCAGGATCACGACCTTGACTGATGCAACAGGTGTTAATGCCAGGGCTTTAAAAAAGTTGCGAGCATCAGGTCGGATCAATGTTGGGTCGATATTAAGAGCAACCTGTAAATTCAGTTCTAAATCTTTCCAGGAAGTAGACTCTAAATAGTCGCCCAATAATTTGCGCCAATCTTCAGGAATATCGTCTTTAGAAAAAGCAGGCATCTAATAAAAATATTCCTTGGATTACGATTTCTGGGTATTCGCTGTGAGCACAAACTGTATCGGCAAATGACTATCTTGCAAGTTCATGATGCGCTCGTGCTCTAAATCGTCACGATAAAAGCATACGCCCAGACTTTGTCCCTCTGCAAGACTACTCAGAACCTTATCTAATCGGCCACTGGTAATGCGTTGACCATTCATGTTGGCAAGTAAGTCACCCGGCGCAAGACCTGCTAATTGTGCTGCCCCGCCATCTAAGACATGCGTCACTTTGAGCCATCCATTAGCATCGGTGTGACGTATACCAATCAGCAGTTTTATTTTTTCTAGCTTGGATTGCTTTTTTGGTTTCACTGAAATTAGTTCGGAGGTAATCCACTTTTGAATTGGAATATCCTCAGTACCAAAAACGTAGCGTGATTTTATGGAATTCCAAATTTTTGAAAAGCCATTTCCGAGAAGTTCTTTAATTAAATCGTCAAGACCATCTTCAGCAATACCAGCCAGCGTTACGCCGTGTCTTTGCCAAATTAAACGCATCAAATCATCGAGTGATTTCTGATTGTTTGAGAAAGCACGAATTTGTAAATCTAGTCCAAGGGCAAGTAGCACACCTTTACCGTAGTAACTCACTACCGCATTGGGGGTATTTTCATCAGCCTGGTAATACTTGGTCCAGGCATCGAATGAACTATCAGCCAGACTTTGCTTTTGTCTGCCGGGGCCTCTTAAAACAGCATTCCAGTTATTGACGACTAAGTCTAAATAGGCTTGAAGATCAATGCGCTTACTGCGGAAAAGTTGGAGATCATCGTAGTAGCTTGTAAAGCCTTCAAACAGCCAAAGCAAGCGAGTGTGATTGCGTTTGCTGAGATCATAAGGTTGAAATGCTGCTGGCTGAATTCGCTTTACTAGCCAAGCGTGAAAATACTCATGACTACATAAACCCAAAAATTCGCGATATGCGGATTCGTCTAAGGGCATATCTCGTTGTGGAATTTGATCGCGGCGACAGAGTAAAGCGGTGCTATTACGATGCTCAAGGCCACCATAGCCATTCAGAACTGCATTCACTAAAAAGAGATAACTACTAAACGGCGCTTGCTTGTTAATGGGTTCAAAAAGCTCAATAGTGCAGTTGCAGATGGCTTGCAGATCTTCTGCCAAGCGTTTTGCATCAACGGGATGAATACATCCTTGAATCGCCATGCTGTGTGGCGTTCCGTTCGATATCCAGTGGATGATCTGAAACTCACCCAGTGCCATAGGATGGTCTAAAAGATCAGCATAATTTTGTGCAAGATAAAAACCAAAACCGCGCCCATCTATTTTTGCTGATCTCAAGCTAGTTTGGACTGACCACTCTTCGGCGAATCCAGACTCTAGCGGTACGATTGCTAGTGAGCAAGGTAACTCTGCCTGACCTTTGACTTCAAGGCACAAGCTACTGGCATTAAAGAAGGCGCGTTCGGTATCCAGATACGCAGCACGTACAGAGGAGTCGTAGGCATATACCGTTGTCAAAACCTCTACTGCGCCGTTCGCTCTTGGTAAACACCATTGATCATTATCAATTCTCTCTAAGGCCAACTTCTTTTTTGGTGCGTCTACTGAGTAAGCCTCAATCGACTCAATATGCTTACTGAAATCCCGAATTAAATAGCTACCCGGAATCCAGGCGGGCATTTGCAGAACTTGCCCTTGGGGATCAGGGTTAGCAATATGCAATTTCACCTGATAGCGATGCCCATGCAGATCTCTTGGCCATACGGTGTATTGGACTGCTGGAAGGTCGGCTATGTTCATCATGACTATTTCAGAGAGCCCAATTTCTTTTCAATATCAGCAATCTGAACTGCCCCAGGAAAGCGACTGCCATCGGTAAAAAATAGCGTTGGCGTGCCAGTGATTCCATAGGTTTTTGCAAAAGCCAAATTCTTATCCAGTGGCGTGTTGCAATCACTTTTGCCGTTAGGAGCGGTGCCGTTAATCATCCAATCGATATAGGCTTTATACGGGTCGGAGGAGCACCAGATTTGCTTTGATTTTTGCGCTGAATCTGCAGACAGAATCGGAATGAGATAGGTATAGATAGTGACATTATCGAGTTGCTGCATAGATTTTTCGAGCCGTTTGCAGTACCCGCAATTAGGATCTGAAAACACAGCAATTTGGCGGCTGCCATTGCCCCTAATGGTCTTGATGGCGCTGCTTTGGTTGAGATCAGACCATTTAATGCGATTTAAATCAGCCTGCCTTTGTTCGGTAATATTTTTACCCGTCGCGAGCTCAATGATTTCTCCTTGCACAATGTATTTTCCGGAGGTGTCTGTATAAAACACTTCATTACCCACTAGTACCTCGTATAGACCTGTCACGGGTGTTGGCGAGACGCTTTTAATTTTTACATTTGCCCCCAGCTTTTTTTGGACCTCTGCTTTGATTTGCTGTTCAGCTTGTGCATGGACGTACCCTGAAAAAAGTAGCGCTATACAGAAAAGCGCCGATACAGATAAAAATTTATTCAAAATCAATGTCTCCTAAGGCGCGTTCGATTAGACGCTGTTTGATAAAATGGCTTTTGTTGACTAGACCAAGCCCCCAATTACGTAGCTGTCGTTCAGTATTACTTTTTGCAGAAAATAATTTCTTTAGCCTGTCCGTAACCCATAAGAGAGCGCTAGTGTCGCCTTGGCGTTGGCGCTCATAACGGCGTAATAACACGGCATCATTTGGTAAGCGAAAAGACTCTCGTCTACTAAGAATATTCAGTAAGACAGCCACGTCTCGTAAGCCAAGGTTAAGTCCTTGTCCTGCGAGTGGGTGCATGACATGTGCAGCATCGCCAATCAGAACTGCCTTAGGCGACGGGTCAGGGCCAATAAAACGCTCAGCCCGAATTTTTCTTAATGGAAAGGTTGCTGGACTTGAATGAAGTGTGAGTTCACCTAATTGTTTTTCAATTGCACCATTTGCAATGGTGGTAAATCGTTCAAGCCATTGTGCTTGATCCAGCTTTAATAAATCAGCAGCATGATCAGGTGAGGTTGACCAAACCATTGATACCTGTTTACCAGGGAGCGGCAGCATGGCAACAATATCGCCACCTGGTAAGAACCATTGAAATGCAGTTTCAAGATGTGGGTAGGTGCATGTCCAATTAGCAACCACAGCACATTGTGAGTAACTCTCTTCACTGGTAGTGATGCCAAGAGCTAATCGAGTAGGCGAGTTGGCACCATCAGCAGCGATCACGAGTTGCGCACGAATAGAGCCACCATCTTTTAAATGCAGAGTACTTCCATTCGCGTCAATGACCATGCGGTCAACACTATCGTTGATACGTTCTAATTTATTTTGAAAGCGCGATGCTTGATCGAGCACGTGTTCGATCAAGTTTGATTCGCCGATCCAGGCGAGTTGAGGAGTGCCTGTCTCAAAAGCGGAAAGATGGAGCTGATCATTTTTTTCACCCCGATCACCATAGATGCGCATATCGCGCACTGCTTGCAGGCGGGTGTGATCTAGCGCATCCCAAATTTGTAAATGAGCTAATAGTTTTTGGGTGCCAGGTGAGAAAGCGTAGATTCTTTGTCCCCATTGGGATCCTTGGGGGCTGGGAACAGCCTGATCAAGATCGGGGGCAATTTCAATAGTTTGCAAGCCCATTTGGGCTAAGCCGAGGGCGCAGGCCTTGCCAGCAATACCTCCGCCGATAACAACGACATCCACAGCACGACTTTTAGCAGAATGCGTAGGGGATTTAGATAGGGAATTTTGGTGAACTTCTGACATAACTTGATGATATCGAAACCAGCCCCTTTACAATAAGCCCATGTCTTTGAAATGTGGCATCGTCGGCCTGCCTAACGTCGGCAAATCTACCCTCTTTAATGCGCTTACCAAAGCTGGAATCGCGGCGGAAAACTACCCTTTCTGCACGATTGAGCCAAATGTAGGCATTGTTGAGGTTCCTGACCCCCGTCTTGCCGCTCTGGCCGAGATTGTGAAGCCTGAGCGCATCTTGCCTGCCGCTGTCGAGTTTGTCGATATTGCAGGCCTGGTTGCTGGAGCTTCTAAAGGTGAAGGCCTTGGGAACCAATTTTTAGCCAATATTCGAGAAACAGACGCCATTACTCATGTGGTTCGCTGCTTTGAAGATCCTAACGTCATACATGTGGCCGGCAGAATTGATCCAATTTCCGATATTGGCGTGATTGATACCGAGCTGGCCTTGTCAGATTTAGCCACCGTTGAAAAAACCCTCAATCGCTCGAGCAAAGCCGCTAAATCGGGAAATGATAAAGAGGCCGCTGCTTTAGTTGCCGTTTTGACTAAAGTGCAATCCCACCTAGATTCTGCCCTGCCAGTTCGTAGCCTCAATTTGAGTGAAGATGAACTTCTGCTGATCAAGCCATTATGTTTAATCACTGCAAAACCAGCCATGTATGTTGCAAATGTGAAAGAAGATGGGTTCACTAACAACCCACATCTTGAGGCAGTAAAGCAGCATGCTGCCAAAGAAAATGCTCCTGTCGTTGCTGTATGCGCAGCAATTGAGGCAGAGATTGCAGATTTAGATGACGCTGATAAAACAGAATTTTTAGCTGACTTGGGTATGGAAGAGCCTGGCCTAGATCGCGTGATACGTGCTGGCTACTCACTATTAGGCCTACACACTTACTTTACTGCCGGTGTTAAAGAGGTGCGCGCCTGGACGATTCATCTAGGAGATACCGCGCCACAAGCTGCCGGCGTGATACATACAGACTTTGAGCGCGGCTTTATTCGTGCGCAAACGATTGCTTATGAAGACTTCATTCAGTTCAAGGGTGAGTCGGGCGCTAAAGAAGCTGGCAAGATGCGGGCCGAAGGAAAAGAGTATGTCGTTAAAGATGGAGATGTATTGAACTTTTTATTTAACGTTTAAGCAGTGCATGGATTACGCAATAAAAAAGCCCTTTATTAAGGGCTTTTTTATTGTTGCTTGAATTTGTTTAAGCAGTCTTAACAGCCTTCTCGAGGCATTTCGATATCTCTTCATAGCGCTTGAGAGCCAATTTAGTTGGTAATACTTCTTTTTTTCGGCCATCAACATTCGTAGCCATTTTGATGTAACCCATAGCGCTGAGATTCTTAAGCCTACCGTGTAAGGTTGCCTGAGAGCCAAGCTCTGCGAGTGATATTAAATCACCTACTAGCACAGACTCTTGTGAATGAGCGCTGGCAACGATCTTGTCTAGTAAGTTTTCTTCAACATAATCTAGTTTCTTGCCCGGGTTCATTCGATCTAATGCATCAATCAAGTTTAGGAAGCGGAGGTAAGACGGGGAATTGCTTTTTGCCATAATTGATTGGTAATTAATTTTATTGATGGTGAATAGCCATAGGCCTAGGATTAGTATATTCCCTAACTTTTACTTTCTCAAGAGAGATTCGTTATAGAAGACATTCATAATAAACGTAATGAGTAAATATTTAGCGACGACTTTAGAGGCGGTGTCTGGCCTTGCAATTAGCGCCTTCACATATGCCGCACTCTTCTATGCAAATTCTTGGCTCACCAGCGAGCTTATTTTTAGTCTTGGGGTGAATTGGATTTATTTGCCTGCAGGGCTACGCTTATTTTTAACTTTGATTTTTGGTCTTCCTGGGGCAATTGGAATTGTCATAGCATCTTTTTTTATTAGCTACTACGGTGACTTTCCAAAAGACTTAACAATTTGCATTGGTATCGGTTTAATTTCTGGATTCGCCCCTTACCTTGCAAGACTTTTTATCCTCAATAATGTGGAGCTTTCTCCTAATTTGAGCAACCTCAATATGCCCAAGTTATTAGCTTGTATTTTGGTTTATGCCGCATTAAGTTCAGGAGCTCACCAACTTTGGTTTTCACTTGAGGGGCTTGAAGACGCGGGCACCATGAATCACGTTATGGCAATGTTCGCAGGAGATGTATTAGGCTCAATACTGCTAATCGCAGTCATTAAGTATTCTCTGGATACCTTAAAGAAGATTGGGCAAACAGTTCGCTAAGAGTAATACCAGGATCATCAGCGCGCATAAATGCCTCGCCAACCAAGAACGCATTGATGTGATGTTCACGCATGACTTGTACGTCATTGCGACTGAAAATGCCAGACTCCGTAACTAAGGTCTTATTACTTGGCACCATGGATAAGAGGGAGAGGGTGGTATCAAGACTTACTTCAAAAGTCTTGAGGTTACGATTATTAATTCCGAGTAAAGGCGTTTTGAGTTCTAAAGCCTGCTCTAGCTCTGGAGCATTGTGAATCTCAACCAAAACGTCGAGGGCTAATTCGTGGGCACAAGCTTCAAGCTCTTTCATTTGATTGAGCTCTAAGCAGGCAACAATGAGCAGGATGGCGTCTGCACCAATCGCACGAGCCTCGTAGATCTGATAAGGATCTATTGTGAAATCTTTACGTAAGACCGGAATGCTACAGGCAGATCTTGCTTCTTTAAGGTAAGCATTACAACCCTGAAAGTAATCTTCATCAGTCAGAACTGACAAACAGGCGGCACCATACTTCTCGTAAGACTGAGCAATTTCTGCGGGCTTGAAATTCTCACGCAGAATTCCTTTGCTAG
>Ga0209188_1003785_pt1 | contig 10241 bp, 8 predicted proteins | sample C_130625_EF_Meta_FD_187307 | JGI IMG/M metagenome (GOLD analysis project Ga0209188, IMG submission 187307) | Freshwater microbial communities from Lake Croche, Canada to study carbon cycling - C_130625_EF_MetaG (SPAdes) (version 2) | ecosystem: Environmental > Aquatic > Freshwater > Lake | place...
AGCAGCAAGTACTTTAGCTGAGTCAGCTAATTCTGTTGCTAATGGTTTTTCAATCAGCATGGGAATACCATGCTCAACCGCTTTCATGATCGGGTCTACGTGAAGATGCTCATCAGTAGAAATAATGGCAGCATTAACTTCAGGACGACTAAGTAATTCTTCATAGCTATCCGTAACAAAATCTGCCTTTAGTTTTTCTGCAACTAGTTTAGCTCGTTCAGGATTTTTTTCTGCAATCCCTATCCATCCAACTTGAGGATGACGAGCTGCTACCTCACCACGAAAAAGTCCTACTCTACCTGCGCCAACAATTGCCAACCCAAGATTTTTTGCTTGACGATCCCGCATGCTTTATCCATTCACCGCACGAAGTTTTTCTTGAGAAATTGGCAAGTAAACTGGTTCGCCAGTTTCTGCAGAGATATCAGCCGCCATATAGACTTCCATTACTTGACGAGCTTGTTCACCGGTCACTAATACATCGCGATCTAATGCAACAGCCTCAAGAAAGTGAATCGTTTCATAAGCCATTGGGCCTGCGTAAACGTGATCAACCTGCTCACCAGGCATCGTTGACATTGGCAGTTGCATACCATTTTTCATAGTGTTCAGAACAACATCTTTATGACTATCGTCAACTAAAAGAGCGCCTTCACTACCAATGAACTCAATCCATGTTGATGAGAAATTAGGATATCCTGGGGGCAAACTCCAACCACCACCCACTACAAATGACAAGCCATTGTCCATCGTGACCATGATCCACTGCGTATCAGGAATATCTCCACCAGTTGATTCGCGCATTGCACCATAGTTCACTTGTGAATATACTTTGACTGGTTTTGCTGGCTCTAAACACCAAAATACAAAATCCAAATCATGCGTCGATTCCATAGCGGCAGGAGACAGCTTCACACGCCCACTGATTTTCTTACCAAGACTACGCGTAATATGGCGGCTTACTAAAATACTAACTGGACGACCAATCGTCCCATCATTGATGGATTTTTTAACATAAGCATATTTTGGATTAAAGCGTTGTGAGTAACCAATCGTAAATTTAAGATTTTTTTGCTTTGCAATGGCAATCAGCTCATCAGCTTCTTCTAATGCAATCGCAATTGGCTTTTCCAAGAACACATGCTTACCCGCTAACAAAGATTCCTTGGCAATTGGGAAGTGTGTAGTTTCTGGTGTAGCTGAAATCATAACAGCATCGATTTCAGCAATTTTGAGTAACTCACGATAGTCTGTTGTTGCAACAACAGGTTTAACTTTATCCGTCATCTCTTTGAGACGAATTTCGTTTGTTTCAGCGATATAGAGATTTTTGACTAGGGGATTTCTGTGGGCTGTTTCAGCACGAATACCACCACACCAACCGGTTCCAATAACGGCAACATTAATTTGCTTCATGCAAGTCTCCTTTATTACGATTTTTATTTGATTTATACGAAAGTATATTACAAGCTAGGTGACTTTAGTACATTAGCCAAAAGAATCACTTTGTTAGCGAAATCCCTCTTAGCCCTGAATTTTTAGTCATCTCATTGAATTGGTCTTGCTTCATTGCTCGATCAATCCAATCATTAATTTGAGGAATCGAACTAGCACGCTCCTTAGGTACTCCGATTGACATAGATTCATAGCCAATGACATCTCCCAAAACTCTTGACCCAGGAACTGAATCCGACATTTCATACAAAATGGCCTTATTGCTGGAAAAAACATCTATTCGACCCGCTTTTAACATGGCAATGGCGCTTGTCGTAGAAGTTGTCGTAACAATTTGAGCATGCTTAATCAATTTAGCAAGCTCTTTTTGTGAACTACTACCTTCACTAACTCCAATTTTTCTGGTGGGAACGTCAATATCAGCAATATTTTGAATACCCCGTTGAGAACCAATCAGATAACCTTTTTCTATTTTTAAAATTGGTTTAGAAAATGCAAAATCATCCGCTCGATCAGGCGATACGTTTGTAAATATCATATCTACCCGTCCTTGTTTTGCCGCAGCCAATACATCTGCATTTTTTTCAAAAATGATAGGGGTATAAGCAAAGTTAAAATCCTGAGCAAATAATTTACCAAGTTCATAGCCTACGCCCTTGGAGTCCTCAAATGTTTTACCGGGCAAAATCGAAGTTGGAGAGCCCCTATAAACTCCCATTCTTAATTTTCCATTGGTGCCTACTGGCGGCGGAGGTTGGGTAGCACATCCATAAAAAATAGTTACAAGTACTATTAAACTAAGACGCCGAGAATGTTTAAATAGTTTCATTCTAGTTCTCGGCCTTTTTTAATGGTTATTAATTGCTTATTTATGATACTCATCATAAATACTCTCGGTTAAAAAACAAACTCTGAATCTCGTAGGGGGCATCGTAATCTCGACAAAAATAATCATATCGTCCGTTATTTCAAATAACCGATCATCTTTTATTTGTAAAGTTACTCTAACTTAATATTGGCTGCTTTTACAAGTCTGTCGTATTTCGTGGCTTCTTGTTGAAGAAATTCATTAAACTCCTGCATTGAATTTGCTGGTACAGCAATACTGTCCGCCTCTAATTGAGTTTTAATATCCGGCATCGCCAACATACTATTAATTTCCATATTTAATTTCTCAAGCACAGGTTTTGGCGTTCCTTTAGGCGCAAATAATCCTCCCCAAACTGTAAAACTAAAACCAGGCAGTACTGATTCTGAAACAGTTTCAACGTTAGGTAAAACGCTAATTCTTTTAGGTGTTGTCACACCAATTACTTTTAATTTTCCTGACTTGATCAATGGCATGGCTGACGAGGTACTTGAAAAAAATAAATTTAATCTTCCACCCAACAAGTCCGGTAACAAATTACTCATTCCCTTGTATGGGACATGCACCATCGAGATATTAGTTCCAATTTCTAAAGCAGCTCCAGCCAAATGCCCTGGCGTTCCTTGCCCTAATGATCCATATGCCATTTCGCCAGGTGATTTTTTGGCCATTTGTATAAACTCAGCCAAGGTATTAAATTTTGAATCAATCGGTGCGACGATGGCTAACGGAGCATTCCCCATCAAGACGACTGGAATCAATTCCTTCATTGGGTCATATCCCAAATCTTTCATCAATAAACGATTAACAACTAACTCGCCTGTTTGACCAACCAATAAGGTGTACCCATCTGGCTTTGCGTTTACAACAAAACGCCCGCCAATAGAGCCATTTCCTCCTGGCTTATTTTCTACAACAATTGGCTGTTTAAAGTTGGAATATAGTTTTTCACTTGACAATCTCGCCAAGCGATCGCCCATTCCTCCTGGACCATATGGAACAATAATATTTATTTGTTTTTGTGGATAATTTGTCTCTGAAGCCATCAATACTACAGGCATCAACATGAGGAAAATAAAGCTAAAAAAAGATTTAAGGTACGTCTGAGCTTTATCTCGATGCATGTTGTCTCCAGAAAGGATATGTCCTATTCAATTCATTATTGTAAAGTTATCATGTATTCTAAGGTACTAAATTGACTCTTGACATTACATGAATACCCTACCTTTGTCCAATATTACTATTTTAGAACTTGGCAGTTCCTTATCCGGTTCTTATGCTAGTCAATTGATGGCAAAATTTGGTGCAAAAATTTTTATAAATGAGCCGGCACCTACTGGCAGTCCGTTGAGATATTTGGTTCCAGAAGATTACCAAATCAAATGGTGGAACACCATTAGTAAGAATAAATTATCCATTACGATTGAGACTTCTTCTATACCAAATAACTTATCCGAAAGTGATATCCTGAGTCATGTTGATGTCGTTATTACAGATATAGGCCCTGCTCGATGGGAAATAGATCCATGGTTGAAACACTACACATCGTGTCTTAAAAAACCATTAGTAATTGATATTTATTCTTCTGGAACTGACATGTCCCATCTTTGGCAAGGGTCTTCACTTGAAGAATTTACTGCAGCTACTTCTGGAATGATGCACTTAACAGGCTGGGAAGATGGCCCTCCGGTTGGCGTTGAGGCGCCAATTGCTGAATATCTTGCGGGAATGATGGCAGCTTCGGGTGCATTAGCTGAATTAGGCTTTTCAAGAAAATCCCGAGTATCTCCTAGACCAATTTCTATGGCAATGCATGAAGCTGTTCTCCGCATGATTGAATGGCAATTGCCTATTGCTGCCTTAGAAGGTAAGCCTGTTTTGCGCAACGGGAATAATTTTCCAATGAATGCTGGGATCTCTAATATGCCTATGACAAAGGATGGTAAGTACATCGCTATTTCAGCCGCCAGTCAAGAAGTCGCAATGCGTCTTTTACATTTAATTGGTGGCCCTGAGCTTGCAAACCATCCAGATTATTCCACGCCAAAAGCCCGTGCAGATCACATGACAAATCTTTATCTCAAACTGAATGCTTGGGTATCCACAAAAACTCAGGAAGAAATTTTACGCATTGCTCAAGAAGCAGATATTGTAGTAGGTCCTATTTATAACGCGCTAGATATCCTTCATGAGCCAATGGTGATAGAACGTAATAATTTAACTCCTGTGCAATTAAGTGGTCATGAAGATACTCTTCAAATGGTTCGTATCCCAAAGGTGTCAGGGATTCCTCAAGTTGATGTTAGTAATGCCCCTGATTTAGGTGCCCATACTTTTGAATTTTTGCAACTAATTTCTCAAAAAAAACTTAACCAACCTGCGTAATGTTATGAATCTAAATACATTAAATTATTGGCCAATTAAATCTCTTTTATTTGTCCCTGCTAATCGTGAAGATTTTGTATTGAAAGCGATACGCTTTAAACCACAAGCAGTTATTCTTGACTTAGAAGATGCAGTTCCAAAGCATGAACTTGAGCAAGCGCGTCTTCAAATAAAAAAGTTAATGAAAATCTTGCGTGATGACCACATTCTTTGCTTTGTAAGAATTAACTCACTCCAAGAAGGCGGGCTGGATGATCTCCACTTTATAGTCTGTGAATATCTTAGCGGAATTATGGTCCCTAAAATCGAGTCGGCTAAGGACACACTTATCATAGACCAACTACTTTTAGAGTTAGAAATTAAAGCGCATTTACCTCCTCAGTCAATTGATATTATTGCTCTTCCAGAAACTGCTTTAGGCATTTATCAGGGCTTTGAGATAGCAAATGCTAGTCCACGTGTAAAAAGTTTAATGACGGGTGTCAGCGGCCCAACCGGTGGAGACATAGCAAAGGCTATTGGATATGAAGCTTCTCCTGAAGGGCTTGAGCAACTTTACTTACAAAGTAAGATCGTTTTAGAGAGTAAGGCTGCAAACGCGTCTTATCCTATCGCTGGAATTATTGGCATGAATATTAAAGATCTAGACTACGTCAAAGTTCTCATTGAGCGAGCCAAGAAAATTGGTTTTACTGGTGTTGCTCTGATTCATCCTAGTCATGTGGAAATAGCGAATCAAGTATTTAGCTTGTCAGATGAAGAAATAAAATACCACCGAGAACTCGTCCAAACATTTTTAGATGCACATGCTAAAGGTTTAGGAGCCACTACATTTCAAGGTTCAATGATTGATCAAGCGATGTATGAGCGATCTTTATCTATTTTAAAATCAAAACAAAATTAATCTATTCTTGATGACAAATCCTCCAATGAATCCTTTACCGCTTGATGGCGTTACTGTAATTGAACTAGGTACGATTATCGCTGGCCCATTTGCAGGAAGTTTATTAGCGGAAATGGGTGCTACTGTCATTAAAATTGAGCAGCCCATCCTTGGTGATGGGCTTCGGCAATCAGGTCCTAAAATAAATGAAGTACCTATTTGGTGGGGCGTGGCTTCGCGAAATAAGAAATGTATCAGCCTCAATCTAAAAAATCCTTTAGGTATTGAGGTATTTAAAGAATTAATTCAAAAAGCAGATGTCCTCATCGAAAATTATCGCCCTGGTGTTTTGGATAAGTTAGGGTTGGGAAGTTCAACTCTTCATGCTCTTGTACCAAAACTTATCATTTTGAGTATTTCTGGATATGGACAGGACGGGAGTTATGCCACAAAGCCTGGTTTCGGGAAAATTGCTGAAGGCTTTAGCGGAATAGTACCGCTGACTGGACGTCCTGATGAGCCTCCTTTATATACTGGCTTTTCTCTAGCAGATGCAAGTTCTGGCTTGTATGGAAGTCTGATGATTAACATGCTTCTTCTTGACGAGGAAAGAAAGGATGTACATATTGATTTAGCACTATATGAACCTCTTTTAGAAATGCTTGAATTTCAATTTCATTCACCAAGCTCAGCACCAATAAGACAGGGTACTAATAATCCCTACGGTTGGGGTATCCCTGAAAATCCTATTACTTATCCTGCTTTTCAATCTATCGACAATCACTGGTTTCAAATTAAATTAGATCTTCAAAGTAGCATTTCATTGAGGAATCAATTGCACTTTTCTGCTGATATGCATGTGGGTAATGCCCTAAGAGATTGGTCTAGGTCTAAAACTGTCGAAGAAATATTTTCTGTATTAAGAGCACTAGATGTAGAGGTATCTATTGTGCAAAATGGAGCAAGTCTTGCCTCTAACTCTTATTTCACTTCACGTAGCGATGTCATCCAAGCAAATCATCCTGATTTAGGTCAATTTCCAGTGCCAGGATTTTTTCCCAAATTCAATCGATCAAAGCAAAATACTGCTTTTCGGGCCCCAAAAATTGGGGAAGATAATGAATTTATTTTTAAAGAGTTTTTAAAATTCGATGATCCTAAATATCAATTACTTATAGATCAGCTGGTCATCTAATAACTATCATCTAAGTACTCTGAGAGTCCCAACTTCTCTCATTAAGCTCTAAAGTTCTTAAGGTCTTGCGGTCAATCTTTTCAGTATTCGTGAGAGGAAATTGTTCTATATATTCATAGTATCTCGGTACCATCGATGCTGGAAGTCTAGTGGATAGCCACTCCTTGAAAATTTTAATATCCGATAACTCTTTCTTTGGTGCCCCTAATATATAAACTCTGATTTCATCTTCTCCATCAGCAGCAGGATATCCGACCGCAACACAATCTGCCACATCTGGATGGGTGCGTATTTCGGTTTCAATCTCAAATGGAGAAATATTTTCTCCACGTCTTCGTATACGATCTTTATCTCTTCCCGCAAAATAGAAAAAACCCTCTTCATCCTGCCACATAAAGTCAGAGGTTTGATACCATAAATGTCGTATGGCAGATACTGTTGATTCAGGCATATTTAAATATTCTGTCATCATAATGTATGGTTTTTTGGGTCGGCAAACCAGTTGTCCCTCTTCACCAGTTTGAACGAAATTGCCATGTTCATCGACAATTGCTAAGTCCCAATCCTCATGACACTTCCCCATAGATCCAAGTTTTCTTTGACCATAAGGGGTATAAATTACTACTCCAATTTCCGTGATGGCAAATGATGACAACATGTGAACTTTAAAGCGCTTTTCGAAATCTTCATCAAATAAAACGTTATAAACAGCTCTTAATTGATGGTTGCTGTCATATGGAGTTTCTACTTTGGATTTCAAAATGGCAGGCATAGACGGTGTTAGCAATGCAATCGTTGCTTGTGACTTCGCAACTGAATGCCAAAACTGTGAAGCACTAAATTTTTTATCTAAGAAAACTTGTCCGCCCACCATAAAAACCGGCAAAACACCCTGTCTTGATCCAATCCCATGGAATAAAGGCAGTGAGTTATACAAAATATCTTTTTGTGTTAAATCTGTTATCTTTATAAAACTGCATGGATTAGCAAAAAAATGACCGTTTGGCATCATCACCGCTTTAGATGGTCCCGTGGATCCTGATGTAAAAAATATAGATTGAATATCACTAAAATGCGACTGCGATACATATTGATGGTCTACCTCTTGATACAACTCATCTAATGTCTTTAGTTTTGGATTTTCATTGAACTGAAGTGATTGATGTTGATTAGCATCAATCAAAATAAGATATTCATAATAATCATAAATAGAAGGATCAATTTCCTGTAATTGATTAAGCACTTCTGTTGTGATAAATGCATATTTACTTTTACAGCTCATTAAGACCTGTTCAAATACTCGTCCCTTTAATGTCGGATTAACAAATGCAACTTGAGCCCCTCTTAAATGCAGTGCAAACCATGTCATGACATACTCTATCGAATTACCTGCAATTAAAGGAACAAGTGTTCCCTTATCAACCCCTAAAGTAGCAAGTCCATGAACAAGCGAGAGAACTTGTTGTCCAAATTGTGCGTAGGTATATTGTTTCTCACCATCTGTTATAAATGGTTGAGTAGCATGTTTTTGAATGCTATTAAAAAACAAAGGTGAAAAGGTTCTTTGTTCGAGAGGCAAATTTCTGAGTTCTTCAATCTCAAAAGATACATCAAAATGGTTCGCCATTTTTCAATCTCCGGGTACCAAAATAAGTCTGCCAAAATTATCAGTCGATTGCATCATTTTGGCATGTGACTTAGCAGCATCTTGTAAGGGGTTATACGAATCAACGATTGCTTTTATTTTTTTATTGGATAGTAACTCGAGTGCTTTAGCCATATGTTCCACACCTGGTGCATATGACCCTAATATTTGCAAACGCTTCAGAAGCGCAATCGCTGGACGAAACTCAGTAACACCTCCCTCAACTTCTCCAACGCATACCAATCTGCCATACAAGGCCATGGACTTTAAGGTCGACTTAAAATTAGATACCCCAACAATATCGATGCCAACATCTACCCCTTGACCTGCTGTTATCCTTGCTACCTCAACACTCCAATCGTGATCTTTTTCTGTCACGATCACTTCATCCGCACCCAACATTTTCAATTGATTCACCTTCTTGCTACTTGAGGTAGTCGCAATGACAAAAGCCCCCGCTAATTTGGCAAGTTGAATCGCATGGACACCCAAACCTCCTGAAGCGCCGGTAATTAAAACTTTTTCACCAATCTGAACCTTGCCGATATCCCGAATCGCACGAATCATCGTTCCAATACATGCCGCACTCATACAGGCTTCTTGTAAATCAACCGCTTCAGGAACTTGGCAAATACTATCAGCCCCAACAAGAACATATTGCGCATAGCCACCGTTAGCATCTTGGCCTATAAACCATGCACTAGCGCAGGATTCAGATCTACCCGTATGGCAATATAAACAGGTCCCACAGTGCCCTCTTCTTGGCAATGAGGCAACTCGCTGCCCAGTTGAGAATTGATGAATTTGAGATCCAGTCTCCACAATAGTTCCAGATATTTCTGTTCCTAAAATTAACGGGAATTCAATATCGTTACTTTTATCACTGCTTGCAGTTCGATAAGCGACAGATTTTTTGCGGATAGTTCCTTCTCTAATGGATAAATCTTTTCTATCAATCCCACAAGCTGCAACCTTTAATAATATATCTCGAGGCCCCACCTTTGGAGTCGGAGCCTGTTCATAAAGCAAGACTTCAGGACCACCAAAGGAATTTATTTTTACAGCATTCATCATTTGCGTCATCTGTGTTTCTCCGAGCTATAAATAATCGAGGTACTTACTGGTCCCGGCGCAATGTATTGAATATGTCTAGCATCTTTAATTTGCCGTACATCGCACTCACCTCTGATTTGTCGTATTGCTTCAATATTTAAATTCCAGCCCTGCATATAACTTTCTGAAAGATGACCGCCACTCGTATTCAAGGGCAAGGGGCCATTCAATCGAAGACGACCATCTCTTACAAAAGATCCTCCTTCACCCTGCTTACAAAAGCCAAACCCTTCTAGTCCAAAGATAACTGAAGGGGTAAAGTTATCGTAAATCATAAGTCCATCTAACTCCGATTGTGGTATGTCAGAGTAGGAATAAATATATTGGGCTACACGATTCATTGGCCCCCAATTAAAGTCTTCAGAAACAATTCCATCAGCTAAACTCGATGCTTGTCCAAAGCCACGTATATAGACAGGTTGTTTTGCATAATCCATGGCTCGATCATTTGTCGTCATGATCATCGCAATCCCGCCATCATTAATTTGACAATAATCAAATAAACGTAAGGGTGCACAGATCATTTTTGATGACTGATGATCTTGAATCGTCATGGGCTTTCGTAATACGGCTTGTGGATTTAATTGGGCATGAGACCTTATTGCCACTGCGATTTCAGCCAGATCCTCAGATTTTGTGCCATACAACTCACAATGCCTTTGAAACATGAGCGCATTAACGGCTCCTGGGGAAGACA
>Ga0209188_1003788_pt1 | contig 10236 bp, 11 predicted proteins | sample C_130625_EF_Meta_FD_187307 | JGI IMG/M metagenome (GOLD analysis project Ga0209188, IMG submission 187307) | Freshwater microbial communities from Lake Croche, Canada to study carbon cycling - C_130625_EF_MetaG (SPAdes) (version 2) | ecosystem: Environmental > Aquatic > Freshwater > Lake...
ATAGGCTTACCAAATGCTACGCGTTCTTTTAAACGCTTACACATAGACTCTAAAGCACGTTCAGCAACACCAATCGAGCGCATGCAATGATGAATCCGGCCAGGGCCTAAACGGCCTTGAGCAATTTCAAAGCCACGACCTTCGCCAAGCAGCATATTTGTTGCTGGAACACGCACATTGTTGAGTACAACCTCCATGTGACCATGAGGGGCATCATCATAACCAAAGATAGAAAGTGGACGGATTATCTCTACACCAGGAGAATTAGACGGTACAAGAATCATCGATTGCTGAGCATGACGAGGAGCATCTGGATCTGTTTTACCCATCACAATGTAGATGGCACATCTTGGATCACCGGCGCCAGAAGACCACCATTTACGACCATTGATAATGTACTCATCACCATCTCGCGTGATGCTACATTGAATATTTGTGGCATCACTTGAGGCAACATCAGGTTCAGTCATCAGAAAAGCTGAGCGAATTTTACCTTTTAAGAGAGGTTCTAACCAAGCATCTTTTTGTGCTTCAGTTCCGTATCTCTCGAATGTTTCCATATTGCCAGTATCTGGAGCGTTGCAATTAAATACTTCTGGGGCAATATGGGATCGCCCCATGATTTCACATAAAGGAGCGTATTCCAAGTTATTAAGACCCTCAGGAGCTCGCGTGGATCGCGGTAGAAAAAGATTCCATAAACCAGCTGCTTGTGCTTTGGGTTTTAACTCTTCTATTAATTGGGAAGGAGTCCAGGCATTTCCTGCTTTACGATTGCGTGCGATTTCTTCGTAAAAACGATGTTCATTAGGATAAATGTGTTCATCCATAAAACTTAACAAACGCGTTCTTAAATCTTCTACTTTGCTCGAATATGTAAAATCCACAGAATCTCTCCTAATATCAATTAATTAATTGTAAACTGTTAGCTTGACTTTCAATCAGATAAGTCTATTTATAGCTAAATTTAAAAAACATTGGTATAAATATAATTAATCAAACTACATTATTATTCAAAGCATGTTAATCATCTTATCTCCAGCAAAGACTTTAGATTTTGATGAATTCAAGTTACCTTTGCCAACCAGCCAACCTGAATTTATTCCAGAGGCCAGTCAACTTATTGCTGAGTTAAAGAAGTATTCCGTACAAGAAATTGCCTCTCTGATGTCATTGTCAGATAAGCTGTCTGCATTAAACGCCGCTCGCTATGCATCTTGGAGTAAAAAATTTACGGCCGATAATAGTAAGGCTGCCTTATTTGCTTTTAATGGTGATGTTTATGAAGGCTTGCAAGCAAGCACATTTACCAAAAAACACATCGAGTTTGCTCAGCAACATCTGCGCATATTATCGGGTTTATATGGCGTATTAAAGCCATTAGATTTAATGCAGGCCTATCGCTTAGAGATGGGAACGCATTTAGTCAACAAAAAAGGCAAAGATCTCTATTCGTTTTGGGGTTCGAAAGTAACTGAAAATATTCAATCTGAATTAAAAGCATTGAAGAAGTCATTTCTCTTGAATTTGGCTTCAGATGAATATTTCAAGGTTATACAGTCGAAAGATTTTGGATTTCCAATTATTTCACCGGTCTTTCAAGATGAGAAAGATGGGAAGTTTAAAATCATCTCCTTCTATGCAAAAAGGGCAAGGGGATTGATGGCTAGGTATGTCATCCAAAATGGAATTCAAGATTCTGAACAGTTAAGACACTTTGATCTTGAGGGTTATCATTTTGTGCCAGAATTATCACAACCACATCAGCCTGTTTTCCAAAGAAAGCAAAGCAAATAATGCCTATTTCCAAATCGACCCCTAAAACTAGTTCAGTATCACGTATTTCTACGAAAGTAAGAAATACTCCTGAAGTGGAAAAATTAGTGGCAGATGTGCTTGCATTGGCAGCTTCAGGTAGTAAAGTCGAAGATAATTTTTGGGAAACTAAATTATTTGAACGTCTTAATCGTTTATTGAGCAATCAAAATCAGGCGGTTTTAGATGCTGGCTTAGACCAAACATTCAAATCCCAAACCGCGGCATTTGAAATACTCGCTGATGCTATTGAAACATCTGCTGAATCGATGCTTTACGAATTTGATGGAAAAACTTATGAGGTATTACTTCTGGCGATTCCAATCATTGCACAAACACGGTACGCCATACCTTCAGGTCCTATGCGAACAGGCTTAATAGCAGAGACGGTGGAGTATTTAAAAGATTTAGTACTTGCAAAACAAATTCACTTATCGATTGTGCCTTGGTTATATAGTATTGATCAGATACCACAGTCGCATAGTCAAACAAGAGTATTACTCGAAAAAATGGCTAAGTCTGCTGTTGAACAATCGGACGTTGTCTATCAATTAAAAGAAATGCCTGAAACTATTCCGGTACTTGCAGATCCGCGCTTTATCTTATGTGCAGTAGGGGTTCTGAAGGGCGATCCGATGTTTATCTGGCAATCCGAAGAGCAGATCCGTGTTGAAAGAGGTTTGGCTTTAAAACGTTGGCAAGTAGCGATGCACTCGGTATTGACAGAGGTATTACCTGGATGCGAATTTGAAGTGTTATTGCCAGATGCTTTTTTTACAAATTGTCGAGAGGCAGATAAAAAGGTCAGACCACTGAGTTTGACTGCTGCAGTTAATTATTTAGAATCAACACTAGGCGTAACGCCGGTTGAATTATCGTGTGTTGTAGCTGCATTTGGTAGCGAAATAACCGATGAATTCAGAATTTCTTTCTCAATTAAAGGACATCCTGAAGTTATTTATGGTGTTGTATGGCCTTTATATGATCGTGAAACAGTTTCTCTTGACGATATTGAAAGTGGCGGCAGTGGTAATACAACGATAGAACTGATTTCCGATACCTTGCATGAGGCAGGTGTTGGGGATGTCTTCAAACATGCGATGTTATTTACGCCTGAAATGTGTGAAGATTGTGGAGTACCATTATTTCCGAATCGGTCAGCGGAGGTAGTCCATGCAGAGATGCCAGAAGACACACCTGCGCAACAGTTGTTATTTCATTAAATCGACAGCTTTTGAATTATCCACTATGGGTAGATCAGCATGTTTGCAATAATCAAGCAAACGTTTTCCGGCCTTACTATCGAAAAGCATTGCTTTTCCTGGAATGATGAACCAGTCATAGCGATGCACAATATCTGAGAAGCGAGAAACCCCATTCAAGGCTTCAATACCGGTCATGGTAAACAGTTTTCTGTTAAACAAAAACAAATAATTGTTACCTGATTGTGCAGTTTTTACTTTGACATTATTTTCACAAGTCCAAACAGTCTCATTACCCACCTTGAGCATCTCAAATTTTTTCTCATCTTCAGATAATGTTGGCGATGGTGTATTTTTGGGTATATTTTTTTGCGCATACACGCTCGTATGAATACTCAAAAGCAGAATCAATAAACACAAACATCTCATCACGATGGGGCTGATGGCACTCGGTTTAACTGAACTACATTGAGGCGTATGGAGTTTATTTTTTTGCATACTTAATCAAACCAATCTAAAGAGTTCATTTGGGTAAATTTCTTCCCAGAGTTTTTGGCGCGTTGCAATACCATCCAGTAGAAACGATAGCTAGCTCTGTCGTGGAGTTTACCATCGAACTGTATAGGGCCCCAATCGGCTTTTTGTGCAGCGAGTAAAATCTGAACTGCTTCATCGACTTGAGTCATTTGTGGGCTAAATGCATCCACAATGATAGGGATTTGGTTTGGGTGAATACTCCACTTACGGGTATAAGCAAAAAGATCTTTTGCTTGAATACAATCATCACGGATACGGGCTACATCAATAATTTCAGTGCACACATTATGCGAAGGAATCTTAGCAAAACGATGAGATGCAGCAGAAACCTCTAACATGGCTCTAGCAACAAGAGGGTGTTTAAACTGATCCACACTCATGGCGCTTGCCGGAATTGCACCGTAGTGTGCAGACACAAAATCCATTAAACCAAAACTAAGGCATTCGACTTGGGTAAGAGAGGCTATATCAAAGGCGTCGGCTAATGACCCATGTGTTTCAATCAAGACATGAATGGGGATTTGGATTGTTATTCCATATTGCAATGCTTTTGAATTAATTTGTTCAATGAGGTGACTGACTTGAGTGGCAGATTCAACTTTTGGAATCGTTAAATAAGCTAAGCGATGACCGGAGTCTTTTATCAAGATATCAATATCTTGAGTAAAGTGTTGGCTTTGCGGGTCATGAACACGAACACCAACCCTGCCAAATGCATTTGAAGCACTAATGATGAGTTCACTCACTAAATGAGCATATTCCTCTTCAAGGCCAATGGGGGCTCCATCTTCGCAATCGAACGTAATATCAAAACAAGGCCCCATCTCTTGTTGAAGAGATAGGGCTTTTTTCATGCGCGATTCAGTGCCACAATAATGATCACAAACTGGCAAAGTTTTTGGAACTTTGCCCTCAAACAGAACTTCAGAAGGATTCATATTAAAAATTGAATCACAAAAGGTGTTTTACGCCATCTTGTTCTTCCATTAATTCCTTCAATGTAAAGTCCATACGTTCACGAGAAAACTCATCTACGGGTAAATCTTTAATCACCGTGTATTCACCATTTTCGCAAGTCACTGGAACACCATACATTACTTCTTTAGGAATGCCGTAGGAGCCATCTGATGGAACGCCCATAGTTACCCATTTACCATTGGTGCCTAGGTGCCAATCATGAACGTGATCAATTGCCGCGTTTGCAGCAGATGCTGCAGAGGATAATCCACGTGCTTCAATAATCGCAGCACCTCTTTTGCCTACCGTAGGTAAGAAGGTATTTTTGTTCCATTCTTCATCATTGATCAACTCTTTGATTGCTTTACCAGCAACAGTTGCAAAGCGATAGTCAGGGTACATTGTCGGACTATGGTTCCCCCAAACAACTAATTTTTCAATATCAGCAACCGCAGTGTTTGATTTAGCAGCAAGTTGGGAAAGGGCGCGATTATGATCTAAGCGTAACATCGCAGTAAAGTTCTTCGCAGGAAGATCAGGTGCAGATTTCATGGCAATATAGGCATTTGTATTTGCTGGATTACCGACTACTAAAACTTTTACAGTTCTTTTAGCAACAGCGTTTAATGCTTTACCTTGGGCGGTAAAAATTTGCGCATTGGCAGAGAGTAAATCTTTTCTTTCCATACCAGGTCCACGAGGACGTGCGCCTACGAGAACTGCGTAGTCTATATCTTTAAACGCCGTCATTGGATCACCATGAGCAGTCATTCCTTGAAGTAATGGGAAAGCACAATCATCAAGTTCCATCATGACGCCTTTTAGAGCGTTTTGAGCTTTTTCATCCGGAATTTCTAATAACTGCAAAATAACGGGCTGATCTTTTCCAAGCATATCGCCATTAGCAATACGAAATAAAAGAGAATATCCAATTTGACCGGCTGCTCCGGTCACTGCTACGCGCAGGGCTGCTTTTGACATAACTTGCTCCAAAATAATTAAAAATAAAGGCTATTTGATAAAAAATCAGGTATTTATTTATCTCACAGTACATATATGATATCTATTATGGAAAGCAAACATGACAATTCATCAGATAAACATAAAGATTTGCCACTTTATGAACAAATAAAGCGCAAGATTCTGCTGGCCTTAGAGCAAGGTGTCTGGAGTCCAGGAGAACTTATTCCAAGTGAACTTGAGTTAGCAAATTCTTACCATGTTAGCTCTGGAACCATTCGAAAAGCCTTGGATGAGTTAGTTTCACAACATATTCTCATACGGCGGCAGGGAAGCGGTACTTTTGTTGCCACCCACCAAGAGGAACAAAGTAAGTTTCGATTTTTGCACCTTGCCAACAGCCAAGGAAAGATTAAAGAATCTACTAACAAAATTCTACTGTGTTCACATCAAAAGGCTCCTGAAGCGGTTTACAAGGTTTTTGAAATGCATCCAGATGACATTTTTGTTCATATAAGAAGATTGATGAGCTTTAATCAACAACCCATTGTATTTGAAGATATTTGGTTTCCATGTCCTATGTTTGAGAGCTTAAACTTAGAGTTATTACAAGCTTGGACTGGCACCTTATACGGTCTGATAGAAAACCATTTTGGAATCCATATGATTCATGCTCAGGAGCGTATTTCTGCCATGATGCCTACCGAAATCGCAAGAGAATACCTTCAAATTGATCAAAGTATTCCCGTTTTAGATATTTTTAGGACTTCTTACAGTTACGGAGAAAAGCCAATTGAGGTTCGTCAGGCGCAATATGTCACGATGGAATATCATTATCTAAATCATTTGAGTTGATAGTTAATTGATGGATTAACTCAAGTTTTTTCTGAAAAAAATTCACCAATTCGTAGGATATGACAAAATTACAATATATTCATAGCGATAAAAATTAAAACTTAATAAATTTTTGTCAAAATATTTATACAGCCACTACAACGAACGAAGGTAAAACATGTCCGAAACTGTCGATACGACTCCTAAAAAGGCTCGCCCGGAATTCAAAAATATTGGGTATGGCCAAATCTTAACTTCCTACAAATTACCATGGTCAGGTAAAGTTTCTATATTGCATAGGGCTAGTGGGGCATTATTGTTTCTTTCTTTGCCTTTTATTTTGTACTTATTCGATAAAAGTTTGACCTCTGAATTAAGTTTTTTTACTTTCTCGGAGGTAGTGGGAAACCCTATCGTTAAATTGTTCATTCTTGCCCTCATCTGGTCTTTCTTACATCATTTTTGTGCTGGTATTCGTTTTCTGATGTTGGATCTGCACAAAGGGATAGAAAAAAACCAAATTCAACAAACTGCAGTTACTGTACTTGCTGTGAGTTTATCTCTCACAGCAGTACTTGGCGCAAAACTTTTTAACTTATTCTGAGGTCAAGATGGCAAAAAATAATATTGGCGCAAATCGACTTGTTGTTGGCGCGCATTACGGATTAACTGAGTGGTTACTGCAACGAGTAACTGCAGTCATTATGGTGATTTTTACAGTGATTTTCTTAGCTGTTTATCTTCTTTATGGAAATGCTAGCTATGAAGGTTGGTCTAGCTTATTTGCAAATCAATTCATCAAAATCCTATCCTTTCTTACATTGTTAAGTCTTTTCTATCATGCTTGGGTAGGTATTAGAGACATTTGGATGGATTACATTGGCTCTGCTGGACTTCGTATAGCATTGCAAACTTTTACTGTATTGTGGCTAGTTGGATGTGCTGGTTACACTGCTCAAATTCTTTGGAGGGTTTAAATGGCCGCTATAAAATCAGCTATTCCGCGCAGACGTTTTGATGTTGTTATTGTTGGCGCAGGCGGTGCAGGGATGCGTGCCTCATTACAGTTAGCAGAAGCAGGACTCAATGTTGCTGTCTTATCAAAAGTCTTTCCTACACGCTCACATACCGTAGCCGCACAAGGTGGTATTGGTGCATCGCTTGGAAACATGAGTGAAGATAATTGGCACTATCATTTTTATGACACTATTAAAGGTTCAGACTGGTTAGGCGATCAGGATGCGATTGAGTTTATGTGTCGTGAAGCGCCTAAGGTCGTTTATGAGCTCGAGCACTTTGGGATGCCTTTTGACAGAAATGCAGACGGTACCATTTACCAGCGTCCGTTTGGCGGACATACAGCCAACTACGGTGAAAAAGCCGTTCAACGCGCTTGTGCGGCTGCTGATAGAACTGGTCATGCGATGCTGCACACCCTGTATCAAAGAAACGTTAGAGCACGCACACAATTTTTTGTCGAGTGGATGGCGCTTGATTTAATCCGTGATGCGGATGGTGATGTGCTTGGCGTTACGGCAATGGAGATGGAAACAGGTGATATTCACATATTAGAAGCCAAATGTACGATGTTTGCTACTGGTGGTGCTGGTCGTATCTGGCAAGCATCGACCAATGCCTTCATTAATACAGGCGATGGTATGGGCATGACTGCTCGCGCAGGAATTCCACTAGAAGATATGGAATTTTGGCAATTTCACCCAACCGGTGTAGCCGGTGCAGGGGTTTTGCTCACTGAAGGATGTCGCGGCGAGGGCGGTATTCTTCGCAACAAGGATGGCGAGCGTTTTATGGAGCGTTATGCCCCAACCTTGAAAGATTTAGCGCCAAGAGACTTTGTTTCTAGGGCGATGGATCAAGAGATCAAAGAAGGGCGTGGATGTGGACCGAATGGTGATTATGTCGTATTAGATTTAACTCATATCGGAGCTGAGACCATTCACAAACGATTACCATCGGTCTATGAGATTGGCATCAACTTTGCTAACGTTGATGTTACTAAAGAACCGATTCCTGTTGTGCCTACGATTCATTATCAAATGGGTGGCATACCAACCAACATCCATGGTCAAGTAGTAGCTCCTAAAGATGGTAATCCAAATGCAGTTGTGAATGGCTTTTATGCAGTAGGGGAATGCTCTTGCGTGTCAGTGCATGGTGCTAACCGACTTGGAACAAACTCCTTACTTGATTTATTGGTGTTTGGCCGTGCCGCTGGTAACCATGTTGCGGCTTCTGCAATCAAGCAAAAAGAGCACAAGCCATTACCTGCTGATGCTGCGGACTACTCTTTATCAAGAGTTGCTGCGCTCGATAACTCCACTTCCGGTGAATATACGCAAGACGTGGCAAATGATATCCGTAACGCTATGCAAAAACATTGCGGCGTGTTTAGGACCCAGAAGATTATGGATGAAGGTGTTGCGACGATGGCGGCATTAACAGAAAAAGCCAAATCGATTCACTTAAAAGATAAATCAAAAACCTTCAATACTGCTCGCGTTGAAGCATTAGAGTTGGCCAATTTAGTTGAGGCAGCTAATGCAACAATGTATTCAGCAGCGGCTAGACAAGAAAGTCGTGGCGCACATGCACATGATGACTGTCCAGATCGTGATGATGAAAACTGGATGAAACACAGTCTCTGGTTTAAAGAAAACAACCGAATGGACTATAAGCCCGTTAATCTTCAGCCATTAACTGCTGAGTCTATTCCACCTAAAGTTCGTACATTCTAAGAGGTTAATTATGAGTCAAACAAGAATTTTTGAAGTCTATCGCTACGATCCTGATCAAGATGCGGCACCCCGTATGCAGACCTATGAGTTAGAGCTCGATGGTACCGAAAGAATGTTACTAGATGCCCTCATCAAACTTAAAAAGTTAGATGAAACCTTGTCATTTCGTCGTTCCTGTAGAGAGGGTGTTTGTGGATCCGACGCCATGAACATCAACGGTAAAAATGGTTTGGCTTGCTTAACTAATATGTTGACATTACCGAATAAAATTACACTCCGTCCATTGCCAGGCTTGCCTGTTGTAAGAGATATGATTGTTGATATGACGAATTTTTTCAAGCAATATCACTCCATTCGTCCATATTTAGTCAACGATACACCGCCACCAGAAAAAGAGCGTTTACAGTCTCCAGAAGAGCGTGACGAGTTAAATGGTTTATATGAATGTATCTTGTGTGCCTCTTGCTCAACTGCATGTCCATCATTTTGGTGGAATCCAGATAAGTTTGTAGGTCCGGCTGGTTTATTACAAGCCTATCGTTTCATTGCAGACAGTCGTGACCAAGTTACGAGTGAGCGCCTTGATAACCTAGAGGACCCATATCGATTATTTCGTTGCCATACCATTATGAATTGCGTTGATGTTTGTCCTAAAGGACTAAATCCAACGAAGGCTATCGGTAAAATCAAAGAATTGATGGTGCGTCGTTCAGTATGATGGCTGATTCACAAACCCTTTCGAGACTCCGTTGGAGTGCCAGAAGGGGTTTACTAGAAAATGATTTATTTCTAGAAAGATTTTTTAATCGTTTTATCGATACATTGTCGATGGAAGATGTTTTATCCATAGATCAATTATTAGATTTAAGCGATAACGATTTGTTAGACTTGTTTTTAAAAAGAAAAGAGCCTCAGGGGGCTTTACAAAACCCTGGTGTATTAAAAGTTTTACAGATGATGCGACAACTGTAAAATTAGTTGATTAAGATGAAAAAGAAGTTGAAATTTTTTCACATAATATAATGAATTAACTGGAAGGAAATCCCGTAATGACACCCTCTGATATTAAAGCCACTCTTTCTTTTTCTGACGGCTCGCCAGCTATTGAAATGCCTATTTACAAAGGCACAGTTGGACCTGACGTTATTGATATTCGCAAGCTATACGGACAAACA
>Ga0209188_1003789_pt1 | contig 10235 bp, 11 predicted proteins | sample C_130625_EF_Meta_FD_187307 | JGI IMG/M metagenome (GOLD analysis project Ga0209188, IMG submission 187307) | Freshwater microbial communities from Lake Croche, Canada to study carbon cycling - C_130625_EF_MetaG (SPAdes) (version 2) | ecosystem: Environmental > Aquatic > Freshwater > Lake...
GACGGGAAAAACCTTGAATCCAACCGTAGGCGGGGGTACTGTCGTTATCCCCTGAATGACCGATTACTAGGGGTGCTTCGTGTATCGAGGGGTCGTAAGTTTTTACGACTTGATCGAGGTCTTTCGGAGAGAAATTCCTCTGGACCCCTTGAGCAGAGGTCTGATCGCCCGCACGAAACACATGTATCTTCTTTGTAAACACTGTGTTTAGTTAGTGATCCATGGTTACTTTTTACCCTACTTAACCGATTGCCTCAGTTTGGGATTCCTCAGGTGTAGCACCTGCCGGAGGTCCTGCCCCAAAGATGCTATTATAAAGGTCTCCCTCACCGCCACCTTGCTGACCACCTTGTTGTGATTGTTGGTCTTGTTTAGCAGCTTGTTGGGGAGCCATTTGACCACCTTGTTGAGGTGCAGCAGATTTGGCATCTTTATCTTCAAGCTCAATCCTAAAGTGACGCTCAAGCCACTCTTTCTTAGGTGTGTAACCTGACTGAATGAGTAGAGATACATCAGGGACCGTGATGGGCGACTCCTCAATCCTAAACTCTCTGGTTAGGATGGGGGCCGCAACATCAGTTCCAAAATTAAGATCAACAATCCAACGGATAAGGGTGTCATTAAGCGTTTGAGAGAGAAGTTCCGACAGTTCCGAGGCCCGAACAACACGAACTCGGTTGGCAACTTGAGAAGAGGCCCGAGAGCCTGCTTCAGCGTGGCCCGCCTCATTCTCGCCGCAAATCATCAAAGAGATTTGCTGGTCAACGTAACTAATCAGGTTGTGAAATACTTCAGGTGACCCGGAGGGGTTGAGAAACTCTAACTCGTAACCTTCTGGCAATATCATTGCCGTTTCTTGGCTCAGATTGGAGAGGTGACCGTACAGAGTGTCTAGTTCTCGGGTGCTGGCACTTAAGGGAGCTTTAGCAACTGCTGTTGGAGTAGCGTAACGATCCCCGAATAGAACATAAGACTCTATTGCTCGACGGCGAAATTTCACCAACGGGTACAAAATACGACCCATGGAGGCACCGTAAGGATCCCCATTGTGAGAAACGTAGTACCTATTTATAATAAACTTTCTACTGGGTAACTCAACACCCTCAAACATACGGTTGAAGGTGAGACAACGCATTGAGAAACCAACCGTGGACTCTTCATCTTCTTGAAACACGAACCGACGTTGATCCCTCATGCGAACATCGTAAGGGACTACTCCTCGTTTTGTCTTTCTCCACATTACTTCACCTACGGCAAAGCCAGTTATCATGGCTTCAGCCAAACCAATATAAACATCATCCAGGTTCATTTCTTCTACAACGGTGGCGACAAAGTCACGAACCGCAATGTCACCCGGTTTATCGGAGTATTGCTGAATGTACCAAGGTCTGGAAACTATTTCTTGCGTCAACTTCTTAAAAGAAGACTGCACTTGCTCGTCATAGAGCAAACGCTGATAGACAATAAGGGCACGGTTGCCGCCCTTTTGAATAAGAAGGTCGTCGTTTGGACGAACGATTGTATTTCCCTGCCCCGTAAAGGGAGAGGAACTGCCGAACATGTAAATGGACGACAGATTATAGGGGTCGCTAGTGTACCTTGCGACCTCCCCTTGGGGGACTGGAGCTATCTTAAAGCGTTCCGCCATCCGGAATCTCTCGTAGTGGCTTAGTTGGTTAGTTTTACCCGGTTAATTGGCCAGGCTGAAGTTAAGCGGGGGTTGCGGAACCCCGTTCACTGAATACTCGATAAATATGTTATATAAACCGTTGTCACCGTTAGTTTGCCAATCTCCGGTTACGCTTAACTGGGAGAGACCGTCAACGTTTTGTTGAATGGAGTATTGTATGGCTGAGTTGATCTGCCCGGGATTCAAAATCTCAAGGACGTAGTCCCCAATACCGTAGTTGGCGATCAAGACTCGTTCGAAGTATCGTGTTTCTACAACGCTTCTGATTTGTTGAGTAATCAAATCATAGTCTGTGCTGACCGCAAGGTTGCCGTTTGAGACAGTTAGGGGGTAAGTAATTCCCCTTATTGAAGCTGAAAGGATTTGCGGGCTGCTCATAGGATGTACCTGCGTGATATTTGGAACTCTAGCGCATTGACTCTGCGTCTAACCTCCTCTTTTGTGAGGTGGCTTTCTATAACTTTTGGAATCTCTTTCCTCAGTATGTTGAGGTTTAGGGATTGGTAGTAATTTGGGTCAATCAGGTCCCCTTCGTTGTATTCACCTGAGAGAAGGGAAAAACAGAGTGCATCTAGTGACACACCCCGTTCCTCTGCTTTCGCCTCTAGTTGAAAAAGAAGGGAGTCGGGCAAACGTAGATTCAAATCCCGGTACATTTTACTCCCTATTATCATCAGAATGAAGTGGCGTTATTTGAGCCTAGACCTTGAGCATCCAGTTCCTTCTGCATGCTGCCGATGGCAACACGTACAAGGTCAATTTGGATACGTTCCAGAGTTGGAACAGGAACCACGAACACCTTGGCGTTCACGATACCATTTTCCAGGTCTTCGTTGCTGTTGATGCGACGGTCGCAGATGACTTGGAAGGCATCCGAGGGCTTAGCACCGAACAGGGCACCCTTGACGTAAAGCTGGTTGAGAATACTGTTGCCAACCGAGATGATCTGGTTGAACACAATACCGAAACCGTCGATAACGTTGAAGATTTGGGTGTCGAAGGCACGACGCAGTGAGCCATACACAACGTTAAGAATAACGCGAGTGTTGACGAACTGATAGAGCCTTTGTTGAGCGTCGGCGGGGTTGACACGAGTACGACCACCCCAGATGAAGACGGCTGTCTGGGGGTAACCAGGCAGGGTGCGAACCGCATTGCAACCCTTAGGGTTGAGGAGGTTCTGCTGAGCCGAGTTAATCGGAATCTGAGTGGCGATGGCATCAGCCAACTGGTACTTAACACCGGCAGGCGGGAACTGGTAGCCTTCGGCGCGGTAGCGACGAACAGCGACACCGGTCACATAGGGTGAGGGTGGAATCCACTTCCCGGCACCGTTTTCGATGTAAGGGCCGTAGAAAGCAATGAAACCGAACGGGTTGAAGTAACGTTGGCTGTCGTCGAAGAGACGGTTAACGTTGTCAACACCAGAGTCGATAAACACGGCTTCAGGTACACCACCGTTGCCAACACCACGAAGGGCAGCGTCGATGATTTCGGTGGAGGTTATAGCATCAAAGCGCCATAGAACCGGTGAAGGAGCTTCCTCGGGGCTAAAGGTCATTTCGACTTGTGACTCAAACAGAATCAACTCACCTGTGCTCAAATCCCCTCTGTTAGTTACAGGAGGGATAACCTTCCAATAATAAGAGTTACCGTCGTATGCAGCAACAATGGACGACCCAACCGAGACAGGAGTTGTACCGTCGGGAGCAAAACCACCGGAGGTGATAACCGTGTACTCCACTCCTGTGATAGCGCCAGCGATCAAAGCTGTTTGCAGGGAATCTGCGGAGCTACCGGTGGGAAGTCCAGCTGAAGTACCGTATTGAACAGGAACGTTTGATGTCGCACCAGCACCTGCGGTAGCAACGATGGCGGCAACGTTGATGGAGAACGAACCACCACCACCACCAATAACGGAGTCAGGAGCCTTCAGAGTGTCACCAACTGTGTAACCCCAACCACCGGAGGTGATTGTGACTGCGGTAGCGGTGTTACCAGCAACGGTGATTGTTGCAATGGCTTTACGGCCCGTGCCACCCGTGAGGTAGACACCGGTGTAAGTACCGTTAGCATAACCTGCACCACCAGTGATGTCCCCACCAGCAACAGCACCGAGAACCAAAGGTCCAACAGTACCGGTGCCAGCCGGGTTGTAATCACCGTTTTCAATTTGTTGGATGGAGGGAACCAGGAACGCATACGCTTGGAAGTTCTGGTCAACAGTGGGAACGCAATAAGCGTTAGCAATATCAGCCACCGGGGTTGTGGTTGGGTTGGGTAGGTTTAGCTCAGGGAGCCAACTGGCAGTGTCAAAGTCCTCGCCATAAGGAGAGACCAGAGACGCACCCAAGACACGAGCACTATTGTTGATCCAGATGTTTTGACCCGGGGCACCAGCGGCAAACGACAAGGGAACAGAGGAATCCGCAGCTTGGTTGAAGATAGAGCTGGAGTCAAAAGCGTACTTACGAGCACGAAGCACAGGGAACTGTGTTACGTCTTGCAGAGATGTATCTGTATGGCTACCGACCAGAAGGTCTGTGTAGATGATAGTGGGCAGTGTTTGGTAAGTTCCGTTGATGTAACGAACGTAACCTTTAGAAGTGTAGTTCGTCAGGGAGTTCGACAGAACGAACGTGTTGTTGCTTATGACAGTCACCCAGTAAGGATGGGAAGCATTGGCAACGGTGTTCTTAACCAGCTGTGTACCGTTAACGGTGATTGGTTGAGTGAAGTAAACCTTCTGACCACTGGATAGACCGTGACCAATAATGGTAAACTCAGCAGCACCAGTGTACTGATTGTTAAGTTGACCAACCACAGTAGCAACCTTGATACTGAAACCACCACCTGTACCACCGAGGGCACTGTTAGCAGCACTCAGAACGTCGCCAATGTAGTAGCCGGAACCAGGGTTGACCAGGTTTGCGCTAACGACTAGGCCAGTGGCGTCAACCACAATGTCAGCGGTAGCAAGTGTACCATTACCACCATTCAGAGCAACACCTAAGTAGGTGCCAGCAACGTAGCCAGAACCTGGAATCAGGTTAGACAAGGTGGAAATAGGACCGGTTGAACCGTAAGGAGAGACACCGCCAGTGGCAACCGCAGGGTTGTAAATGGTACGGCTCACAAAGCCTAAACGGTATGTTTCGGTCGGATGCTGAAGAGTGGCAGGGAGGTGAAGTGTGTTTACACCGTGAGAGTTAGAGGTGATATTCTGAATCAGGTTGGAAGTTTGACCGTTGATTGTAACGGGCTGATTCCAGTAAGGGTCAGCGTAAGTTAGAGTGAAGGTATAGCCAGCCGTCGCAGCTGTGATAGCGCCCGTGGGAGTCAATACAGCGGTAATAGCAGCGGCAGTACCGCCAGCAGAAACTACTTGGTTGTAAATATTCTGCGCATTACCAGCAGTAGTGGTAATGTAGATAAAGTTAAGGGGGTATTCGCCAGTTGCAACCAGGTTAGGGCTGTAAGGGGGAGCAACCACAAAAACATCTGTGCCGTTGTAGGCATACAGAGGGTTAAGGGGATCATCAGCACCAGCCAGCACCACCCGTTGGATGGGCAGAGTAACAGGCCAGTTGTTATTGCTGCTGATTTGATAAACACCCAATGTGGAGTTTGCAATGGTAGCAAGGGTGTAAGAACCCAGGTCAAGAAGACCCTGTTGGGCACCAGCACCAACTACACTAGCAGACTCAGTAACAGCAGTTTGGGGGTTGTCACCTTGAACTATGGTTTGGTAAGGCAGACGGTCATAATCACGGTCGGGACCAGTCCACTCGTAGATGGCGTTATCTATAAGGTACTTAAGACCTTGATACAGGTTTGCACAAGCTTGGTGAGGTTGAAACTCACTGTACTTGTTAACGTCCGTAATCAAGAAAGGACCGGGATCAGCCAGGGCCAACCACTTAAAGTTATTATTCTCGCAATGAGCGGCGGCAGCGGCACCCACGGTGGCACGGCCAGTGGCGTCAAACTGAGCGTAAGCGGTCGGAGTGACCAGGTAACCCTGATCTTGTTGACCGTCGAAAGCAGTGTTGATGCACTGAGTGTAATCTTGGGGAACGCGAACCAAGTTTGTTTGCAGACCAACAATGTTACGAACATCGTAGGAGTTCTGCATGAATACGAAGTTAGATCCAACCGGGAACACCTCGGTAACAACAGAAACGTTGCCATTAAAAGTAGTGGCAGCGATGCTGACGTAACCAGTTTGGGAGTTAGTGGTGGGAGCAAGATCGTTGGTCAGTCCGTAATCGCGGACGTACACGGAGGCACGAACGGACGGATTGCTCTCGATGGCAGCGGCAACAGCCTCGGCCATAGCGGCGGAAATCTTACGGTTGTTGACGGCATCACCGGCAACGTAGTTAACGGGAATCCGAACGGGAACACCCAACCACTCGTTATCTTCGGTGTAACCGGGATATTCGGTGTGGAAGTCGTCGGTCAGGCCACTGGTAACCTTGAGACCATTGATGATAACTTGAGAGTAAACAACGTTCCCTGCCATCAGAGCAGAAGGGAAAGCTGTGCTGTTGACCTTGCTTCCGGATGGAAACAGTTCAATCTCAACGATTTGGCTGGGGGTGCCTACGCGAACCACGCGCAGGTCGCCAACTTGGGCGTTATTGAAGAACTCTTCAACGCAGCTGTAGCTCAGGGAAGGAATGCGAGCCGTTGGCTTGCGACCTTGCAGAAGGGCCAGGTAGTCGTTGAGGGAAGTAACAGGGATAGGTGTGTTGAACGGGAAAACCGTAGTTGAAACAATCTCTTCAGTCTCAACCAGCATGTAGACGGTGCTAAAGCTGGCAATACCGGCGGCGGCAACGAGTCCCGCCTTTTCATTGATATATACACCAGGAGCCCCAGGAGTTACCCCTGAAGTCCCTAAGGAAAAAGTAGCCATTTTGTTACGAAGGTGTTCCTGTTTTTCGCAGAGTTGTGTAGGCCAGGAGGTCTCCTACGTGGTGCCCGAAGGCCAGCTCATACGACGTTTCCGTAACCTACTTTTACCCGCCTTTCGTAACTATTTCGCTGTCGAGGGTGTATCCGTTGACGACCACTCTATTCTTGACCGCACTCGGACTGTATCTAACAAGTGCCTCTGTATAGCTTTTTTGTGACCCAAACGGGAAGATGTCCGCAGTGTCAGCAGCGGGAAGCCCAAACACAAAGCCACCTTGGCTTAACCCGTTGGTTATTCCTCTTAAGCTGGAAATGCGAAGCTGGGCCCCCAGCGGGGGAAGTTTGTTAACTCTCCACTGAGGGTTTTGCTCCAAAACCTCCCGATAAGACAATGAGTCCGTGAAGAACAGAAATCCAAGCTTTCGCCAGGTGAACTGCTGCTGAAACGGGAGGGATGTTGTCATGAACGGTTAGCCTTAGCGCGAGCCATCAAACGAGCACCAATTTCACGGCCACGAGTCAGAAGGAACCCCTGCTCCTTGGCAAGTTCTTCCATTTTGGCTTTGGCCACGGCACTGGAGGCACCAGGGTTGAACAGGTCCGTTGTTTCGTCGCTCTTGCGACTGTTCAGCTTGCTGCGGATTTGGTCCTGAATCAACTCAGGCGCTTGAGCTTCCTTCAAGGTGTTGGGAGCGGTATCGTCCTTCAGCTCTTCAACCCGGGGTTCCTTGCCGGTAGTAGCTTCGGGGGATTCAGTCACGACTTCTTCGGTCACGACTTCTTCAGTAGGGGATTCCTCTGTTGTAATCGCTTCGGTAGATACTTCTTCAGTGGTTGCCACAGGGGTTTCCTCAACCGGTGCCGTTACTTTCGGTGCCGTGGTGTTTGTGCGTTTGCGTGTTGCCATTGTTAGAACTTTTTAGGGAGAATGTTTTTCCAAGCAATCGGTACGATATGTTGGAGGGAGATGTCCGGCACACCCATCCAGGGTCTGGCGACCATCCGTTTAGTGCCGAACTGGTGGTAAGGTCCGTAGGAAGTGGTCTTCACCAGGAACTCGTCACCCCGGGTAAACAGAGCGGCACTGTCTAGCATTAGACCGGTGCGCCGAAGAATGGGTTGACCCGGGAAGTGAGCTTGTTTCCAAGCGGCGTACACGGGGGTAAGCCTTGCCCAGGGTTTTCCGGTGGTTGGGTCTTTCTCGTTTCGCTGAAAGGGACGGTTGTCCTTCATTAAAACGGGAGTCCATTCCTTTTGGGTTGGTTTCCACCACTTAATATTTAAGGGTTTGAGACCGTTTCCCGCAACTTTAAACGTTAGCATTAACCCCTCGCTGCTTTTTTATGAGCAGTTTCAACTTCGTCAACGTGGTTTTTGACAACGTCAATCATTGTTTGAATTTTACTCATGGGTTGGAGCTCAAGCCAGTCCATGGAGTCGTCCCAACGTTGTTTGCAAAGGTGGAAACCAATCTCTAACCAGTTTTCAACGGTTAGAATGTTTTTCTCAAGGATGTTTTCAGCAACCCAATTAATCATTTTTCGGGTTTGCGGGACACTTGCTATTTCGAGGACTTCGCTGTTTTGGATTAGTCTTTCAATCAACTCAAACATACTTCGTTTTCGTTGACGAAGAATCTGAGCAAAATAGAAATCTTTCGGTCTAATCTCACGCAAGTGAAAAACCAATCCATTCACAGTTAGGAGGTAAGAGAAATCCTCCAAGTCCTCGGACGTTAGTTTGGGTCTTCTTCGTCGGCTCCGCTGGCATCGGCTACAAGTTCGTTCAATTTCTTGATGTCACGAACACCCAGGTCGATAATCTCGTCGTAGGTGATTTTGTCGTCACCAATAACCAACCTTTCAATCAGCCTTAAGCCTTTCTCCACATCACCAGCCTTGCTTTGATCCTTCTCCATGTGGACAAGGTCACGACCAGTCATTTCACGGATAACGATATTCCGTCCATCCGAAAGAGTTGTGGAATAACTCTTTTGTTTTGTGTCTTTCTTGGGTGCAGGTGCCACAGTTTCAGCTTCGTTGGAAATGGTTCTCATAGTTTAGATGAGCGTTTGTTTATTTTTACCCTCGAATCCATCAAAGCGGATTCGATTTCCTCATTGCCTTCCCCCGCGGGGAGACTGAGGTAGATGTCCTGAGCAATCTTCCAGCTTTTTTCCGCGTCTTCCACTTGGTTGATTTCTAGTCGGTCATCGATGTCATCGAGCCAGAATAAAACCACAAGTTTTCGATATTCAGGGTCAACTGGAAGAGGAAAGGACATTATAGGGAGCGTAACATGTTTACGGTTTCTTGGAAGTCAAAGTAACGCACGTTATACGCACACTCCACAGAAGATGGAATGACTCGTTTCTTTTTGTCGTAGGGTATTGTCAAGTAGTAAGTGTCTACTACTCCAGTAAACATTTGCACTCCAACTGTTTCTACTCGGGACTTTTTCTGTTTTCTCATTAGATGACTCCTTTTTGGATAGCATTAAATCGGGTGGTTAGTTTTTGAATAGCACCTATCTCGGAAAGCTCCCTCATTGAATGCTCAACACCTGGGGGCTCTTTCTCACCTTTTGGGTTTGAAACAGTTACGGTCTTCTCTTTGGGAGACTTGCGAAGACGGTCATCAATCGCCACCGAAGAGAAGTAAGCTCGGGATAGGGGGAGGTCAGGAATGCTAACCGCCGAGTGAAACAAACTCCAGGTATACATGTGAGCGATTTGAAACATCACAGCAAACTGCTCAGCGTATCGGTCTGGGGTCATAAACCAGATTTCGTCATGTATGCTGAGCACAAATCGACAGGGGATTCGGTATTCCTCAGCCAACCAATGTATGGAAGTCAGGAATACACTCAACACCTCAGCCCCAGAAGACTGGATAGTCCAGTTAACTCGGGAGGTCTTAAAGTCATCACCCACAGCGGCAGGTCGCATTGCTGTTGATATTTTTGTCCCCAAACAAGGTAACTGAGGGATTCTAGACCTCATGGCAATCTCTTCCATGAAGTTGAAGCATCCGCTGTCGGACCCTCCCTCATAGATTCCATTGCGTTGCTTACCTTTCTTACTCTCAAGAATCTTGAAAGCGAAGTTTTTCACTTCAGAAGGAGACTTCTCAGGGAATTTCCTCCGAATGTAATTTTGGACTGCCCGGACACCGGCGCCATAGAGCACAGCGAATCCCGCAATCTTGGCAGTGTCCCGGTCTACACCCGCCAACTTGGCGAGTGCAGAGTGCGGGTCCGTGCCCGCTTCCTTGCTTCCGGATAATACATTGTAACCAAACGGAGAGCACCCAACGTGCCCGCCTTCCCACTTGTCACTGTAGATAGAAGCAATCTGAAGCTCCTGACCATCAAAGTCAGCACCGACGATTTTCCAACCTTCGGGAGCCTGCACACGAGACTTTAACTCAGTGCCAATACGCCAGTTTTTAGTGGAGCACATTGTTACCATCAGGGATTCCACGGTGCGTCGGGTCACAGTGCCGTGGCACAGAATCTCAGGGAGGGTGAGCAGTGCTTCCTTCCCGTGAGGATTTTGAGCCAACAGGAATATACGGTCCATTACCCGCTTGCGAACGGAAGTCCAATAACTTACCGAATTGGCTAT
>Ga0209188_1003790_pt1 | contig 10235 bp, 29 predicted proteins | sample C_130625_EF_Meta_FD_187307 | JGI IMG/M metagenome (GOLD analysis project Ga0209188, IMG submission 187307) | Freshwater microbial communities from Lake Croche, Canada to study carbon cycling - C_130625_EF_MetaG (SPAdes) (version 2) | ecosystem: Environmental > Aquatic > Freshwater > Lake...
CGTGTGTAGTTGTTGAATCAGTTGGTTCATCAATAATCTTCCTCTACTTCTACATCAAACCCCAGGGTCTCAAACAGTTCTTTCAGTTTGACTGATGGATCATCTTCTTGGTCGACCCAGTAGTGTGTGTTGTCATGGACGATGGTAAATCCGTCACCTGCAACTGAAATAGTGATTTGTTTATTCTGTTCGTTCATTCGTTATCTTCCTCACTACTTAGACCATGTTTTTCTTCTAATTCTTTACGTTTCTCTCTCAACTCACGCAACTGTTGTGTATTTGCGTCCATGCTATCATGTATTCGAGCAACTTCCTCCTCAGTATCGGCTGTCTTAAAATCTCGCATAAGTTGGTTAAATGGCTCAATCAAATCCACCGTTTCTTCTAAAATTTTTGTAAACTCTTCTGCAAATTTATTCGGTTCGTTCATTTTTGTTTCCTTATTTGATCTTTACATTTGTTTACAAATAACCCTGCATCTCCACAATCAGATGTAACATCAGACTGAAGTCATTCCGTTGCTCCAAAAAGTGATCTAATATCTTGAGCACAGTGTCTTGGTTCTGTTGCAGGAATATCTTGATACCGGTCACACAAGTCGGCACATTCCGCCACGATCAACTCAGCAAACTTTTGCTCTGCTGGATTCAATTGACGTCGGTTAAAACCATCCCATTTCTCAACAATGAGACCAGCGGCTATCCCCAGTTGTTGAATTCGTTCATTCACAGTTCAACTCCGTAACGTTATCTAAAATTTTAGAAACATCAACACCTAATTTTTCTAAATCCCAGATAGCATCTGATGTGTTTTCATTACCCGGACTGGTAACTAAAATTTTTATGCATTTTGCCACAATCAACTCAGCAAACTTTTCCAAATTGCCTTCACCGTATCCTAATCGGTCAATTGTACAACCAGCTTGTTCCGCAAGTTGTTTAATCTGCTCATTTACACAAACATTTTCAAAAAGTTTTTCAATTCGTTTGTTCATTTGTTATCCTTGTTTATTTTGTATGATCAATAATGGTGTACTCAGTCAAATCCAGCTGACTGCGGTGGGGAATACTGCCACGTGCATATTCATATTTTACATATTTTCCCAGCGCCTGGTCAATCTGTTGAACAGTTTTGCCGTGCCAGGGTTTGCCTAAAACATATTTTACCTGAACCCATTCCACATTGTTTTCGGGTTTGCCTGAGTACTGACATCGGAAACTGTAACCTTCGCTGTGACCACCACTCATAGATCGGATGGCAAGTGGGCGACACCAATCTTCCGGATCAACTGCATCATTGGCTTCTAACAGCAGTATGGTGATCATTCCGCATCTCCAAAATGTTCTTGATACAATGGTAGCAAACGTTCAATGGCTGTGATGGACAATTCTTTTGAATTCAATCGCATACATTCCGCCACAATCAACTGGGCGAACTTTTCTAAGTCAATATTAAAGGCTATCCATACATCAAGCTCAGGCCGTTTTTCATAACCAATACCGGCCTGTTCAGCAAGTTGTCTGATTCGTTGGTTCATTCTTCGCCCCTGTATGGTTTATGTATTTTAAATAGTTTCAGTAGTTTATTATAACGCACATATAGCACAAAGTCACCCAATTTGAACACAAATCCAAATTGATTACTACGCCAGGGATAAAAATTAAATCCGGTTTGAATCGGTTTGCCTTCTTCTCTACAGTGGATCATGGATTATTTCCCCAGTAAGTGCTACGATTTCTCATTTGTGTATCTGCTGTGGCAGTTTTGCCCAGCCCAAAATGTTGTTCAATCAGATCTGCTGCATGAGTCATGAATGCCAATTTGTATGCGTTTGAAGCAGACAACTCGCCGTCGCCAAACTCAATTTCTTTTCGTATTCGATCTGCACATTCCTGCACCAGCAGTTGGGCAAACTGCTCCAACTGCGCACTGTTAACTTCTGGATAATGACTTCCACCGGCCTGCAGGGCCAGTTCTTTGATTCGTTGGTTCATTTTAGATTCCGTAAATTAAATCAATTGCAAAAATTATTCCAATATAGGTCATGGCATGCAGATACTGATCCACACCCAACAACACCCAAAATTGTTCGTGTGTGGTGGCACCCCAACCCCGAACCCGATTGATATTCATCTTGGCCCAGTCAATATGGTAATGCACCAGGCCGTCAATCATGCCCAACACAAAACACAACGGCAAGGGAATGATCCAGCACAGGCACACAAACGTGCCAACACTGTGCAGTGTTGCATGCAGTATGCCGCCTGGGTGCCCGTATGTGCCTTTGTTTTTCCACTGATAAGGTCTCTGCAGGGGAAAATCAACAATCAGGTGTTTTGTAAACAGCAAGGCCAACAAGATCAATTCTGAGATCATGGCTCAACTCCAAAATGTTTACGAATAAAATCACTTCGCCGAGTGCCATCTTCCATGATTACGTGATCCACAAGTCCAGCACATTCTGCCACAATCAACTGGGCGAATACATCCAATCCTTCTTGGTCTGGATTATCTGCAATACCCGCATGTTGTTTAAATAATTTTATCAAATTGGTCATGGCTCAACTCCAAAATGTTTTAACATAAACTCATGTAATTCTAAATTACCTGTAAAGTCATATTTGTTGTTATGAAAAGATTCTGCCACTTGAGCACATTCCGCCACAATCAACTGGGCCAACTGCCTGGCACGTCCGGCCATTTCTGGAGCCGCATAGCCAGCCTCTACCATGATCTCACGCAGTCTGGGATTCATCTGGAAGTCAGCATCTACGCCAAGGTCCACCTGGAATCTCGCCATGTCTTCTGCTGTCTTGAATGTGATCCGGGTCCAGACGTCATACACATTTGTTCTTAAAGTGGCACGGTATGTTTCTTTGGCCCATTGTTTGATCCCAGCAATGCCGGTCCATTGTTGTGTTCTTGCGGCCTGGCGGATTTTATCTATAATTGGATCCGTGGTTTGACCAGACCGGTCAAACGCAATGGTATGGATTTCTTGTGTTTTCATTATGCAACTCCATGCTGTGGTTTGATTAAAATATTCATTGTGTGGCCTTGGCAATGGCTGTGTACCCAGCCCAAGTTGGATGCACCTGATCTGGCTGTAAACTAACAATGGGCAAGATCACATCACCATGCTCGACTGCTATCTGACGCACAATGGCCTGGACATCGGGCTTGATGGCCGGCAAGATCCAGTACACACGTTTGGCCTGAACTCGAGCACGAACAGTTCTAAGTTCGGATTCGGTTTTTATTCCCGGATAGTCGTTGGTGCCCAGACTGATAATAACTGTGTCAGCGGCCAACTGACCCTGACTGTAGCGTTGATTCCACTGTCGAGTATTGTAGCCGCTGTGCGCCATGACTGCACACCTGGGTCGTGCCAAGTGAGTTCCCACAGCAATACTGTCGCCCACTATCAAGCATTCCAACATTATTTGGTCTCCCGGTTGGGCCAGCTGGCACCAAACAACAATGCCAACGCATACAACCAAACTGAGGCATTGTGCCAGTAGACCAAATAACTGACACCGGCCAACAATGCCAGATTGTACACCACAACCACAGTCATCATAAATCCTGTCAAGGTAGCAGGTGCATGTATTTCTTCTTGCATGATATTTTTCTTTTCAAGCATGATGTTGAACCGATTCATAGTGTCGACAGTCATACACTGTCAAGTGAACGCCGTAGCCCAACAGTCCCACTGTCAGTTTCAAGCCTTGATGATCTTCCCGGATGCTGACAGTGACATCAATGTCTATCAGAGCTCTGGGATAAAAACTGTGTTCCAGTTCCCACGCCCAGTGCTGTCCAATTGGACCAAATATTGTGCCCAACGGTTTGAACACGTCCAACACAAACGGGTTGGTCAATTGAGCTCGAAGTTCAAACAGTTTCATTTTGAGTCACAGTCCTGTATTTGTTTTTTAAACATGGTTCCAAGGTTTCCCGTCCGGGTTGACCATCATTCTTCATAGTAAGCATACTGCCCAAACGGTGGAACAATGCTGGTGTTGCCGTGTATGATAAACACAGTATCACAGTAGTTCTCATCACCCCAGCTACCGCATGGGTAACCATCTGTAAACATGATGTGACGCTTGGGCTCAATTTCATTCTCTTTGAAATATTCAAACACACAGTCAAAGTCGGTACCACCACCACCTGTCACTTCGTAGTCACTGATAGAGTCCAGGTTTTCAGAATTGTACTGCACAGGGTTGTAGGTTCGAGTATCAAATGTGACCACATGAATACAATATGCTGGAAACTGTTCCATGATACCACCAACTTCGCTCAAGAAGTCCTTCAGCATGCTTTCACCGATACTGCCGGACGCATCCAGGCTCACAGCAATGTCAATCATGGGATCCATCTTCATACCTGGCATGATGGCATCCATGTGCCAACCTCTGCGACTGTTTCGCATCCAGGTATAGTCGCTCTTGATAGTGCTCTCCAACTGCATACGCAACAGCTCACGCCAGTTCATTTTGGGCTCGGTAAGATCCTGCAAAATTCTTTTGACACCTGCTGGCAAATTGCCAGCATCGTCACAGGCACTGGCCGCCGCAATTACAGCTTCCTTGATTTCGTCACGAATCTGGTCACGCTCTTCCTTGGACAGTTTGGGACGTTTTGCATTGCCTTGGTTGTTGCCTTCACCGTCGTCCTTGCTGTCATCAAATCCGTCGTCATCACCTTCCAGGTGCTCGTCCAACATTTGTTCAATCAGCTGGTTTATGTTGATTTTTTGCACATTTTGATACAGGATATCGTAAATTTCTTCTGAGCTGAGCCCTTCGTATTCTTTGTCATACAAGCAAGGCACTGAAGTGATAAATTGTCCCACACGATGTTTTTTCAGGTCGGCATTTACACAGTAGTCGTTGGCAATGTTGAACAACTGCGGATCACGATCACCACGTCGACCAAAGTGGTCGTAGACACAGTGCAAGACTTCGTGCCCAAACAAGAACTCAATTTCTTTGGGCTTGAGCAGGTTGACAAATCTGCTGTTGTAATAAAAATTACGACCGTCGGTTGCGGCTGTGGAACACCAGGCGTCTGCATTGACCAGTCGCATGCGAGTGGCCAGGTTGCCAAAGAAACTGGCACGAAGCAACAGGCCCACACGGGCTGTGACCAATTTTTCACGGATGTCACGATCCAACGCTGGATCAGTTGGTCCAATCAAGTCTTTGAAACGACTGGATTCTTTTTTGTTTTGTGTACTGGTAGTAGTCATGTGGTCCTATTTTTTTTTAGTATAAGCAATTATTATAACGCATGAGTCTTTTTGTGTCAATCGCAAAACACTATGAATTTATAGTGCCAAACGGACTGAATTCTTCTGGCGCAAGGCTGTACGCCGTCTGGCCTTTGGGCTCTTGACTGCGCAAATCTTGTTGATCGCGCACATTGTCTTCCAGGTAATCTTCGTGATCTGGATCTTCAAATACTATAGCAAATTGGCTCATTCTAACTCTCCAATATAAAATTGTTCAAACATATCATAATCACTGGTAACCGCACTTCGGATTGAGTTGAATGCTCTTGTCAATTCCTCAAGGTTGTCAGCATGTTTTTCAATGTGCTGTTGAACCAGTTCCAACAGGCCCTGTAGAGGAGCGCCATCAAGACAGTCGATGGCCTCTTCAATACGAACTTTTAGTTTCGCAGGAGTAGACACATCATAAACGCTGATCTCATCATGACTTTTCCAAATTAAAATTTTCATTCTGCACACTCCTCTTCTATCAGTTCTTCGATCATCTCTACTCCTTGTTAGTTACTATACTACTATTATAGCAAATTGGGTATTTTGAGTCAACCAGTTGAGTTTTTGGCGTTGTTTTTACGCAACATCTTGATTTAGATATTTCAGCACAAAAAACGTCTGCAGAGCAGTGTCCCAAAAGTCCAGATGTATCTGCTCCAGCAAAGGTTGTACAAGTCGATATTTGGCATCAGGTCTGATCTCGCCGGCTGTCACCTTCCTGTATGTATCTTTACGCTCGTGATAAAGGCGTACAGTAAATCCCAGTTCTCTGCGACAACGGTCGCGACTCAAACTGATGCTGGCGCCGTGCTCTATTTTCAATTGCCGCTCTAACCTATACCATTCGTATGGGCGATGGAATATGATCAAATGCGGTCTGATTGTGATTTCCATCAGCTGAACTTCATTACCAACAGTAGATACTTTGCCTCGTCCACAATCTGGTGATCAGTGTCAATGCCTGACAGTTTTGGACGAATGGTCAGTTGTAGGCCATAGTTGTCCAGCAGATATTCGCAAAACAGATCGTGATCGCCTTCAGGATTACAAGCTCTCCAGCTGTCAAAGGCCTTTTTTATCAGCACATAAACACCTGCATGGGAGCCAACTATGGTGTTTAATCTGGCTTCGTACGAATTGTAAAAGTCATTGGGATTGGGATTGGTATTCAATGGTTCGAGCTTTCAATTTGATTATGGTAAATTCGTGTGGGTCCACTTGATGCCGTTGTCCGTAGTAGTCGGGCTTGACCAAGTAAACACCATTGGCATTTTCCAACCAGACTCGGTGACTGCAAAGCATAAACAGATTATGTACATGATGTGGCAAGTGCCCACCGTCTGCAATCGAACAGTTGGCCAAGCACCAATACGGCCATTCTTGCCCAGGCGCATTCGGAATGCGCAGTTCATAATAGTAGTTCATAGATGTGGAAACTTCAGGCAACAAAATAAATAGATTGACTCTTCCAATGTGACCTTTTGATCGCTCCAGGTATAGTGCCAGCCAGCAAAATTGGGATATTCGGCTTTTAACCAGTCGCACAGTTCTCGATCAGCCGGCACAGTCCAGATGGTTTTTTCTTTCCAACTGTTGGCGTCAGGATCCCAAAACTTTTTCTTGGTACCGCGTCGGCGCAAAGGCCCTGGTTCTTGTTGTGTGTAGTTTATTTTTATTGCCATTTTAATTTAAAAAAAGTTGCATCTGCTGGGTCCTCAAAGTAAAATGCCGCCACACTGTCATATTCGTAGCCAACATCAGATGTGTCCGCCAGTTCACACCAAACAAAGGATTCGCAGTGTTGCCAGCACCAAGTTCGTATTTCTCGCAGGCTCAGGACAGGATCCGGCAACAATATCTGTATGCACTGATCCAGTACTTTTCGAGACGGTTCTGCGGGCATGTAACCGTGGATCATTGTGGGTATTTGAGTACAAACCAATTGAGTTCGGCCTCCTGGGCCACATAAATTCTGTATTCATCGTATTTGATGCTCCAGGACCACTTGCGATTGTACTGGTCGGTGTCGCATACGGAGTTGTCGGCCGCTCGCATGCGCTGACGGGTTTCTACATCTTGACTCCATCCAAACGTGTCATTGAACCAACGCCGGCTACGATCAAACGTCAACACTCCAGATTCAGTCACTGTCAAGACTCCTGAGGTGGGCGTTGATGACGATTGATACACCCGTTTGGGAAATTCAATCATGTAATTGAAATCATGGTGCCAACTGTGTCTACTATCAAGTTTGGTTACTCTGTATTGCATTTTTACTCCAATTCTGAGAGGAGGGCTGTGTGTCCACAGCCCTGTGTTTTATACTACCACACGCCCTCCGTAACGGTTAGGCCGAAGCCTGTAAAATATACTTGCCGTAACGCTGATGGAACTCGTTGAAGTTGGTCAACTTGGTGGGCTGAAACGGTAGGTTGTATGTGGTAAGTGCAATACGAGCACCCATGACTACCAATTCAGTTTCAAAGTTCTTCATCATGTAGCTAAAAAAGTTGTCACTCATGGCATGGAATTCAGACGATGGCAATTTGTTTTCCACAGCGGCCTTGAGCTCGTAGCACATACTGATTACCAAACTGTACATGGCCGACACTTCCTTGACTTCCAAGGTAGTTACTTTGCCACTCAGGATGTCTTCAGGACGCGGCATACGTCCAGCAATTCTACGATGAGCCATGAATTTATGGGCCAAGCCTTCACCAACAGTACCAGCAATCAGATTCATGTTGGTATCGTCGTCAGACTCATCGTCCTGCAACAGTTCACTCACAAAGTGCCATGAGCGTGGTGTTGCAAAAGCACGACTGGCAGATTTTGCATCAAAGTCATACAGGTCCTGCTTGGCAAAAGTCAAGTAACCGACCACGTCCTTGTGCTCGTTGTTGTTGACTGCCCACTCTTGCCATGAAGCAAAGTCACACTTCATTTCTTGGTGAATAAAACGGTTTGCCAACGGAGTTGGCATACGATATGTGACACCTTTGTCTGATTCGCGATTGCCGGCGGCAACCATGACCACGTTGTCAGGCATGACGTACTTGCCACTACGACGATTCAAAATCAACTGATAGGCCGCGGCCTGTACACTTGGTGCCGCTGAGTTCATCTCGTCCAAAAACAACACCACGATTGGATACTGTGCGGCGAATTCTGCAGTTGGCAAATCAACTGGATCGGCCCAATCCATCTTGCCGGTGTCTTTGTTGTAAAACGGAATACCGCGAATGTCGGTGGGCTCCATCTGACCAAGACGCAGGTCAATCATGTAACCACCTAATTCTCTGGTGATGTCAGCAACCAATTCTGATTTGCCAATACCAGGAGGACCCCATAAGAACAATGGGCGTTGTTTTTTAAATGCTTTAAGCAAACTCTTACGAGCTTGTACCGAGGTAACTGTTCTTGTTTCTGACATAAGGGCTGTGTCCTATAAGTTGTGATTAAAATTAACTACTAAAATAATATTATACAATTTGTTGACATATTAGTCAACCGCACAGGCTTAAAGCCTGTGCTGCACAGGCTTCTTCAAAGCCAACTGCTTCCAGGATAATATCGCGTACACGTTCGCGGTCAACCGAGTCACCACAGAATTCGCCGCCTGTTGCATAAAGACGACACTTGTAAAGTTGTGTGGCCAGGTTGATTTGGGAGGCAGTAAAGCCGTAATCATAGATACCACCTGGGCCGTAAAATTCCAGCATGTAACGAGTAAAGTTCATTGTTGCTCCTGTTTATTGACTATACAACTATTATACTATTGAGTGGACTTTTGGGTCAACCGATCAAAAATTTGTTGTTGCAAAACAGCAACATCTTCTGAGCTGACATACCAATCGGTCCTGGGATCGTAGTACTCTCCTGCAATGGGATCGTAGTACAATACATGGCCACTTGGATAATGAAAAGGACCTTCAAGCCCTGCACGTGGGCCGTAGTTGGGATTGTGCTGGAAAACAATGTAACCCATCAAACACTCCTTTTTGAATACTGTATTGCTATTGTAATGTGTTGTGAATTATGGGTCAACCTCAGCACCAATCTTGGATGTCTTGGCTTAATTGGGTCTGGATGTCTGCTTCGATCTCTAAGAGGTTCAGTTCCGGCCAACCCTGCCAGCGAGCCTGATTCCGCGGATCCTGGTCCACCTGATCACGCAGGAGAGCCAGCACCCGCTGTCGCGTGTGATGTTGTACACGGTCTCGGATGCTGTATCTGCGGTTATTCATATACACTCGCAACGTCCAGGGCTATTTGACCTCGTACCTGGTGAAATACCATCATATTGACGCTGCGGCCAACTGGGTCACGTACCTGCGTCTCTACGGTCTGAAGCACATTACCACGAACCTTTTCAAAGATAGTTGTCCTTACTGTTTGACCTGTGGTCTGGGTGATCTGCTGGTTTAGCTCGTAGCTCATGTCAACTCCTGTATTTGAATCCGTATTTGATGCTGTATCTGCTGTTCCTGGACTGGTTTCTGATCATTAAACTGATTCCAGCCCTGGCCCCAGACCTGACTTTGTATGTGTGATTTTACCATGTGTCAAGCTCCTGCTGTATTTGACGCCAGATCTGGTTTAAAACCTGACCCTGACCCTGCCCCCAAACATGGACTTGACGCCAGATCTGGTCCTCAGCCTGACGGAAGGGCAAATTTCGAACTTGATACCGGACCTGATTCAGGACCTGTTCTCGTATCTGACTTTGTATTTTTTTCGCTGTTGCTTCTTGATCCATGTTTGAAATTGCCATCACGGCCAGGTCTCCAATTGCTCCTGTATTTGATCCCACACTGCACGTTGCACATTGGGAACCATATCGCTAAAAACCCTGGTTTGATAAAAATGCAGTGCTATCTGCCGAGCTACCTGGTTTTGAATTTGAGATTGTACTCGATCTCGAGTTTGGTCTCGCACTGAAATT
>Ga0209188_1003791_pt1 | contig 10230 bp, 7 predicted proteins | sample C_130625_EF_Meta_FD_187307 | JGI IMG/M metagenome (GOLD analysis project Ga0209188, IMG submission 187307) | Freshwater microbial communities from Lake Croche, Canada to study carbon cycling - C_130625_EF_MetaG (SPAdes) (version 2) | ecosystem: Environmental > Aquatic > Freshwater > Lake | place...
GCTCTCGGACGTCATGGCGTTCCGCGTGATCGTCCCTGACCGGCCCGCCTGCTACGCGGCGCTGGGCGCGGTACACGACGCCTATCGCGTCGTCCCCGGCCGTTTCAAGGACTACATCTCGACGCCCAAGAGCAACGGCTACCAGTCGCTACACACCGGCGTGACGGTGCCGGAGCGGCGTAATGCCAAGATCGAGGTGCAGATCCGCACCCAGGAGATGCACGCCGTCGCCGAATTCGGCGTCGCCGCGCACTGGATCTATAAGCAGGGCGAGGCGGCAGCCAAGGATCGCGGCCGCTACCCCTGGGTCCAGACGCTGCTCGACATCATCGAAAATGCCGACGGCGCGCAGGAGTTCCTCGACTCCACTAAGCTCGAATTGCATCAGGATCAGGTCTTCTGCTTCTCCCCCAAGGGCGATCTGATCGAGCTGCCGCGCGGCGCGACGCCGGTCGATTTCGCCTATGAGGTCCATAGCCAGGTCGGCGATAGCTGCGTCGGCGCCAAGGTCAATGGCAAGATCGTCCCGCTGCGGCATCAGCTCGGCAATGGCGACCAGGTGGAAATCATCACCGCCCGCGGCGGCCAGCCAAACCCGGCCTGGGAACGCTTTGTCGTCAGTGGCAAGGCGCGCGCCCGCATCCGCCGCTTCGTCCATGCCCGCCAGCGCGACGAGCACAAGGAGACGGGGCGGTCGGCGATCGTCAAGGCGTTTCGCCAGGAAGGGCTCGACAGTTCCGAGAAGCTGCTGCAGGGCGCGCTCAAGCCCCTCCGCCAGCCCGGGCTGGAGGAACTCTATGCCGCGGTCGGCGCCGGCAATCTCTCGGCCAAGGAGGTGCTGCACGCCGCAGTGCCGGAACTGCGGATCCCGCCGCGCCGGAGCGATGCCGAACCGCTGACCCGCCCGCGCGGCCGGCTTGGCGCCGGGCCCTTGCTGGGCCGCAGCCCAGCCAGCGGCGAATCGCGGGGCGGCAATCGTCCCCTGACCCCGGCGATCCCGGTGACCGGCCTGGTCAGCGGCATGCCCTTCCACTTCGCCGGCTGCTGCCATCCATTACCGGGGGAGCGTATCGTCGGCATCGTCACCACCGGCCGCGGGGTCACCATCCATGCCGCCGACTGCCACTCCCTCACCGCCTTTGCCCAGACGCCAGAGCGCTTCCTCGATCTTGACTGGGACGATACGGCGGGCGGCACCCGCACCGGGCGGATCATGGTAGCGACGCGCACCCGGTCCAGCGCGCTCGCCGCGTTGACCGAGACGGTGGCGCAGAACGACGGCTTCATCTCCGGGCTGAAAGTGCAGCAGCGCGACGGCGAAAGCATGGAGGTCGCGCTCGATGTCGAGGTGACCGATCTCCGGCATCTGGAACGCATCATGGCGGCGTTGCGGGCGCCGGCCGAAAATCTCCGCGTCGAGCGGACCCGCGGCTGAGCGCGCCGGTATGATCCTCGGCCTTGGGACCGACATCGTCGATATCCGCCGCATCGAGCGGGTGATGGAACGACATGGCGCGCGTTTCCTGGAGCGTGTCTTCACCGAGGTGGAGCGGGCCAAGGCGGAACGCCGGACCGAGCGCATCCGCGCTGGCACCTACGCCAAGCGCTTCGCGGCGAAGGAGGCGGCCTCGAAGGCGCTCGGCACCGGCTTCGCGCAGGGGGTCTTCATGCGCGATCTCGGCGTAGTAAACCTGCGCGGCGGCAAGCCCACGCTGCACCTGACCGGCGGTGCGGCGGTGCGGCTGGCGGTGCTGACCCCGCCCGGCCATGCGGCACAAGTCGACCTGACGATGACCGACGAATACCCTTATGCGAAGGCGATCGTGATCATCTCCGCGGTCAAGCTGGCCGGCTGAGGGCAGCGCGCCTAGAGCGCGATGCGTTGAGGCGGCATCGCCGAAGGCGCTGAATCGCGCGATCCAAGGCATGCTAGAGCGGGCTGCGTGAACGTATGTGAACGCAGCATGCGCTAGAGCAGGCGGGGGTGCTGGGGATGCGGGCGCACATGATTGGCGATGGGCTGCGGCTATCGCCACCGCTATCCGGCGCGGCGGAGCGTTTCGAGCATTGCGGCGCTGTCTTCGCGCGGCAGGGCGTAAAAGACGAAGACATAAGGGTCTGAGGCTTCAAACACCGAAGGATCGGGAGAGGCGCGCTGCATCGTCGCGCGATCGAGGGCGGCCATCGGATACCATCCGTCGCGCAACTCAAAAAACACGTCATAGCCAAGCGCATCAAGATAGGCCGGCACGGCATAGGTGCTGCCTAGGCGATGCCGTTCTTCTAATTCCAGCGTCAGCACGGGGCGGCAGCGGAGCAGGGTTTCTCTGGCTCCGCGCAGAATTTCATACTCGGCACCTTCAGCATCAAGCTTGATGGCGGTGGCATCGGCAAGGGTGAAATCATCCAGCCGGCGGAGCGGCACGGTGAAGCGTTCCACCGCGACCCGGGCCGAAAGATGTGTCGCGTAATCCTTGGCGGTGCTGGCCCATTGTTCCTGTGCCACTCCATCCAGCACCGGCATGGCAAGGGTGATGCTGCCCGCGTGATCGCCAAGTGCCATATGATGGCAGGTCACATGGGCGTGATCGCTACCAAGGGCGGCTTGCAACCTGGCATAGGCATTTGGCAGCGGTTCAAAGGCCAGCACGCGGCTGTCCGGCAGGCGCGCGAGCGGGATGGTCAGCAGCCCGTCATGCGCGCCGATATCCACCAAGGTGCCCGGACGATGCAGCAGGCGGTGGAAATTTTCCTCATTCACGACGAATGTCCCCTCGCTGGCCGGTTGCTTGTATGGGCCTATCGTCGAAACTGCGAGCGGCGCGGGCCAGGAAGCCAACCCGAACGCCGCAGGCTAAAGCGCGATGCGTTGAGGCGGCATCGCCGAAGGCGCTGAATCGCGCGATCCAACACATGCTAGAGCGGGCTGCGTGAACGTATGTGAACGCAGCATGCTCTAAGCGGCGGCCCAGGCCGGCCTGATCGCGCTGACCAAGGCGCCGACTGCCACCCTGGCCTACCGGCAGGCGAGTGAAGTCGGTCGGTTTTCCGCCCGTCGGTGGCTGTGACAGCACCGGCGGGCGCAGCATCTATTGAGCGGCTGCCGCCGCCTGCTGGCGCAGGATGCCGAGGCCGCGGCGGAAGGCATCGGCCATCTGCTCGGCCGGCATAGCGCCGCTGAAGACGACATGGCCATCGAGCGCGAAGGTCGGCACCCCGTTCAGGCCGAGCCGGCGGAAGCCCGCATCCTCTGAGGTGACCTCGGCCTCGTGCGCGGGGCTGGCCAGCATGGCGGCAACCGCCGCCGGGTCGAGCCCGGCTTCACCGGCCAGCTCGGCCAATGCGGCCTGCGCGCCGACATCCCGGCCTTCCTGGAAATAGGCGCGGAACAGCCGCTCCACCACAGCGTCCTGACAGCCGGCTTCGCCGGCCATGCGGATCAGCCGATGCGCATCGATTGTGTTCGGCGTGCGCTGCATCAGGTCGTGGCGGAAGGCGAGCCCAGCGGCTGCACCGGCCTGCGCGACGCGGGCATCGGCGTCCCGCGAACGTTCCAGGCTGCCGAATTTGGCGGCGCGATAGGCAGCCCGCTCCACCCCCTCGCGCGGCATTTCGGGGTTGAGTTGATAGGGCCGCCAATGCACGGCGAAGTGTTCGCCTTCGGCCGCCAGGATCGCCAGCGCGCCATCCAGGTTCCGCTTGCCGACCCAGCACCAGGGGCAGATGGCGTCCGAAACGACGTCGATCCGCGAAACCTGCCCGCCTGCTTGCTGCCCGTCCATCGCCAGCCCCTCTCACGCCAAGGGCTAAACCTCGTACCCCTTGGCGCTGCGCGCAAGCCCACCGAACAGGTCGAGCATCTGTTCGCGCCAGATATGGACCGGATCATCCGCCTCCAGCAGGTGCAGCGGGGAGACGCTGCGGGCCCATTGGAAGGCGCCGAACAGGATGTAATCGGCGTAGCCCGGCTCCGGCCCCGCCAGGAAGGGCTGCTTCTGCAGGGTCAGGCGGGCCGGCTGCAGGGTACGGCGGAAGGCGGCCAGATGCGTGTCACGGTCGGCAACGAAGGCCTCCAACGTCGCGCCTAAGCGCGCCTCGCGGCTCTGGCGAAAATAGGCCTGATCCTCCGGGCCCAGCACGTCGAGGATGTCCCGCACCACCAGGCGCGCGACCAGGGGATGCACGACGCTGTCGGTCCAGGCGTTGACGAAGCGGGTCAATGCGCGGGCAGTATCGCCCTCGAACAGCGGCGGGCGGCTGGGGTAGGCATCTTCCAGGTGTTCGGCGATCGTCCAGCTATCGCTGATAATCTTCTTGCCATCGACCAGCACGGGCACCAGCGATTGACCCGAGAAGGCAAGCGCCGCCTTGTCGCTGAAGCGCCAGGGGATGGTTTCGGCATCCAGGCCCTTATGGGCCAGCGCCATGCGGATACGCCAGCAATAGGGACTGAACCGCACCAAGGGATCGGCACCGGCCAAATCATAAAACTGCATTGCCATTCCTAGTCTCCCAGCCGGGCCTCTCGTCCTAAGGCCGATTCGCGCCTACGAATCGACGTCGCGGGCGCACTATCACTCGAACGATTGTTCTGTGCCATAGTGTAGTAAGCCGCGTACTTATTGCGGGTGGTCTGGCGAAGACCGATCCCTCTGCATCGGAGGCAGTCTATGCGTACGCAGGTCGGGATCATCGGTGCCGGCCCTGCCGGGCTTCTGCTCGCTCATTTGCTGCACCGCGCGGGCATCGACACGGTGGTTATCGAGACATGTTCCCGAACCTATGTCGAGGAACGAATTCGTGCGGGCCTGCTGGAACAGCACGCTGTCGATATCTTGACGGAAACCGGCCTCGGCGAGCGGCTGCGGCGCGAGGGCATGTTTCATGATGGCGTGGAGCTGCGCTTCGACGGCGAGGGGCACCGCATCGACCTGCACGGCCTGACCGGCAAGCGGGTCACCATCTACGGGCAGCAGGAGGTGGTGAAGGATCTCATCGCCGCTCGCCTCGCTGCTGGACTGCCGCTGCTGTTCGAAGCCGAGGGCATTGCCCTCTCCGGGCTCGACGCGCCGCGGCCGCGGATCACCTATCAATCGGCGGGCGCCGAACATTCCGTGGAGTGCGACCTGATCGCCGGCTGCGACGGCTTCCACGGGATGTGCCGCGGCGCCATCCCGCCGGCGCGGCTCACCACGTATGACCGCGTCTATCCCTTTGCCTGGCTGGGCATCCTCGCCGCCGCCCCGCCGGCGGCGCATGAGCTGATCTACGCCCGGCACGAACGCGGCTTCGCGCTGGCGACCATGCGCAGCCCCACCCTGTCCCGCCACTATCTGCAAGTGGCGCCGGAGGAGAACATTGCCGCCTGGTCCGATGATCGCATCTGGGCCGAGCTGCATGCCCGCATGGCGCGCCATGACGGCGCCCGACAGATCAACGAGGGACCGATCCGCCAGCGGGGCATCACCGCGATGCGCAGCTTCGTCACCGAGCCGATGCGCCATGGCCGGCTGTTCCTGGCGGGCGATGCCGCGCATATCGTCCCGCCCACCGGCGCCAAGGGCATGAATTTGGCGATCGCCGATATCCGCGTGCTCGCTTTGGCGATCGAAGCCTTCTACGCCGGCCGGGGGGAGGCGCTGCTCGACGCCTATTCGACCATCGCCTTGCGTCGGGTCTGGAATGCGCAGCGCTTCTCCTGGTGGATGACCTCGCTGCTGCATCGCTTCGACCACGAGGACCCCTTCGAGCATAAGGTCCGGGTCGCCGAGCTTGACTACATCTGCCGCTCGCCGGCCGGGGCGATGACACTGGCCGAAAATTATGTCGGTCTGCCGCTCGAATTGCCCGGCTGAGCACGGCCGCATACCCTGCCGCGCAAGGGAGGGCAGGGTCATGGCTGAAGCGGGCATCGCAGGGTTCGAGATTACCAGCGTGGAGGCCTTCGCCAGCGGCCAGGATTTTGGCGCCGGCCCCTATCTCCGCATCGCTGGCACCGCCCGCGGGGCGCTCGACCCGGCCGCGCCGCGCAATGCCGGCATCGCCGATCTCGCCCTGGCGCCGCGCAATGCCGCCGGCCTCGTCGAATACGCGATCGAGCTTGTCATGCTCCGCCCCGCCGACCCGCATCGCGGCAATGGCCGCTTGCTGTTCGACGTGACCAATCGCGGCCGCAAGATGAGCTTCGGCAATGTCTATGAAGCCCCGGCCGGGCAGCCCGAGCTCAACGCGGTGCGGACCGCTGGCGCGGTCGGCCTCGCCTTGCCGCTGGCTGCCGGGACCAGCGTGGTCTGGTCGGGCTGGGACCCGGAGGCGCCGCGCGGCAATGACGGGCTGCGGATCGCCCTGCCGGTGCTGGCAGGCGTCACCGGCAAGGTGCGGGACGAGTTCGTCTTCGGCACCCGCATCACGCCGAAGGACCGGCCAACCGCGCCGCTCTCCTCCCCAGCCGCCGCCCTCGACCCCGCTGGCGCGCAGCTGACCGTGCGCCGCTGCCGTGGTGATGCACCCCGCCCCGTCGCCTTCGCCTTCGAGGGCGAGCGGGCGATCCGCCTGGAGCCAGCCGGCACGCCCTTCGAGCCCGGCTCGATCTACGAGTTCATCTACCTCGCCAAGGGCGCTCGCCCGCTTGGCGCCGCCTATGCCGCGACGCGTGACCTGCTGTCCTGGCTGCGGCATGCGGCGCCGCCGGTGCTGGGCGGTGGCGCCCCGGTGCGCAGCGTCTTCGCCCTCGGCATCAGCCAGGCGGGGCGGTTCCTGCGGCATTTCCTCGATCTCGGCATGAATGCCGATCTCGCGGGGCGGCGGGTGCTGGACGGTATGCTGACGCATGTGGCCGGCGCCGGGCGGGTCTTCATCAATGAACGCTTCGCCCAACCCGACCGTACCGCCTGCTGGCATGAGGACCATGCCCACCCGGAGGTCTGGTTCCCGATGGCCGCCGCCCGGTGCACCGACCCGCATGGCGGCCAGACCGATGCGCTGCTGCGCGACCCCGCGACCGACCCGAAGCTGATCGAGGTAAATACCTCGACCGAGTATTGGCAGAAGGGTGCCTCGCTGATCCATACCAACCCGGCCGGCACAGCCGACCTGCCGGATATGCCGAACCATCGGATGTATCTTTGCGCCGGCACCAAGCATGGCGGGCGGTTCGGCGCCACGACCGAACGCGGCAATGCCCGCAACCTGAACAACCCCAACTCCGCCTCGCCCCTGCTGCGGGCGCTGATGGCGGCGCTGGAGGCGTGGGTGGAGCAGGGCACGCCGCCGCCGCCCTCGCGCATTCCGCGCCTCGCCGACGGTACGCTGGTGCCGGCGGAGACGGTGCTTGCGGGATTCCCCGGAATCCCCGGCGCGGCGCTGCCGGGCGGGGTGACGCCGATCGCCCCGGTGGCGGATTGGGTGGCCGGCCGGCATGCTGCAGCCGGCTGGCGGCCGCTGGTGCCGGCGGTGGATGCCGATGGCAATGAGCGGGCCGGGGTGCGGCTGCCGCCGATCGCCGTGCCAGGGGGCACTTATACCGGCTGGAACCTTTACGCCGCGCCGGGGCTGGAGGGGGAGTTGTGCGACCGGGAGGGGAGCTTCCTGCCCTTCGCGGCGACCGAGGCGGAGCGGGCCGGGGACCCCCGGCCAAGCCTCGCTGCGCGATATGCCTCGGCCGAGGCGCGGCGGACGGCGCTCAGCGCAGCCGCCGCGGCGCTGGTCGCCGAGCGCTTCCTGCTGGCGCCAGATGCCGAGGCTTATGTGGCTGGCGCCTGACGGGCCGGGGCGGGCAAAAGAAAAGGGGCCGGCAAGCCGGCCCCTTTCCCGTGTTGTGCGGGGAAACCGCGCTTAGACCAGCGGTCAAATCCTTTGACCGCTGGTCTGGTTTTTTCTGGCCCTCAATCGCCGGGCGGAAACCTCCGGTTTCCTAAGGTGCGCGGCACTGGCCGCGGCGCCCGTTCGGGCGCTCGGCACGAGTCGAAGCCTCGTGCCGTTGATATTACTTCAGGATGATTTCCGCGCGACGGTTCTGCGGCTCGCGAACACCGGGGCCGGTCGCCACGAGGGGGCGGCTGAAGCCATAGCCGGTGACGCCGATTTCGCTGCGCGGCACGCCGCGGCGGACGAGTTCGGCGGCGACGGTTTCGGCGCGCAGCATCGACAGGCGCTGGTTGTAGGCCGCGGTGCCGGTGTTGTCGGTGTGGCCGGCAACCTCGATCCGGGTGGTGCCGGTGGTCTTCGCGGACTGGGCGGCTTCGGCGATGATCTGCCGGGCACGGTCGGTCAGGTTGTGCTTGTTCCAGTCGAAGAAGACCAGATAGGTGCGGGCCGCGGCAGCCGCGGCGGCCACCGGGACAACTGCCGGGACCGGCGTGTTGAAGGCGTAGCGCAGGCCGAACAGCAGCGCGACGTTGTTGTTGAAGGCCTTGATGGAGCCGTTGCCGAGCTCCGTCGCGCCTTGATAGAGCTGAACATTATACTTCGGCTGCTGGGTGCCGAAGTAGCGTCCTTCGGTGGTGAAGGAGAGACCGGGCACGCTCTCGATCGGGATCGCCGCGCCCAGCATCGCCTGATACGCGAACATGGTCGAGGAGTTGTTGCCCGTCAGGGTCGCCACGCTGCCGATCGGATAGGTGCCGCGATGACTGGCGAGGGAGGTCCAGCCCACGCCGATACCGGCGCCGACATAGGGAATGATCCAAGGCGCCGCGGCGATGTGGACGTCATAGAGCGCATTGACCATGAGGCTCGGCGTCTGTTCGGTGCCGTTCGGGTTCTGCAGCGCGGGGCGATCGCTGATACCGCCGCTGAAGCTGCCGTTGCGATAGGCGTTGAAGCCGGAGATGCGCTTGAAGTTGTTGCCGTGATAGCCGCCCTCCAGCTCGGCGCGCAGGCCGTTGCCGAAGCCCCAGCCGAGGGCGAGGACACCGGCCAGGCCGACATCGAAATTGGTCTTGCCCGGGCTGACATTGATGCCACGCCGCGCCAGGCCCTGGTTGAAGTTGCTCGAAGGGTGCAGCTCATAGCCCATGAGCCAGTTCGGCCCGACAGCGCCGGCGATGTAGAGGCCGTTGGTCGGCACCGACGACCAGCTGCTGCTGGTGCTTGTTGCGGTGGCGGTCTCATAGCCGGCGGCGTTGATGGCGGTCTGGGCGGTGGCCGGCAATGCCGTCGCCGTGCCGGCGATCCCTGCCAGCAGCGCCAATCGGCGCCGCCAAGTTTGGATGGATGTCATAGAAAACCTTTTCATGTGGTGTGCGGATGTATGTATCTTACCGTATCACAATCATGGGAACCTAATTCGAGCAGTTTTTCTTGTTCAGCAGATGGCAACCCGCTGTGGACCAGCACGAATGTACATGAAAATTTATTTTTTTGGCGTGCCCGTCGCCCGTCAGATCGGGTTTTTGTGATCGGCTGTCGTAATCGAGCCACACCCGACGGTTTTCTTGGAACCTCACGGTGACGCGGGGATGCCGTCAGGGACCAGTTGCGCTAATTGACGATGGCGATGTGCAGACCTGGCAATCTGGATTCAGCGACCCGATGTCCGGGTCGACGTGTCCGCCCGGGGTGCGTGTCTCGAACGGAGGGATATTCAATGTCGACCATTCACACCTGGTCGCGGCGCGTGGCTTTGCTGGCGGGGATCGCTGGCGTTGCCCTGGCGCTGCCGGCCGCGGCGCAGACCGCGTCGAACGCCTACGGCACCGCGTCCAACGCTTATGGCGCAGCGCCGACGGGCTATGGGACCACGGCCAACATGGCCTCCTGGTCCGCGATCCCGACCACCGGCCTCTACATTGCCGGCAATGTCGGTCCGAACTGGCTGATGGGCTATGAGCTGCACCCGCAGACCAGCCTCAACTCGCGGCTGGCCAACAACGGCTATTCGGTCTCCTCGGGCAAGACGAACTTTAACATCGGCTTGGCCGGTGGTCTCGCTTTGGGCTGGGGCTTCGGCAACGGTCTCCGCGCGGAGCTCGAAGGCAGCTATCGCGGCAATAACTTCAAGACGATCTCGGGCTTCAACGGCTACAAAAACGGGACGTTCATCGGTTCCGGCTCGACCGCCAATGCGGCGACCAACCCGAGCGGCACGCAGCAGACGCCAGCCGTGATGGTCAATGCGCTGTACGACATCCACATCGCCGAAGCGCAGTGGATCATTCCGTATGTCGGCGCCGGTATCGGTGTTGGCTTCACGTCGATCGCGCGGAACAACGTCGGCTACGTGACGAATGG
>Ga0209188_1003794_pt1 | contig 10225 bp, 9 predicted proteins | sample C_130625_EF_Meta_FD_187307 | JGI IMG/M metagenome (GOLD analysis project Ga0209188, IMG submission 187307) | Freshwater microbial communities from Lake Croche, Canada to study carbon cycling - C_130625_EF_MetaG (SPAdes) (version 2) | ecosystem: Environmental > Aquatic > Freshwater > Lake | place...
GATTAAGCGAGGTTCGTCTGTAACCAAGGTCCTAAATTCCATCAGGCAATAAAAAAGAGCGGGTCCGGCGGGGCCCACTCTCAAACTATCGGTTCATAGAACCGCTATGAGATGTCTTAAAGACAGATGTGCTTATACAGCACAGGACAAAATTTTCAAGCCTTAAAGATTTTGCCCGAGATTTATACGATTTGGTCACTCTTAGCGGGTTAAGGATTACCGTTACGGAGTGCCTGAATGAACCCCATTTCGTCCCTTGTCGCGGACATCGAAAACGCCCTCAGCGATGATGTGGGTGAACGTAGACACGTACTTTTACGACGAATTACAGGCCTTTTTATCGATCAAGTCCCTGATTTGAACGAAGATCATATTTCAGTCTTTGATGAAGTTATTCTGTGTTTGGCCATCGAAATTGAATTGGCCGCCAGAATGGAGCTATCAGAACGATTGGCCGATTTGCCGCGCGGTCCGCGCCGAACCATCCAAAATCTGGCTCAGGATGAGGAAATTGACGTCGCAAGACCGGTTCTTGAACGAAGTCCGTGCCTTTCTGACGATGATTTGGCTCGTATTGCTCGGGAACGCTCCATCGAATTTCTGACGTCTTTGTCAAAACGCGTAAGCCTGTCAACGGCCGTGACCGATGTTCTTCTTGAGCGTGGCAGTGCCGATATTGTTGAGCGGGTCGCCAAAAATAGCCGCCAAGCTCTCTCCGATATTGGTCTTCGCTTATTGGCCCAAAAGGCAACGGAAGATCAGCGGCTTTATCGACTGGTACGTGGACGACCCGATCTGGCTTTACGCCATGTCGGGGCAATTTTAGAGGCGGCCAAGCAGCGCGCTAAAAGCGAAATGTCTGATTTGCCCGATCAACCGGATATTTTAGATCGGGCGCTGGATGTAGGGGCAGCCTCTCTTTTTGTTGATCCGGACATTCTCGACGTAAAAGAAAATGCTGCGCAAAAAGCCACGATTGTATGGCCAGTTTGGCCAACCGATCTCCGCCGCATTGCAAGCCAAATCGAGCGCGGCGAAATTGCCGAGGCTCTGGCGGGTATCGCTTATTTGGCGGAAATATCGCGGGAATCGGTAGAAGCCGCCTTTGCGGCGCCGCAATTTGACTCCATTCTTTTTATGGCCCGCGCCATTGGTATGGATTGGCCAGTTTTAATGGCCCTATTAAAAGTGCGAGAAGGGGGCGAGCTGTCAAGCGACATTCATCAGCGTGCCCATTCCAGCTTTCATGCGCTATCAAAATCGACCGCTGAACGGGTTATGCGATTCATTGCGTCACGTTTAGGAAAAACCGCAAATGGCGGGTTTGGTCAAACCCGCTCAAATGTCAAATAGGCTGATTTACGGCCTTCTTTGATCGCCTTTAATTCGTAGCGGGTGGATTGCCAGCCCGACCATGGCTTGCGCCAGTCATCGGGTTGTTTGGCAAGCCAACGAAACTCATTCGAGCGCATGACATGGTTCAACGTCCACCCGACATAATGATCAATATCGCTCGCAAACCTAAATTGACCGCCTGGCCTTAAAACACGCGCGATGAGTTTTAGCGTTTCATCAGAAACAAAGCGGCGCTTGTTTTGACGACGCTTTGGCCAAGGGTCAGGATAAAGCAAATAAAGCCGACCAATCGATGCGTCAGGCAGCTTTTTAAGCAAATCAAGCGCATCGGAATCGTACAGGCGAATGTTTTTAAGACCGTCACGATCAATGACCGACAGCATCTTCGCCATGCCGTTGACGAAGGGCTCGCACCCGATAAAGCCGACCTTCGGATGTGTAGTGGCTTGCAGCACCAAATGCTCACCGCCGCCAAAGCCTATTTCAAGCCATAAATCGGAGGGTAGATTTTCAAAAAGTGCAGCGGGTGATAAATCGCCTGCTAAATCGACACGGAGCTCGGGAAGAAGGCTTGCAAAGAGATCCGCCTGATTAAGGCGTAATTTCTTACCCTTGCGGCGGCCAAAAAAGGCGCCGCCGCCAGGGTCATCTTGCTCCATCGAAGCCGGATTAATCAAAGGCCGGCTTTGATCTTATCGGCAAGATCCGTCTTCTCCCACGAGAAGCCACCCTCTGCGTCAGGCGCACGACCAAAATGGCCATAGGCTGACGTGCGGGCATAAATTGGCTTGTTCAAATCGAGATGGCGACGAATGCCGCGTGGCGTTAAATCCATGATATCGCCGCGCTCAAAAAGCTTTTCAACGGAGCCTTCGTCGACTTTACCCGTGCCGTGGAAATCGGCATAGATCGACAGGGGACGAGCCACGCCAATCGCATACGAAAGCTGAATCGTGCAGCGATCGGCAACGCCTGCTGCAACAACGTTTTTCGCAAGATAACGCGCGGCATATGCAGCAGAACGGTCAACCTTGGTTGGATCTTTGCCAGAGAACGCGCCACCACCATGAGGAGCCGCGCCACCGTAGGTATCAACGATGATCTTGCGACCTGTCAGGCCTGAGTCACCATCCGGACCACCAATAAAGAATTTACCCGTTGGGTTGATGTGCCAAACCGTATCTTTGGAAATCCAGCCTTCTGGAAGCGCGCGGCGAACATATGGCTCGACGAGTTCACGCACTTGGTGCGAGGTCATGTTTTCGATCAAATGCTGATGCGAAACAACGATCTGCGTCACACCGACAGGCTTGCCATTGGCATAGCGCACGGTGACTTGGCTCTTCGAATCCGGGCCCAAAACCTTTTCCGTATCCGCGTGGCGAGCTTCGGAAATAAGCCGAAGGATCTTGTGCGCGTAATAGATTGGTGCGGGCATTAATTCGTCGGTCTCGCGGCAAGCGTAGCCAAACATAATACCTTGATCGCCAGCACCTTCTTCTTGATTGGTGGGCTGACGGGCATCGACGCCTTGAGCGATATCGGCTGATTGGCCGTGCAACAAAACGTCAATGTCGCAAGTATCCCAGTGGAAACCGTCTTGCTCATAGCCAATATCGCGGATCGCCATCCGTGCCGTGTGCGCAATCCAGTCTTTCGTAACGGTGGATGGACCACGCGTTTCGCCAGCAATCACTACTTTATTCGTTGTCGCAAGCGTTTCGCACGCAGCACGGATATCCCACGGATCGATACCTGCCTTGGGACCTTCACGAAAAAACAAATCTACGATTTCATCTGAAATACGATCGCAAACTTTGTCAGGATGTCCTTCGGAAACTGATTCACTGGTAAACAAATAATCGGAACGGGCCACGGTCTAACTCCGGCTGCTGAAGGTGTTCAATCTAATAGGCAGCATACCCACACCCCTACTAGAGGTGACGCTGCCGATTTGCCCCTCCGTGACAGGGGAAATAACACAAGTCAAGCTGAAATAACGAACGTATTTTATAATAAGAACGATCTTGTTCTTTATATCATATCAAACTGTCTTCGCCCGCAATAGCACTTACCAATTCAACCACCCGGCGCCGCAGTTTCGGATCCTTGATGCGGACAAAGGCTTTGTTCAACTGAATGCCTTCATTCGTCGCAAGAAAATCGGCAACATAAGCCGTATCGCCATTGTCCTCGAAACCGCTTGATAATGAGCGCTCAATTGTTTGCGGCGCGCCTTCAAAAAAATATTCGACCGGCACACCAAGAATTCGTGAGATTTGCTGAAGCCTGCTCGCACCAATACGGTTGGTGCCCTTCTCGTATTTCTGCACCTGCTGAAAGGTAAGACCCAGCGACTCACCTAGCCTTTCCTGACTCAGGCCAACCAATACGCGCCGCATACGAACCCTGCTGCCAACATGGCGATCAACCGGGTTGGGGGCCTTTTTAAACACTATTTTTTCCGGATTTTCCATTACGACGGCTTTCTAAAAAGGGATTTTTAATAAAACTCGAAAGATCTACAGTAATTTTTTATAGTTTAAGGGGCTGGACTTGATTAACGACGATCAACGAAACGTTGAGTAATTATAAAATATAAAAAACAAATAAAACTTAAATCGAATACATACAGACTATCGATTACTGGTTGTAAAAATACAGAATATACGAGTAATCATCAATTGACGCTTCGTCAAGATCAAACCCGCAATTCCAATGAGATAAAGCGCACCCGCCCAAGGAAAGCGAGGCAATCGGGCGAATAAAGTTGGGGCAAGCGCGATGGGCAGAGGGCCGTCAATAACGCCCGAAATACCAAGCGGCAAAAGCGCGATCTCTCGACCTAGACCATCAAGAATGGCGGAAATGCCGTTATTGGCGGAGCGAACAAGAGGCAGGCCTTGTTCGATGGCTCGAAGGCGTGACTGAGCAAAATGCTGTGCCGGACCGGGTGTCATTCCAAACCAGGCATCATTCGTGACATTGAGGATCAAACCGGGTCGCTCGGGATCATCTGGCAAAGTTTCTGAAGGAAAAATGGCTTCGTAGCAAACAAGCGGAGCGATGGGTGGCAATCCCGCGATGCGCAACATTTGCCTTTTGACTGCTGGCGTAAATCCACCAGGCGCTTGCACAAATTGACGCAATCCCAGTGTCGTTAGAAGGCTATTCAAGGGCAAATATTCCCCGAAAGGCACAAGGTGCGTTTTATCAGCCGATGCAATAATCAACCCATCCTGATTGACGGCCTGAATGGCGTTAAAATAGCGCCGCTCCTCATTGGCGCCATCCCCCTCAGCGCGAACGGCCCCAGCCAGCAAAACTGCTCCCTCTTTCAGAATATGAGCAATTTCAGCGCGCGCGGCAGGCTCTGAATCCAACAAGAAAGGAAAAGATGTTTCAGGCCATATCAGGTGTGAAATCCCCTTCATTCCGTTTGATGATGGATAACTCCCTTTCGTGCTTAGATCGAAATAGTGATGCATAATTTCAGCGGCATGCTGCCTGCTAAAGCGATCATCAAGCGGCATATCAGGCTGCATCAAACGAAGCTGAATATTGGGCACGAAACTGGTTTCAGACTGAGCCAAGCGCCATTCGCCAAACCCGAAAAGAAAGACAAGAATAGCAAGCGAACCACTAACCAACAGGTAATTGGCCGGATGCGGTTTTCTTTCAAAAAGCAAAGCGGGTGACGCAAAAAGAAGCGCAACAATAAAAGTCAGCCCATTCAATCCTATATCCGATGCAATTTGCGCAAAGGCGAGATGATCACCCAACGCCATACCCAGACTGTTCCACGGAAAGCCGGTTAAGAGTGTTCCGCGGAGCCATTCGGCGAACCCGAGAAAAATGGCAAAAATCACAAGGCGGGAAGGGCCTGAACGCCACAAATAAAACGCCATGGCAAAGCATGCAGCAAAAAACAGGGCGAGAAGGGCCGGCAAGCCGACAACACCAAAAGGCGCCGCCCAAATAAAAGTTGGATCAACAAAAAAGGCCGCACCCAACCACCAAAGTCCGGCGACGAAATAGCCAAAACCCAACAACCACCCCGATAAAGCGGCAATCCTGATGCTATCAGCACGATCAAGCAGCATAACTGCGACGCTGAGCGTCACCATCATCGCAGGCAAAAAGTCGAAGGGAGCCATCGATAGTGCACCAATCGCTCCCGCACAGAACGCCAAGGCATAGCGATAAAGCGTATGAGATTGGAACGCGATGTTTAGGAACCAAATGTCGCCCATCTAGCGGTTCACGCAGAACCCGCCTCAGACGGCGTTTCAGATGCTCCATCCGCGGGTTGATCTTTCCGGCGCCGTTTTACGACCGTTCGTTCTTTTTCATTGATGGCTTTTTGCTGAATTCTGACGCGCTTAACGCGCCGTGGATCGGCATCTAAGACTTCAAACTCCAAGGGACCTGGGCCCGGAATAATTTGTCCACGGACAGGAACGCGACCAGCCAACATCCCAACCAAACCGCCAACGGTCTCGATTTCCTCAGCATCTTCGCCTTGTGAAAGATCGATACCCACCACGGCGCTAACATCTTTTAGATCGGCTCTAGCATCGACCACGTGTGTGCCATCACCCGATGACACGATCATGGGTGTTTCTTCGAGATCATGCTCATCCTCGATTTCACCAACGACGATTTCGACCAAATCCTCAATCGAAACAAGACCGTCGGTCCCGCCATATTCATCGATCACTAGCGCCATATGGGTACGGGTGGTCTGCATCTTGACCAACAGATCCAATGCCAACATGGAGGGAGGAACAAACAAAACGGGCCGAAGAATTTTAGCCGCTGAGAGCGGAACAGAAAGGTCAAGCGAGCCTAGATCTGGTAGATCCGCTTCCGTTTTGCGGCGTCGAGAGCCGGGCTTCCGCTCGGCACGTTCGGCGATATAGTCTACAAAATCGCGGATATGAACCATGCCACGGGGGTCATCGAGCGTTTCACCATAGACAGGCAAACGCGAATGGCCGGCTGTTCGGAATACCCGCAATAATTCGCCGAGCGATATCTCGGCACCAACCGCAACAACATCGGCGCGCGGTACCATGACATTTTGAACGCGATTGGTGCGCAGGCCCAATACGTTCTTGAGCATATCGCGTTCGCGTTGCGAAAATTCGGCACCGATATCGGCTTCCGCCAGCGCATCCTCAATATCTTCCCGGATGGATGGCGCGTGCCGGATGCCTAGCCAAATTAACAAGCGCTCAAAAGGCCCAGCCGATCCAAGATCAGATGGCTTGGGATTTGGCGAAGATGTCGTGTCGTCGTTCATCGTACTCAACTTTGTGCCGTCAACGGACGATCGGCATACGGGTCCGGAATATCGAGGCTTGCGAGAATGGAAATTTCCAATGACTCCATCCGTTCGGCATCCGCCTCATTTATATGATCAAATCCCAAAAGATGTAAAAACCCATGCACAATGAGATGCGCATAATGATCAGCAAAAGCTTTTCCGTCATTGCGCGCTTCACGTTCTACGGTCTCATAGGCGATGATGATATCGCCTAAAAAGGGCGCGCGGGCTAGCTTTGTGGGTTCAACCGCGGGGAAAGATAGCACATTGGTGGGTTTATCAATCCCGCGCCATTCCTGATTGACGCTTTGGACGTGATCATCATCAGACAAAAGAACGCCGAGCTCGGCGCCATCGAGAAGCGAAATGCCTGCCTGTTCAGCTGCCGCTTCAAGGGCTCGCTCTGCGATTGCTTCCGCGTCGATAAGCGCGTCCCATAATGCGCTATCTTGCTCAATATCGGGACAGATTGTGGTCATGGTTGAGGTGTGCCTGATTTGGTCCGATCATCGCGGTCATAGGCCGTAACAATGCGTTTCACGAGCTCATGGCGCACAACATCAGCCTCGGCAAATCGGATACGGGCGATACCCTCAACCCCTTGCAAGACACGAGCAGCCTCCACCAATCCCGATTTTTGTCCGGGTGGCAAATCAATCTGCGATGGATCACCCGTTACGATCATTCGTGATCCCTCGCCTAAGCGGGTAAGCACCATTTTCATCTGCATGGATGTGGTGTTTTGGGCTTCATCCAGCAAGACCACCGCGTTGGTGAGCGTACGACCACGCATAAAGGCAAGTGGCGCAATCTCGATCATTCCGGTTTGTAGACCGCGCTCGACATGGCGGGCTTCCATGAAATCATACAAAGCGTCATAAATGGGTCGCAGATAAGGATCGACCTTTTCGCGCATATCGCCCGGCAAAAATCCGAGACGCTCACCCGCTTCAACAGCTGGCCGCGATAAAATAAGACGCTCAACAACACCTTGTTCGATCAATTGTACGGCATAGCCGACGGCAAGCCATGTTTTGCCCGTTCCGGCGGGGCCTTCCGCAAAAACCAGCTCGTTCTCTTTAAGCGCTTTCAAATAGGCATGTTGCGCAGCATTGCGGGCTTTAATACGCTTTTTACGGGTATTGATTTCATCAAAAGTCAGGCGATCGGGGGCTCCGGTCGTCGCGCTCGGGAAAAGCGAACCCTGCATGCCGGCTTCCTCAATAGCGCCATCAATGTCGCCTTTTGCGATCGTCAAGCCTTCGAGAACGCGTTCATTGAGACGTTCAAGCACAAAGCGCGCATGTTCGGTTTGTTCAGGGCTGCCTTTAAGCGTGACTTGATTGCCATTCGCCACGGTTTGAATACCGAGGCGTCGTTCGATATGGGCGAGATTTTGATCAAAATGGCCGAAAATCAAACCGGCCACACGGTTATCAGCGAAGGATAGACGAAGATCCGCTGATTCAATGATCCCTTGTTTACGAGGGGCATTCGGAAAACGCGTCGCGCCATCATTGGCTCTCAAGACTTTCTCCTCTTCAAGCAACCGCTCTTTCGCGGTTTGATAATTGACCGACAAGACTATTGGTTACGCTTTCAACAATATCGACGGACACAATCTGCCCGATAAGATCGGTACTGCCCTCAAACGCGACGGCCAGAAGATGCGGCGATTTTCCCGAAACCTGTCCGGGTTTACGGCCCGGCCGCTCAACCAAAATATCCAGCGTTCGACCAACCATCGATTCTTGAAAAGCACGTTGTTGTTTGGTCACCAAGGCCTGCAAAGACTGTAATCGAGCGTCTTTGACGGCTTCCGGAACCTGATCCGCCATATCAGCTGCGGGCGTGCCGGGTCTCGGGCTATATTTGAACGTGTAGGCGCTCGAAAATCCGACTTCTTCGACAAGCTGCATCGTGGCGGCAAAATCGGCATCCGTTTCACCGGGGAAGCCGACGATAAAATCCGAAGAGAAAGCAATATCCGGACGATAATGTTTGACGCGCGCGATCGCAGACCTGAAATCATCTACTGTGTGGCGCCGGTTCATAAGATCCAGAATGCGATCGGAACCTGACTGCACCGGTAGATGCAAATAGGGCATCAAAGCGGGATTATCCCGATGGGCGCGCGCCAGTGTCTCATCCATATCAAGCGGATGGCTTGTGGTGTACCTCAGGCGCGCAATGCCCGGCATGGCGGCTACATGATCGAGAAGGTGCGAGAGCGTAACCGGTTCACCCGCCTCATCCAAACCATGATAGGCATTTACATTCTGGCCTAGTAGCGTGATTTCACGGACGCCTGATGCGGTTAGACGCTCAATCTCGGCGGTAATTTCTTGAACCGTACGCGAATACTCCGAGCCTCGTGTATAAGGCACAACGCAGAAGGTGCAGAATTTATCGCAGCCTTCCTGCACGGTGACAAACGACGAAACACCTCGAGCACGGATGGTTTGCGGCGTCGGTGCAGGCAAAACGCCGAACTTGTCCTCAGTTGGAAATTCCGTCTCGACAACGGGCTTTTTAAGCGATTGTTGCAAGAGCGATGGAAGGTTCTGATAATTTTGCGGGCCAACTACCAGATCAACGGCGGGCGCGCGGCGAAGAATTTCAGCACCTTCCGCCTGCGCGACGCAGCCTGCAACAACAATACGCGTTTCAAGGCCTTGCCGTTTGCGGTCCCGTTTCATTTCGCGAATTCGGCCCAGTTCAGAATAGACCTTCTCGGCAGCTTTTTCGCGAATATGACAGGTGTTTAAGACGACAAGATCGGCTTCTTCGATATTGTCTGTTCCCGAATACCCTTCGCGTTCCAGAATGTCTCCCATGCGCTCGGCATCGTAGACATTCATCTGGCAACCGTAGGATTTTACGAAAACACGTTTTGCCGAAGCTGTGGTCATCCGTCTCGCCAGTGGTCAGGCCTAAAAAGCGTCGGGCGTTAAACAAAGAGAATCAAGCCGACCCTTACATGATGCAGAGTATAATCGGTTAGTCGCCGACAAGAGAACTGAAAATCGCGCTTTCAAGCCAAATTCATGCGGCAATTCGACCGCGCATGATATCAGAGGCCCGAATTCGAATGGCTTGCTCGGCGGCATTGGCTGCTAATTTCCGATTTTGGGCCACTTCACCGGTCAAAGGGTCGCAAAATGAAATGATAATTTCGATCGGACCTCCCAACAGGATACCTTTGAAGTGCGGAACGAGATCCATATCGCCATACCAAGCGATGCAGGGACGCTCGGCGCGGGGAATAGGCAAACCCATCCTGCGTGTATAGGTAATCGCAACCGGCTGAATGCGCGATTGCTCTCCGTCAATCAGCTCACCTGCTGCGCCAACAAGCGATGATCGAAATGAGAGAACGCGATGACCATCGCTTGTCGTACCCTCGGCAAAGAGCACGATCGCATCGCCCGATTTGAGCCGTTCTGAAACAGCTTGATGAGCATCGCGCGTTGCCATGCGACGCGAGCGATCGATAAAGACCGAGCGTTGGAGCCGTGCAAAGAGACCAAAAATCGGCCA
>Ga0209188_1003795_pt1 | contig 10223 bp, 9 predicted proteins | sample C_130625_EF_Meta_FD_187307 | JGI IMG/M metagenome (GOLD analysis project Ga0209188, IMG submission 187307) | Freshwater microbial communities from Lake Croche, Canada to study carbon cycling - C_130625_EF_MetaG (SPAdes) (version 2) | ecosystem: Environmental > Aquatic > Freshwater > Lake | place...
CGTCGAGCAGCAACAAATCGCCCGCCGTATCGTTGCCCGCCAACTGGTTGGCCTGGATGGCCGCACCCAATGCAACCACTTCATCGGGGTTCAGGTTGTTGAGCGGCGCTTTGCCAAAAAAGTTGGCAACGGCCGATTGAATTTGCGGCATTCGTGTCGACCCGCCCACCATGACCACACCCTGAATATCGTCCTTGCTCAACTGAGCATCACGCAAGGCTTTGCGCACGGCAGACATGCAGCGCTGTGTCAGGGGAGCGGTTGCGACTTCAAAGTCAACACGGCTGATCGATGCCGTGATCGAGTGGCCGGACAACTCAACATTCACACTCAAGTCAGATTGAAGCGTCAAGGCTTCTTTGGCTTGTCGTGCTGCTGCTTTGAGTTGAGTTTTATCTTGTGGGGTGATGGCCTGCGCCCCCTTTTGCGCCAGCAAGCACTGGGCCAGGGCTTCGTCGTAATCGTCACCCCCTAAAGCCGAATCGCCACCCGTGGCCATAACTTCGAACACACCACGGGTTAAGCGCAGTATGGAGATATCGAAGGTTCCACCGCCGAGGTCAAACACGGCGTAGACACCTTCACTGCCATTGTCCAGCCCATAAGCAATGGCTGCGGCTGTCGGCTCGTTGATCAATCTCAGAACCTTCAGGCCCGCCAACTGGGCGGCGTCCTTGGTCGCTTGCCGCTGGGCGTCGTCGAAATAAGCAGGAACCGTAATGACGGCACCGTAGACGTCGTCATTGAAGGTGTCTTCTGCGCGGAATCGCAGTGTCGCCAATATTTCCGCACTCACTTCGACCGGCGATTTTTCACCTTGCACAGTTTGCAAAGACAGCATGCCTTTGTCTTTGTTCACAAACGCATAAGGCAGTTTGTCGGCATTGACCACATCATTCAGACTGCGCCCCATGAAGCGCTTGACAGAAGCAATTGTGTTTTGCGGGTCAGCGGCAGCAGCAGCAACAGCTTCATGACCGATTTGTCGACCTTGACCCGGCAAATAGCGCACGACAGAAGGCAAGATCACATGTCCGTCATGGTCCGGCAAACATTCGGCCACGCCGTTGCGCACGGAGGCCACCAAGGAATGGGTCGTACCCAAGTCGATGCCTACAGCGATTCGACGCTGGTGCGGATCTGGGGCTTGGCCCGGTTCGGAAATCTGTAATAGCGCCATGGGTAATAGAAAAGTGGTGCGACTGTTCAGTCAAGCAGAAGGTCAATTTTGCGGCGGACCTCGGCAGCAAAGCGATCAATGAACATGAGCGCCCTCACTTGGCCCACTGCCGCGCTGTAATTGCCGGCAACGTCAATGGCTTGCGCTATGTCGGCCAGGGCTTGTTGGTGCGTGCGCTGCACTTCGCTGAGCAGCGTCTCCAACTGGGCTGGGGTTTGCGTCTCGTCCAAGGCTTCTCGCCACGTCATTTGCTGCGTCAAAAAAAAAGCCGGCATGGCCGTGTTGTTTTCTGCATTCACAGCTGCCCCATGAATTTCGCACAAATAGGCTGCGCGCTTGACAGGCTCTTTCAGGCGTCGATAAGCCTCGTTGATCCGAACAGACCATTGCATAGCAATGCGCTGTGCCGCGGCACCCTCAGCTGCAAACCGGTCAGGGTGAGCTTCGCGTTGAAGATCTTTCCAACGAGCATCCAGCGCGTCACGTTCGATGGCGAACTGCATGGGCAAACCAAACAATTCAAAGTCGTTAGCCTGAAGCGAGATCACACGCGGAAGGATTCACCACAACCGCAGCGGTCGCGTTCATTCGGATTGTTGAAGCGAAAGCCTTCGTTCAAACCCTCACGCACAAAGTCGAGCTCCGTGCCATCGATGTAAGCCAGGCTTTTGGGGTCGATCAAGACCTTGACACCTTGGTCTTCGAACACCGTGTCTTCAGGGGCAATTTCGTCCACGTATTCCAGCTTGTAAGCCAAGCCGGAACAGCCGGTGGTCTTGACACCCAAGCGAACGCCCACGCCTTTACCGCGCTTGGTCAAATAGCGGGTGACGTGACGGGCAGCAGCATCGGTCAAAGAGACTGACATATCAGTGGGCGTGTTTCTTTTTATAGTCGTCCACTGCCGCCTTGATGGCGTCTTCCGCCAAGATGGAGCAATGAATTTTGACGGGCGGCAAAGCCAGCTCTTCAGCAATTTGGCTGTTCTTCAAAGCAGCCGCTTCGTCTAAGGTTTTGCCTTTGACCCATTCGGTCACCAAGGAGCTCGAAGCAATGGCTGAGCCGCAACCGTAGGTTTTGAAACGCGCGTCCTCGATCACCCCGGTCACTGGGTTGACCTTGATCTGCAACTTCATCACGTCGCCGCATGCAGGCGCACCCACCATGCCAGTTCCCACAGAATCGTCCCCTTTTTCAAAGGATCCCACATTGCGGGGATTTTCGTAGTGGTCTACGACTTTTTCGCTGTATGCCATTTTTTTCTCCTAGTTCGATTTCAGTGGGCGGACCACTGGATGGTGCTCAAGTCAATACCGTCTTGGTACATCTCCCAAAGCGGGCTGAGTTCGCGTAACTTGTGCACATTGGTGCGGATCGTCTCAATGGCGAAATCAATTTCTTCTTCGGTAGACCAGCGGCCCACCGTCATACGCAAACTGCTGTGCGCCAATTCATCGCTACGGCCCAAAGCGCGCAACACATAGCTGGGCTCCAGGCTGGCCGATGTACACGCCGAACCCGATGACACGGCCAAGCCCTTGATGCCCATGATCAATGACTCACCTTCAACAAAGTTGAAACTCATGTTGATGTTGTGTGGCACTCGCTGTGTGGCGTGACCATTCAAAAAGACTTGTTCAACATCTTTTAGACCATTGATCAGCCGGTCATGCAAGGCACGGGCTTTGGCGTTATCCTGCGCCATTTCTAATTTTGCTATCCGAAAAGCTTCGCCCATGCCGACGATTTGGTGGGTAGGCAAGGTGCCAGAGCGCATGCCACGCTCATGACCACCACCGTGCATTTGGGCTTCTAATCGCACGCGGGGTTTGCGGCGAACATACAAGGCACCAATACCTTTGGGCCCATAAGTTTTATGGGAGGCCAAGCTCATCAGATCGACGGGCAAGGTGGACATGTCGATGTCCACTTTGCCGGTCGCCTGCGCTGCATCAACATGGAAAATAATGCCTTTTTCGCGGCACAAAGCGCCTATGGCCGGCATATCTTGAATGACGCCTATTTCGTTGTTCACAAACATCACGCTGATCAAAATAGTGTCCGGACGGATCGCTGCTTTGAGAACCTCCATGTTCAGCAAGCCGTCATCTTGCACGTCCAAGTAAGTGACTTCAAAGCCTTGACGCTCCAGCTCTCGCATGGTGTCTAAAATCGCTTTGTGCTCGGTCTTGACCGTGATCAGGTGCTTGCCGCGTGATTTGTAAAAGTGAGCGGCGCCCTTCAGGGCCAAATTATTGGACTCGGTGGCACCACTGGTCCATACGATCTCTCGGGGGTCAGCACCGATGAGGTCGGCCACATCCAAGCGGGCTTTTTCTACAGCCGCCTCAGCTTCCCAACCCCAAGCATGGGTGCGGGACGCAGGGTTGCCAAAATGCTCAGTCAACCAGGGAATCATGGCAGCTGCGACGCGTGGATCTACAGGGTTTGTAGAGCTGTAGTCCATGTAAATCGGAAAATGAGGGGTGTGGTCCATGGTGTCAGTGTGTTCAATAAGAAATAAAACGCCTGGCGCTTACGACTTGGTCAACATAGTGCCCAGAGCAAAGACGGAATTGGGGGCATTGATGCGAATGGGTTTGGCCACCGGCATGGCCGAGATGGCGCGCTTGATGGCGGGTTTTTCGTCAATCTTCACGCCACTGGCCAATTGATCATCCACCATTTTTTGCAAAGTCACAGAGTCCAAAAACTCCACCATGCGCGTATTCAGAGCAGCCCATAAATCATGCGTCATGCAACGACCGGACTCACCTTGGCAGTTTTCTTTGCCGCCGCAGTGGGTCGCATCGATGGGTTCGTCCACAGACACGATGATGTCAGCCACGGTGATTTCGCTGGCCTTGCGAGCCAATGAATAACCGCCACCTGGGCCGCGGGTCGACTCGACCAACTGATGTCGGCGCAGTTTGCCGAAAAGCTGCTCTAAATAGGACAGGGAAATGTGCTGGCGTTGGCTGATCGCGGCCAGCGTCACAGGACCACTGTGTTGGCGCAAAGCCAAGTCGATCATTGCAGTCACTGCAAATCGGCCTTTGGTAGTCAAACGCATTTCAGGGCTCCTGATGGGTGGATGTACATATCCTACTAATGTGGTCAACTATAACAGAACCCGATCAAATTGGTCGGGTTAAGACGCGGGTAAACCCTTCAACTTGTCCGCCTTATCAAAGGCAGCACGTTGTCGGTCCCGGTGGCCCCAAAAGCTTGCTCCTTGAGAATGGCCAGTTGGTCTCGCACGCCAGCGGCTTTTTCAAAATCCAGATTGCGGGCATGTTCCATCATTTGCTTTTCAAGCTGTTTGATGGCTTTCGCCACGTCCCTTTCGCTCATGATTTCCACTTTGGCCCGCTGCACAGCCGCCAGTTCAAGCCGCTCCGCTTCTTTACCCGATTTATCGCTGTAAACGCCGTCGATCAAATCGCGCACTTGCTTGACGATGCTGCGCGGTGTAATGCCGTGCAAAAGATTGTGGGCAATTTGTTTTTCGCGTCGCCGCTCCGTCTCACCGATGGCTTTTTTCATCGAATCGGTCATGCGGTCTGCATACAAAATGGCTTTGCCATGCAGGTTACGAGCGGCCCGGCCAATGGTCTGTATCAGGCTGCGCTCCGAGCGCAAAAAGCCCTCTTTGTCAGCATCCAAAATGGCTACCAAAGACACCTCAGGAATGTCCAGACCTTCGCGCAACAAATTAATGCCGACCAACACATCGAAAGCACCCAGGCGAAGGTCACGCAAAATTTCAACACGCTCAACGGTATCGATGTCCGAATGCAAATACCTGACACGCACACCGTTGTCACTCAAATAATCGGTGAGCTGCTCAGACATGCGCTTGGTCAGCGTGGTGATCAGCACGCGCTCATTTTTGTCCGCACGGATGCGGATTTCTTGCAGCACATCGTCTACTTGGTGAGCAGCGGGACGCACTTCGACCAAAGGGTCCACCAGTCCGGTAGGACGAACCACTTGCTCGACGATCTGCCCGGCGTGGGTTTTTTCGTAGTCTGCCGGTGTGGCGGACACAAAGATGCACTGGCGCATTTTGGTTTCGAACTCTTCGAATTTCAAGGGCCGGTTGTCCAAGGCGCTGGGCAAACGAAAGCCGTATTCAACCAAGGTGGTCTTGCGTGCCCGGTCGCCGTTGTACATGGCATTGAGTTGGCCGATCATCTGATGACTTTCGTCCAAAAAAACCATCGCGTCAGGTGGCAAATAATCCGTCAAAGTGCTGGGCGCGGCGCCTGGGGGAGCGCCTGACAAGTGCCGGGTGTAGTTTTCAATCCCTTTGCAATGGCCGACCTCACTGAGCATCTCCAAGTCAAACCGGGTGCGCTGCTCCAGCCTCTGGGCTTCGACCAGCTTGCCCATCCCGACCAACTCTTTGAGCCGATCGGACAACTCGGTCTTGATGGTTTCGACGGCCGCCAGCACTTTGTCGCGCGGCGTGACGTAATGGCTGGATGGGTAAACCGTGAAGCGAGGAATTTTCTGCCGAATACGACCCGTCAACGGATCGAACAACTGCAAGCTTTCAATTTCGTCGTCAAACAATTCAATTCGAATCGCAAGCTCCGAATGCTCTGCAGGAAATACATCAATCGTGTCGCCCCTGACCCGAAATTTACCTCGGCTGAAATCCATGTCATTGCGCTGGTATTGCATGCGAATCAGTTGTGCAATCACGTCGCGCTGACCTGTCTTATCCCCGTTGCGCAGCGTCATGATCATGCGGTGATAACTTTCAGGCTCACCAATGCCGTAGATGGCAGATACGGTGGCCACAATCACCACATCGCGCCGCTCCATGATGCTTTTGGTGCAGCTCAAACGCATTTGCTCGATATGCTCGTTGATCGCCGAGTCTTTTTCGATGAACAAGTCGCGCTGCGGTACATAAGCTTCGGGTTGGTAGTAATCGTAGTAACTGACGAAATACTCCACCGCATTCTTGGGAAAGAATTCGCGAAACTCGCTGTAAAGCTGCGCCGCCAGGGTTTTATTGGGGGCGAAAATGATAGCTGGACGTCCCAACTGGGCAATCACGTTGGCCATGGTGAAGGTCTTGCCCGAGCCGGTCACGCCCAACAGCGTTTGAAAGACCTCGCCATCTCGCACGCCTTCGACCAGTTTGTCGATGGCAACGGGTTGGTCGCCCGCCGGTGGATAGGGCTGGAACAATTCAAAGGGCGAGCCGGGATAGCTTAGAAAATGGCCTTGCGGCAACGCATTAATGACTTCGGCAAGTTCTGACATGGTGGCAATTGTGCAGCGTGAATGGGGCGAGGTTTGATGGACCCCTGCGCCCCGCTAAAATAAGGGGTAACCCTCAAGGGTAACCGAAGCACCCTTGACCTTGCTTCTCACTTTTTTATCCTAGGATTTTTTCCATGTCTCTCTTTTCCGCTGTCGAGATGGCCCCCCGCGACCCGATTTTGGGTCTGAACGAGCAATTTGCTGCCGACACCAATCCCAACAAAGTCAACCTGGGCGTGGGGGTGTATTTCGACGACAACGGCAAGCTGCCCCTGCTGCAATGCGTGCAGGCCGCTGAAAAAACCATGATGGCCACCCCCACCGCCCGTGGCTACCTGCCGATTGATGGCATCGTGGCCTATGACAACGCAGTCAAAGCACTCGTCTTTGGCGCCGACTCTGACGTGGTCCAGTCCGGCCGCGTGTCCACCGTGCAGGCCATTGGTGGCACCGGTGGATTGAAAATCGGCGCCGACTTCCTGAAGAAAGTCAGTCCTCACGCCAAAGTGATGATTTCTGACCCCAGCTGGGAGAACCACCGCGCCATCTTTGTGAACGCCGGTTTTGAGGTCGACAGTTACGCCTATTACGACGCGGTCAAGCGTGGCGTCAACTTTGACGGCATGCTGGCCAGCCTGAACGCTGCTGCCGCCGGGACCATCGTCGTGCTGCATGCCTGCTGCCACAACCCCACCGGCTATGACATCAGTGCGGCCCAGTGGGATCAGGTCATTGCATTGGTGAAAAGCAAGAATCTGACCGCTTTTCTGGACATGGCGTACCAAGGCTTTGGTCATGGCATTGCCGAAGACGGCGCGGTGATCGGCAAGTTCGTGGCTGCGGGCCTGAATATTTTGGTGTCCACATCCTTTTCAAAGAGCTTCAGTTTGTACGGCGAGCGCGTGGGCGCTTTGTCGGTGGTAGCCACCGACAAGGAAGAGTCGGCTCGGGTGTTGTCACAACTCAAAATCGCTATCCGCACCAACTACTCCAACCCACCCATTCATGGCGGTTCGGTAGTCGCGGCTGTGCTGAACAACCCTGAGCTGCGTGCCATTTGGGAAATAGAACTTGGCGAAATGCGTGTGCGCATCAAAGCCATGCGCCAAAAACTGGTCGACAGCCTCAAAACCGCCGGTGTGCAGCAAGACATGAGCTTCATCACCAGCCAAATTGGGATGTTCAGTTACTCTGGCCTGAGCAAGGACCAAATGGTGCGCCTGCGCAATGAGTTTGGCGTTTACGGTACCGACACCGGCCGGATGTGCGTGGCGGCGCTCAACAGCAAAAATATTGACTATGTCTGCCAAGCCATCGCCAAGGTCTTTTGAATTGATTGCTTTTTGACAAGGGCTGAAAAGCCGCTGACCCTCTGGCAGGTTCAGCGGTTTTTTCACAGGCGCGCCAAGGTGACACCGGATTAGTGTTTTCACTCCAATTTATGACTTGGACAACTGGTATATTGCTGCAGTGCAACAAATTTAGGTTCGGATTCGCCATGCTTTATCAAATCTATGAAACTCAACGCGCCTTCATGGAGCCTTTCGCAGATTTGGCGCAAACCGCCGCCAAACTGTTCAGCAATCCCAGCAACATGGCTGGGCAAGCACCTTTGGCTCAGCGGGTTGCTGCGGGTTACGATTTGTTCCACCGCTTGGGAAAAGACTATGTCGAACCCGAATTTGGTATTCACACTGTACTCGTCGACGGGGTGGAGGTGGCTGTTCAGGAACGCGTGGAAATCCACAAACCGTTTTGTAACTTGTTGCGCTTCAAACGTTTTTCTGACGATACCGCCACCCTCTCCCTGCTCAAAAGTCAGCCGCCCGTTTTGATCGTGGCGCCCTTGTCCGGGCACTATGCGACCTTGCTGCGTGATACGGTCAAAACCATGCTGGGCGGACACAAGGTGTACATCACCGATTGGAAAAACGCCCGATTGGTACCTCTGGAAGATGGCGAATTCCATTTGGACGATTACATCCATTACGTTGAAGAATTCATTCGTCATCTGCAATCCCAATACGGCAACTGCCATGTGGTCAGCGTCTGCCAACCGACCGTGCCCGTCTTGGCGGCGGTCTCGCTCATGGCCAGTCGAGGGGAAAAAACACCTTTGACTATGACCATGATGGGGGGCCCGATAGATGCTCGGAAATCACCCACGGCGGTGAACAACTTGGCAACGAACAAGGGCTTTGAATGGTTTGAAAACAATGTCATCTTCCGTGTACCGGGTAATTTTCCGGGCGCAGGCCGACGTGTTTACCCCGGCTTCTTGCAGCACACCGGGTTTGTGGCGATGAACCCCGACCGGCATGCCAAGAGTCATTACGATTATTTCAAGGACTTGATCAAAGGTGATGATGCCAGCGTGGATGCGCACCGCAAGTTTTATGACGAATACAACGCGGTGTTGGACATGGACGCCGACTATTACCTGGAAACCATCAAAACCGTTTTCCAAGATTTCAACCTGGTCCATGGCACCTGGCGAGTCAAAGGGGTGGATGGCCAAATTGAACTGGTTCGACCCCAAGACATCAAAACCACTGCCTTGTTCACGGTTGAAGGCGAGCTGGATGACATCTCAGGCTCAGGTCAAACGGCTGCAGCCCATGGGCTTTGCACTGGCGTTGCACAAAAGAACCGGCAACACCTCGAAGTCCCTGGCGCAGGCCATTACGGTATTTTCAGTGGCCGCCGCTGGCGCGACATCGTGTACCCCCAAGTGCGCCAATTCATTCTCGACCATGCTGATGCGCCACGGAAAGCGGCCGCCCCACAGCGCGCGAAACCGGTTGTTAAAAAAGCGGTGCAACCTGCGGTTAAAGCCGCAACAAAAACAGCCGTCAAATCCAAGCCAATTACAAAGGCCAAGGCTTGACGATGCGCAGCGTGGGCATCACGCCCGCGCAGCGCACGCTGGCAATGCGCATAGATGCCGTGCTGCCCCAAACCCAGTGCACCAGGTGTGGGTATCCTGATTGCGCCTCTTACGCATTGGCCATTGCGGTTTCACAAGCCCCTGTCAATCAATGTCCTCCTGGTGGGGCGAAAGGTATTGAGCGCATCGCTCAAATTACGAATCAGCCCTTGCAGTTGTTGAACCCTGAACACGGCGTTGAAGGCCCTCGCTCAGTGGCCGTGATTGACGAGAACTGGTGCATCGGTTGCACGCTGTGCATTAAAGCGTGCCCGACCGACGCCATTTTGGGAAGCAACAAGCTGATGCACACGGTCATTGCACCATGGTGCACAGGTTGCGAATTGTGCTTACCGGTCTGTCCTGTTGATTGCATTGAAATGGTCAATGTGACAGGCGAAAAAACGGGCTGGGATGCTTGGAGTCAGAAAGACGCTTTAGTGGCGCGTGAGCGCTACACCCTGCGCCAAATGAGGCTCCAACAAGAAGACAAGCTTGATCAGCGGAACAACATAGCCAAAGCTGAAATGAAACTGGCCGATTTGGAAACGCACACAACATCACCTGCCGGTCCTGCCAAAGAAGCTGAGCTGCAACGTAAACGCACCATCATTGAAGCGGCTTTGGCCAAAGCAAAAGCCCGACAAGCTGGAGCCTGACACAAAGAATCTGTAGCTCGGCGGCTTTAGCCCCTGAACAATTCAGTGGCTATTGGCCGCCAATGCCGCAAAGGCCTTGACCACTTCTTGCGGCGCCTGAACCAATTCGATCAACACGCCCTCGCCGCCAATCGGGAACGCCTCGTTCGCCTTGGGGTGCAAAAACGTGATGTCAAAA
>Ga0209188_1003796_pt1 | contig 10221 bp, 8 predicted proteins | sample C_130625_EF_Meta_FD_187307 | JGI IMG/M metagenome (GOLD analysis project Ga0209188, IMG submission 187307) | Freshwater microbial communities from Lake Croche, Canada to study carbon cycling - C_130625_EF_MetaG (SPAdes) (version 2) | ecosystem: Environmental > Aquatic > Freshwater > Lake | place...
CATCTCCACGTTTGAAAATGGGAAGCGGCACAATGAACGGGTGAGCACCTGCATCGTGACCGGGGCCGGCGGCCTGATCGGCTCAGAGGCTTGCCGCGCGCTGGTGGCGCAAGGCCATCAGGTAATTGGCGTCGACAACAATATGCGCGAATACTTCTTTGGCGCCGACGGTTCGACCGCGTGGAATATCGAACAATTGAGTGCCGACCTTGCAGGTGACTTCATCAATGTCAGCGTCGACATCAGAGATCGAGCGGCCATTGAGCAGTTGGTGCGCGAAAACGCCACTGACCTTGGGGCAATCGTTCACGCCGCCGCCCAACCTTCACATGATTGGGCGGCACGCGAACCCCATACCGACTTCGAGATCAATGCCGTTGGCACACTGAATGTGCTTGAAGCCGTTCGTCAGTTCACTCCTGAAACACCATTCGTATTCTGCTCAACGAACAAGGTGTATGGCGATCGGCCCAATTCGCTGCCGCTGATTGAACTCGACACTCGATACGAGTTGCCCGCAGATCATCAATACTTCGGTGGCATCGCAGAAGACATGAGCATCGACCACTCGCTGCACAGCGTTTTCGGGGCCTCCAAAGTGGCCGCCGACATCATGGTGCAAGAGTACGGTCGCTACTTCGGAATTCCGACCGTGTGTTTTCGCGGCGGAACTCTGACCGGCCCGCAACATTCGGCATCAGAACTTCATGGCTTCATCGCCTACCTCGTGCGCGCCTGCCTAGGTGAGCGGCAGTACAACATCTTTGGTTATCAGGGTAAGCAAGTGCGCGATGCGATTCACAGCAGCGATTTCGTTTCTGCAGTCTTGGCCGTGATTGATGCACCGCGGGTGGGTGAGGTTTACAACATGGGTGGTGGGCGGTTCAGCCACGCATCCATGATCGAGGCGATCGCGCTGGTCGAACAGCGATGCGAGAAGACCCTCAACACCACGTACGTCGACGCCAATCGCATCGGAGACCACATCTGGTGGGTCGGTGACAACTCGAAGTTCGAATCGCATTATCCGAACTGGCAGCTCACCTACGACTTGCCAGCCATCATCGACGAAACGGTTTCAGCTAATCGCACCCGTTGGTCGCAGTGATTGAGCCTGCGGTGAGTAAGTACGACATTCTTGGTGTTCTGGTCGACGCCGTGACGCCACAGCAGGCCGTTGATCGAGTGCTCGAGGCCGCGCGAGCACGAACGTCGTATTCAGTTACCGCCCTTGCCGTTCACGGTGTGATGACTGGTGTCGACGATGCCGAACAGCGATACCGGCTTAACCACTTCGATCTGGTGACGCCCGACGGCCAACCAGTGCGGTGGGCCCTCAATCGTCTGTACGGTTGCGCCCTCGACGAGCGTGTTTATGGCCCTACCCTCATGCGCGACCTGTGCGCGCAGGCCGCGCATGAGCAACTTCCGATCGCTTTGTACGGAAGCACGCCTGATGTGCTCGAGAAGTTGGCAACGAATCTGCGCAATGAGTTTGCAGACCTGCAAATCGTTGGCGCGTGGCCCTCACAATTTCGAACCGGCACCGACGACCAAGCCGACGCAGTGGCCGACCTCATCGCTGCCGCGGGACCCGCGCTGGTGTTTGTTGGCCTGGGGTGTCCGCGACAAGAGCAGTTTGTGTACGAACTCGGTGCACGCATTGGGGTTCCGACTTTGGCTGTTGGCGCCGCATTCGAATACCACGCTGGCGTGACCACCGAGCCACCGAAGTGGATGCAAGATGCCGGTCTGCAGTGGCTGCACCGTTTGGCTGCCGACCCGAAGCGATTGGCCCACCGATACCTCGTCTTGAGTTCGCGGTACGTAGGCCTGATTGCCCGACAAGCCGCCGGCCGACCTGCAGCGCAATCTGTGGCCGTTGCTCCGGCGCGACGAATCAACAACCTGTGATCGGCCACCTAGACTGAGGGCGTGCGGATCGCCCTGATTCTGAGTCGATACCGCAGCGACCTGCCAAGTGGTGAGGTTGCCACTGTTGAAACACAGGCGCAGTTGTTGCGTGAGGCCGGTCACGATGCCCGCATCATCGGGGTTAGCACCGACGACCTAGCACGAGATCGTTTCTACCCCGCGCGTGCAGCCTTCAACGTTGCCAGCGGCCGCGGCTGGTCTCCGGTAGCGCAGCTGAATGCTTTCGCACCCGATGTGGTTCACGTGCACAATCTGTTTCCGAATATCTCCACCGATTGGCTGGCCAACTGGAAGGGTGCGCTCCTTGCCACCATGCACAACTATCGGGTGATGTGTGCGGCCGGAACTCTCACTCGCGACGGACAGCCCTGTCAGTTGTGCATCACCGGCAATACCCACTCCGCGATTCGTCATGGTTGCTACCGCGGTTCGCGGTTGGCGACGATTCCACTGGCTTTACGAAACGCACGGCCCGTCAACGACGATCCTGTCATCGCTCGTGCTGATCGACTCATCGCCCCGTCGCGCACGATGGCCGACACTCTTGAGTTGGCGGGTGTAAATCACAGCCGAATGGCCGTGATACCGAATCCCGTTCTCGATCTCGGCGAGGGCGAGCCGCACACCACCGGCAACCAGCGCTGGCTGTTCGTGGGTCGACTCACGGCCGAAAAGGGCATCGACCGGGTGATTCGCACATGGCCCACCGACATCGGCCTCGATGTGATCGGCTCAGGGCCTCTTGAGCAGCCACTGCGATATGCGGCCGGCCCAAACGTCATCTGGCATGGTCGACTCAGCCCCGCAGTGGTCGCGGGGCACATGCGCCAAGCGCAGGGGCTGGTGTTTGCCAGCACCGCCCGCGAGGCCCAAGGAATGGTTTATGCCGAGGCACTCGCCGCCGCAATTCCAACCATCAGTTGGGGGCCAAACGCGGTAACTGAAGCGGTTCGCCACGATCAAACGGGGGCCGTGGTTGCCAACTGCACCACCGATGGTTGGCGGCAGGCGATCGCGCACGTTATCGACAACCCGAGTCTGCGCGAGCACTGCCGCGCAACGTATGAACGCGAACACACTCCGAATGCGTGGCTGCAGGCCATGACCGAGCAGTACAGCGCACTGACGAACTAGTACGCGCCAGTTCCGCGGGCGACCACAGTGATCGTTTTGGCCAGTAAGGCTAGATCAAGACTGACCGACCAGTTTTCGACGTATCGCAGATCAATCTGCAGACCTTCATCCCAATCAAGATCAGATCGGCCCGACACCTGCCACAGCCCAGTCATACCCGGCTTCACAGCAAATCGCCGATGCGCACGAACGTCGTAACGCTCAACGTCGTCGACCGGATGCGGCCTGGGGCCAACCAAACTCATCGAGCCGCCGAGCACATTGAACAGTTGCGGCAGTTCGTCGATTGAATAGCGCCGTAGGAATCGCCCCACACGTGTGACCCGCGGATCATCTTCAAGTTTGAACGTGGCGCCAGATGTTTGGGCTTCTTCACGCAGTTGATCGCGCATCGAATCGGCGCCATCAACCATGGTGCGAAACTTCAACACTCGAAATGGTTCGCCGTCGCGACCCATGCGGGTTTGGGTGAAGAACACGGGCCCCTTCGAATCAAGCTTGACCGCCGCAGCAGCTATCAGCATCGGAATTCCGAGAATGATCAAGCCCAACAATCCGCCCACGAGGTCAAGCAACCGTTTGACGGCGCGGGTGGGGCCATTAAAGGCCGGTTCATCAACGCGAATGAGAGCCAGACCCTCGGCCGGATGCACTGACAATCGCGGCCCTGCGATTTCGGCCAGCACGGGTGACAACATCAGCGAGATGTCACGGCCTTCTAACTGCCAACCCAGTTCGCGTACCCAGTTATTGCTTTGGGTTCCGCCGCTCGTAACCACGATGGTGTCGGCACCCTTGGTTGTGGCGTCGTCAATCACAACCATCGGAGACTGTGCCATTACTTCTTCAGGCAGGGTGCTCACCACTCGATACCCGGCAGTTGAGTAGCGGTGCAGTTGTTCGGTGAGCTCGTGCGCACGTTCGGTCGTGGCAATCACCAGCACTCGGTGCAAGGTGGTGCCTGCCGCAGCCTCTCGGCTGAGGATCACTCGGTTGGTCCAGCGACCGATCGCCAAAAGAAACAGTCCGATTGGCAAAATCAGCAGCACCAGGCGGCTTACGTTCTGCACACCGAACAGAACAGAAATGGTGCATGCAACAAGCAGGGTGGCCACGGTCGCATCGGCTAAGCGGCGATACTCCTCGATTCCAGCGCCCAGAACATCAGCATGTCTACTACTGCGCCACACCAACGCAAGTTCCCAGACCACAACGATCGCGATCAGTGCCCACACCATCGGAACCCGCGGATTGCGATTCCAACAGATTGCGGCAACGACCAGCGTCGCCGCGATCAATGACACAGAATCGGTGATGAGCAACCGTCGACGAACGATGTCGACGTGTGGACGACGGGCCAACTGCCAAACCTCCGGGCTGGCCAACGCAGAGATTCGTTCAGTGGCCGTCACGTTCGGCTCAGATCGTTTCGGAAGTAGTCGATGGTGTGACGTAGGCCTTCTTCCAAATCGACGGTGGGCTGCCAGCCCAGAACTTCACGTGCCCGCGTGATATCCGGGCACCGTCGCTTGGGGTCGTCGTCGGGCAGTGGCATCAGGGTGACCGTCGATGAACTGCCCGTCAGCCGCACCACGTCATCGGCTAACTCGGCGATGGTCATCTCAGCAGGGTTTCCTAGATTGATCGGCCCGGTTACCTCATGGCCGGTTTCCATCATGGCAATCAAGCCATTGACCAAATCACTGACGTAACAAAATGACCGCGTTTGCGACCCATCTCCGTAGATGGTGATGTCTTCACCGCGTAACGCGCTCACAATGAAGTTTGAGACCACCCGACCGTCTTGGGCGTGCATGCCTGGGCCGTACGTGTTGAAGATTCGTACAACCTTGATCGCGAGGTCGGATTGGCGACGGTAGTCAAAGAAGAGAGTTTCGGCTGCGCGTTTGCCTTCGTCGTAACACGAGCGCGGGCCGATCGGATTCACGTTGCCCCAGTACTCTTCGTGCTGCGGGTGCACCGTGGGGTCACCATAGATTTCTGATGTCGATGCGAGCAACACCTTGGCTTCAAGCCGCTTGGCTAGGCCGAGAATGTTGATCGACCCATGCACCGACGTTTTCGTCGTCGCCACCGGGTCGCGCTGGTAGTAGATGGGCGACGCAGGGCAGGCCAAGTGGTAGATCTCATCAACCTCGACGTACAGCGGAAATGTCACGTCGTGCCGCAGAAACTCAAATGCAGGAAACTCGGCGCTGAGTTTGGTTACGTGCTGCTTGGTTGAGGAGTAGAGGTTGTCGACACACAACACCTCATCGCCGCGCTCGAGTAAGCTGCGGCACAAGTGGCTGCCAATGAATCCGGCACCACCGGTCACCAGAATCCGCCGTGGGCTCACACTGTCAGGCTATCGGGCAATGCCTACACTGCACTACATGACTACCCGCGCTCGGAACGCATCGTTCCCAGCGTCGCTGCGCGACAAATTGCCCAGCCTGACCAACTACGGCGACCCCGATTCACTCGTGTCGCGGCTCCGGCGTCGTCGCTGGGATCTTCTTCTGCATCATTTCCCTCATTTGGCAGATTGGCGTGTGCTCGATCTAGGTGGCACGGTGCAGTTCTGGCAGGCGGCCCCAGTTGCGCCGCAGTCGGTCACGGTTTTGAATCTGCAGGCCGACAACAGCGACACCCCATCGATCACCGCTGTGACAGGTAATGCCCTCAACCCGCCTGAATCGATCGAGTCGAACTACGACCTGGTGGTGAGCAACAGCCTGATCGAACACGTGGGTGGGGCAGCCGAGCGCAGACGCCTAGCTGACGTGGTTCGAGATCGAGCACCGCGGCACTGGGTGCAAACTCCTAATCGCAGATTTCCGATTGAGCCCCACTGGGTATTTCCGGGGATGCAGTTCTTGCCAACCGAACAGCGTGCGATGGTGGCGCAATATTGGCCATTTGGTCACGAGCACAGTGCCACTCGAGATCAGGCGCGGCACGATGTTTTAGAGGTTGAACTCATTGCTGCTCGCGAGTTAGCCGCATGCTTTCCTACTTCGACGATCGTGCACGAACGGTTTGCCGGCCTGTCAAAGTCATTGATCGCCGTGGCCGGTTCGCAGTGACCCGCACCGAGCGGTTGTGGCCGCAATTGGTTGTCGCCGTGGTCGTGATCGCCTCTTTCGCGCGCATCATGGCTGCAGCACTGATCAAAGAACAACGACCCACGACACAGTACGACACCTACCTCATCGTGCTGAGCGGCGTGGCGTTGCTGATCGTGCTCGTGGGCCAAACCTGGCGCACCCGAGTCGTGGCCGTAGCTGCGGTGCTTGTTCTGTTCTGGCTTTCTGGACCGATCTCAGCGGTCATGCACTCACAAACCGTTCCGATGACACCAATCGCACTGGCCCTTGCCGCTGGCGTGGTGACTGTCGGCCTAGGCCAGCAGGGTAGATGGCTGCTGACCACGATCACGCTGATCTTTCTAGCGATCATGATTGGCATCAGCCTGTGGTACGGCTGGCAGCAAAAACACGGCATCGCGCGCGGCGCTTTCTACACCAAGGGTGCCGATGAGCACACCTGGTTTGGCCTTTATCAATTGCAGGGAATTTCTTTTCACCCCAACACCCTCGGGGGTTGGTGTGTGACCGCGATTGTCGCCGCCTCAGTACTGCTCTGGCATCGATTCAGCAAGCGCGGCGGCTGGAGCTTGGTGTCGATCGTGGGGGCCGCGGCCTTGACGGTGATACTCCTCGCATCTCTCACTGCACTGGTGTGGTCGCAGAGTCGTACGTCAATCTGGGCGTTGGCTGTGGCTGCGGTGTTCGCCTTGATCGTTGTACTAACCAGGAATGTTGGTGCGAAAGCCCGACGCTTCATCATGCTGTTCTTAGTGGCTGCCGCAGCCGGTCTAAGCATCATCACGGTCATCATCGGCACAGTGCATCCGGCAATCAGTTTCCACGGCCGCACAACAGCATGGTCGGCCGCGCTCACAACTTTCCGAGAAAACCCGCTCACCGGATACGGCCCCGACGCCTTCGCTGGCCCGGGCTATTGGGCCCGGTTTGGTACCCAGCCGTGGTACCCGGTTCACGCTCACAATCAGGTGCTCGAAACGGCCGCCGAATCAGGGCTGCTCGGACTTTTGCCACTCATCGCAGCTACCGTGCTGTGCGGGCTGTTTGCGGCGCGGGTGTCGTACCAACAGGCGTTAATGCCCATGGCGATGATGGGTTTCTTGGCCGCTCAAGGATCGATGGAAGTGATCCTCGGGCTTAGCTACTGGCCGTTGAGCTCATTGGTTCCGTTGTGCGCTGTCGTTCTGATGGTGGCCGACTACCGTTGGCAATTGCGTAACACGGGCGAACATAAAGTCGCGTAACCTCGGGTACGTGCAGCGACTTCGACTTCTTGTCACGATTGCTGCCTGCATGATGCTGATGTCGTGCTCGGGCACGTCAAACCCCGAGGGCAGCACGCCAAGCACCGGCCTAGCGATTGAGCCGGCCATGCTCGGAATTCACGCGTACAGCGAGAAACCGCAGACTGGTAGCGGAGGATTGCGGTTGGTTTGTTATCCGAACTGGTCGCAGATCGAACCTGCGCGAGGGCAATTCGACTGGGCAGCGGCCGATGCCGCGGTCGATGCTGCACGCGCCTGGGGTATCAACGACATTCTGTTTGCCTTCTGCGGAACTCCCCAATGGGCTGGCTCGCCCGTTGCTGATCCGAAGAATGAGGTGCTGGGGCCCGGTTCAACTAGTGCCCCCACCGACATGAACGATTGGCGCAACTTCATCAAAGCCTTCGCGCAACACTTCACCGGGCGCATCAACGCCTACGAGGTGTGGAATGAGGCCTCCACACCACAGTTTTGGCAGGGCACACCCGACCAGATGGCGCAGATGACTGCGATCGCGCACGAGGAAATTCATCGAGTCGACCCGAACGCCATTGTCACGTCAGCCAGTATGCAAACCCACAAACCCACGTTTCTAGCCGGATTCATTCCCGCGTATCTGGCCGGCTTGAAATCACGCGACTGGCCAGTCGATGCGTGGTCGGGCCACTTCTACGCCAAAGACCCCGCAACTCGACGACAACAGTTGACCACCTTTCGTTCAGCGCTCACCAAAGCCAACGCGCCCACTCGCCCAATGTGGGATTCGGAAGTCAACTTCGACGTGAGCGGTAAGGGTGGCGAGCCCGACGGACGAATCACCGGAGATCGTGCAGTGGCGTGGACAGTGCGCTCGTACCTCGATACTTGGCGCAGCGGCTATCAGCGCGAGTACTGGTACCTGTGGCGCGAAACGTATGTGCCGTTCGTCGGAATCCAAACGCGCCCGGGCGATGTCGCCACTCAAGCGTTAGCGACTTTCAATGGCTGGGTGAGAGGTACTCAATTCACAGGCTGCACAGGCGAATTACTCGTCACCTGCAACTTCGAGCGCGATGGTTCGACATTGCACATCACGTGGTCAGAGTCAGGTCAACCGGCTGTGCTGTCTGGCGGGGGCCAAGTATGTGAACTTCCGAGTGGTGATTGCCACGCAATGGGGGCGAACGAAACTGTTGGCGACAAGCCTGTGCTTATCCGTTCCTGAATTTCGTGATTGACCATCGTGCATTGCGAGCGTTGATCCATACCTTCATGGCCGCACGCGCCGCGCGACGTTGGCTGTCGGACAGGTCAGATCGCTCGCTTGCAATTCGATCACCTTCGGCCGCGATGACATCAGAGTTCACGACGCTGTGGTTCTCGCCAGTGCGCCGAAAGGCCGCGACCGGCTCGCTGACTCTGGCAAAGGGGGCGACGGTGTGCGCGCGCAGGAAGAAGTCGTAGTCGGCACTTACCGTGTATTTGGTATCGAAGCCGCCAAGTTCAGCAAACAGCGCAGGCGTTACGAACGTGCTCATGTGGTGGTACGGGTTCCAACCCAAGGTGGCCAACAGGTCAGCCGATGCCCACGACGGTGGTGGCGCAATGTCACCCAAGCTCGAACCCGACTGATCAATCCAGCGAACTGCGCCAACAACCCAGCGCCGACCGCTGCGGCGATAGGCCTTCACTACCTCGACCAATCCGCCGGGTATGAACAGATCATCGCCGCCCAAAAACCCGATGAGTTCGCCAGTGGCCGCCGAGTACCCCTGATTGATGGCGTTGAATAATCCGTCGCTGGCCAATTGCGCAATCACCACCGCGTTCGATTCGCGGCACCTTTCGACCGTGCCGTCGGTGCTGTCGGCATCGACAACGACGTGTTCGATCGTTACACCGAGTGGCGCAACTTCACGCGCTGCTGCCTCGATCGAGGCCAAACACTGGTCGAGGTACTCAATCGCGTTTCGGGTCGGAGTGACGATCGAAACGATCACCGATCGCTCACACCAGGCACAGCAGTTGGGTGATGCGGCCAAGGCGCTGCTTGTTCGAGTTCATACGCCAACGCCAGCAATGCGCGCTCGTTGCCAAAGGCGGCCGAGAAGTGCACACCCAACGGAAGCCCGTTCGCCGACCGCCCCAGCGGAAGCGAGATCGCCGGTGAACCCGACACATTCTGAACCGGAGTCGACGAGGTGTACCGAAGCAGTCGAACCAGGTGGGTCTTGAAATCAACATCGGGGCCGAAGTAGCCAATTCGCGGAGTCTGGTGACCGAGCACCGGTGAGATAACCACATCAAATCGTTCATACGTCGACTCGTGGTCGCGCGCCAAACGACGCAACCGACGCAACGAGGCCGGCAATCGCTCGGCCTCGCGAGAGAACAGCGCGCTCAACCCATTGGTCAATTCCTCAGTGCGGCTGCCATCGAATCCTTCGCCGTAGAGCCGGCCACCAAAGTTCTTCAAGGTGAACGACAAGAACGCCCAATAGCGCAAGAAGTCAGGCCCAAAGTCATCGCCCACCGGGGCCGACACCATTTCAACCTGATGCCCGAGTCGCTCACACAAACCACCAGCGCCAAGAACCGAATCGACCACCTCGGCGCTCACTGGCAGGTCGCGAATTCCTTCAAGTTGCAGGCCGATACGAAGTCGAGTTGCCGATGGGCCAGTCACGTGACCAACGGCCGGCAGCGTTGAGTTGCGGTACGCCTTCTCAGCTAGGGCGAAGTAGAGCGCCGTATCACGAACGCTGCGAGTGACAACTCCTTGCACCGTTAGATTGACC
>Ga0209188_1003802_pt1 | contig 10212 bp, 10 predicted proteins | sample C_130625_EF_Meta_FD_187307 | JGI IMG/M metagenome (GOLD analysis project Ga0209188, IMG submission 187307) | Freshwater microbial communities from Lake Croche, Canada to study carbon cycling - C_130625_EF_MetaG (SPAdes) (version 2) | ecosystem: Environmental > Aquatic > Freshwater > Lake...
AATGGTGCCGGTGTAATTATACCTCGGTATACTTATACCCTTGAAAACTTATGGATTTATAACTCATGATATATGACATGTAGATTTCTTTCCGCTTTCTATTTCGATTTCTTTTCTTCTTTCCATTTCTTCTCTATTTAGTCCGGCTATGGTGTTTCTTCTATTTTTTTCATATTCATTTCTTTGATATTCAATGCGAGCAATCGCATTACGATTTAATAAATGAAACCGATCGAAATCAAAATTGGATTTGTTTTCTTTGTTATAATCTATAAATTTGATAAATTCTTGAATCTCTTTACTGCTATAGTCGAATTGCGAACGGTAGTTTATATATCGTGAATGATTATGTTGTGAATGATATGAAAAAAGTTCATGCATTAATGATACCGGTTTATTAGACAGAATACATTCTATTTTGATAGATACCATTTTGATGATTGAACATATTGTAAGGGTAGCATGGGGCGAATAACTTTCTAGTTCATGTTTTGCGTAATCCAGCATCAATAAATCACAATTATCTATATAGTTTATTATATAGTTTATTACTTGATATTCCGTGTTATTAGCCCACAATTGGTCATCTTTCGATAGTGGTTCAGGTTCCAATATTTCTTCCGTGTCCATTGTATTATACAATAAAATATCTTTATATCTATGTACGGATATTATCCCGGTGAAGATTAAAAATGAATGGTGCCGGTGTAACGAATAGATTTTTATTCTTCGGGATTTTGTGCGGTTCTTTTCACATATTTTTTTTTATACAGCTTACCCTCTTTTCCGCAGAGGGTCGCGTCCATTCTGACCAAAACACACGATTTATACGAGACGGGCATAGTGTGATGTTCATCTACTAAATTGTAGTTCAGCTTCGACTCGACCCGTTGAAACAGGGAGCAGGAACCAACTGCCAGAGTGGGTCCATCATTAATAAAGTATCGACAATTCGCGCAAAATTTCGGCTTCAATGAAGCAGCCAGTGTGACACCAATCAACAGTATATAGTACAACATGTACTATATATTGTGCCATTTTTTTATACCCTTTATGTAAGTTATATGGGATGCTAGTTAAATAATGCTCGTAATGTAGGAGCCCTTGAAGTCCTCGGGACCCGTGTGGTTCAAGTTGATCGAAACATCAATGTAGATATCTCCGCCCATCTTCGACCAACGGTGGCAAAAGAGCCAGTCCTCCGAGTAATAGTGGCCCTCCTCCACCCCGCAATCAAACAGGGCATAAGCAAACTCGTTCTCGTGGGGCTGTAAAAAGTGCACATCATCCACATACTTGGTAGAAGGGAAAGCCTTGAACATGTTTTCAAACACGCTGCGCTGGATCATCAAAAACCCGGTGGCGGTGTGCTTCACCTTGGCCAAATTGTCAGTGATGTTCAAGTAACTGTCGAGGTAATTGATGTTGTAGGTTAACATCTTGTTCTGGATGAACACCTCGTCACTTACCGTATCCTTGAGTTGGGTCGTATTCTTATGGTCGATCCAAGACTGCACGATGTTGGACTTGTAGGGGTTCAGGGGATCCTTGATCAGCTTGTCCCAGTGGTAATGCTTCAAGGGATACACGCCGCCCACCACATTCTTATCGGCAATCAAGAGCTTGAAAATCGACATGGGGTCCCAAGAAATATCGCCATCGATGAAAATGACATGGGTCATCTTGCGGTCCGACATGGCCTTGGCAACAAGATTGTTACGCGCACGAGGCACCAAACTGTCGTTCTTGCAGAATTCGACCTGAATATCCACATCCAACTGCTTGAACACATTCAGGGTGTTCATCAGACACGAAACATAATTCGTGTAGCAAACACCCCCGTAACAGGGGGTCAAAATGTAGATCTTGGGGCGGTTCTTTGAAATATAGTCCTTGACCTTGGCCTCAAACATGGCCTGCTCGTTGGACATGGAGAGTCCATTACCAGAAGTCTGTGACAAGGGGGTGTTATTGGAACCGGCAGGAACCGATTTGGAGACTGGTTGAAACTTGAAAGGAGAATCCTCCACAACTTCGTACTTAATCTTATCCATTATGATTATAACTAGTGTAATTTATTTATATTTATTTTGTTATTTATTATATATGCGAACCGTGAGAGTGTGTATTTATAAATCATATTATTTTTATTAATAATATGAGTTAACATGATGGTTTTTTACTTTTTATGTGTTTTTATCAAGTTTGTATCAATTTAAGCGGTGGCAACGGGCGCCGCCTTGATGAAGTGGTGCTTCATGTAGCGCTGGAGGTTGAAGTAGGTCAGCTCGTCCTCCTTCTTGAGGTTGAGGAGCTTCGTGAGGCTGGCGTCAGGGTTGATCTTGCGACCGTTGCTGGCGTCCTGGAGACCCTTCTCGCGGATGTACGCGTTGATCTCCTTGCTCACGGCGGTGCGCGCCATCTCGACGCCCGCGGCCTTGCCGAGGAACTTCGCGAGCTCGTCGCTGATGCGCGTGGGCTTCACGAAGCCAGAGGGCTGGCGGTTGCCAGAGGCCTTCTTGGACTTGGACTTGGACTTCTGGGCGTTCTTGAGCTCGCGGGAAACCACCTTCTCAAGCGTCTTGAAGTCGCCCTTCACCGAGGCGAAGAGGCCGGACATCTGCTGAAGCTTGGCGCTGAACTCGTTGAGCTTGGTGGAAACCGAAGTCTCAGTGAGGTCAGCCGCGTCGGCAGTAACAGGGACGGAAGCATCCGTCGCGGGGGCGGCGTCAACGGCAGCCTTCTTGGCACGAGGCTTGGTCGTCTTGGAAACAACCGCGTTCTCAAGGGGAGCGGCGGCGGCGTGCGCGGAGGGGGCAGGGGCAGAGGTCTTGTCAGCTTTCGAAATTCTCACCATTTCTGATTATACATTATAATGTAATACCTTTTTAAGTAGTTTGTTTTATTTATATTTTCCTAAACTTTTCTTTGCTCGAACCGTCCAGATAGAACGAATCAATAAAATTAAAAATAAAATTTCACTAAAGAAACTGTGAAATTTTACAAAAAGATTCAAACCGCGGATTCGTACAACCAGGGTAGCGATCTTCTGGCTGGTCGCGATACCAATGTCAAGGCGGTCAATATGTGCATCGCGCCAAGTTTGCGATATTCGGCATCACCTCCAGAAAAAATGATATTTTCTAAAATTGTGATGCAGTTTCGTCGGATATTTTCATTGAACAATACGCCACTATCGACATTGAATAAAAATGGATTAAAAAAAGGACAAATTTGTGATCGAGTAATATACGACATGTTGGACCGATAATTCCATATATTGTATAAATTCTGCATAAAACGAATCAAATTGTTGTCTGTTATTTCGGTAAACCATTCACTTTGCGTGTAGTTGCCGAGAAGGTCGATCTCAATAAATATTTCATTAATACGATCGCTCACGCCCCTTTGACGCATCTCGTTTAATTTTTGTATGGTTCTCTCTCTGACAAAACTAAAGCCGGTTTCAGGTTGCGAATGCATATTAACAAATACATTCTCGTTGGTATGTCGTTCGGTAGGAAGCGATTTGGTCTGTTGTCGGATTTTTTGGAAAACATGGTAATTAATTTTAAAAAGTTTAATGATATTTCGTACAACATTGTAGTCCATTTGATCGCGATTGTAGGGATTGGTGATGGTACCGGTTTTTTTGAATAATTGGATCAACGAATCAATCTGAAAACCGTATGTGAAGCCCTTTTCATCCGTATAACTGAAAAAATCGTCAAATTCGACTTCTTTCAAGGGTTCCATGGTATAAAAATCACAATTGTTGACACATATGGAACGATCCTTGAAGGCGGGTCCTCTCAATTTAAAAGATAATATTACCACAAATCGTCTCCAACATGCCTGTATTTTTGCGACATTTTTGGTAATTTTGAAATGGTTCTCGATACGATCGATTAATATTGCTTTCGTCCCAGAAACATGCAATCGATGTGTACTTGCGACCTGTTTTAGCTGTGGAATTTTATAGGTTTTTAAATTGGTTTTATTTTTATAAAATTCGTACCATGATAAATTATTTTGGGAAGAGTTTGAGACCATTTTCACCATTCTATATCTGCTTTATATATATTTATATTTTTTATCTCGTTAAATAATTTTATTTACAACCGTTGCACTTTAAACCTTTGAAACATTTTAAACCGTTGACACTCGGAGATATTAAACCGCACCCTTGTGGTGCGGTTTGAAATCTTCGAGGGTTTAAATCTTCACCGAGATAATTTGTAATATATTTTATAAGCTATATAAAAACAACGCATTATAGGTAGTAATCAGGGATGGGAGAACCATCAGCACCTTTTCAATTATAAATAAAAATAACAAATAATTAAAATAAAAACATACCTGCTCTGTTAGCTCAGTTGGTTAGAGCATCAGTCTTATGAGCTGAGGGTCGTGGGTTCAACTCCCATACAGAGCATTGTACCCGGTTAGCGCAGTCGGTAGAGCGCAGGACTTTTAATCCTGTGGTCGAGGGTTCGAGCCCCTCATTGGGTGAGGCCCAGGGAGGCCCAGGGAGGCCCAGGGAAAGAATTGTTTAGTTCTTGAAACAAGCGCAAGCATGGCCGAGCGGTTAAGGCGGCGGACTTAAGACCCGCTATCGTGAGATGCGTGGGTTCGAACCCCACTGCTTGCAAAATATCAATGTTTATACGGATTTCACAATTCTTATAAACTTTCTATAAAAATAAAACAATCAAATTGACATGGTGAATCGAGCAAAAAAATTTATGTATTTCTGAAAAAATTGATTTAAAGATTTGGTGTCTTGTAATATCATATCATAGCAACATCTGTTATAATAATGTCGTCCACGCAAAGAAAGCCTGTTCTGTCTGTCAATGAGTGGGAGCCCGCCTCCATCAAGTATATGCCGCCCAAGGTCAATGACCGCGGTGGCAAGTCAATTGCTCTCATCAGCACTCAAACGAATCGTTCGCTGCATATCTCCACGCCTCTTATGATGACTTGGGGTATCAGCGATTTCGTGGATGAAAAGGGAGAGTCTGACGGCAAGTACAGCATGTCGTTGAATTTCCCCAACGAGGAGTACAAGACGCTGGTGTCTGATGCTTTCTTGAGTAAGCTGAAGGCTCTTGAGAATCAGATCTTGGATGATGCTGTCAAGAATTCTGAGTGTTGGTTTGGGGAGGAGATGTCGCGTGAGGTGGCCAAGCACACCTTCTTCTCCTTCTTGAAGTACAGTAAGAACAAGGACACGAAGAAGATTGATTACACGCGTCCTCCTTCGATTCGCGCCAAGGTCCCTTTCTACGACGGAAAGTGGGCGGTTGAGCTCTACGACACGCATTCGCGGATGATCTTTCCCTGTGAGAATGCGCATGTTAGCCCGGTGGATCTTGTTCCCAAGATGAGCAATGTGGCCTGCGTTCTTCAGTGCTCCGGCATCTGGGTCGGCGGCAAGGGCTGGGGTCTCACCTGGAAGCTCATTCAGTCGATTGTCAAGCCTCGCGAGGTGGTCAGCGTCTACGGCAAGTGCCACATTGAGCTGTCCCAGGAGGATTTTGAGAAGATTGAGAAGCAGGAGGTGAAGGAGGATGTCGACGAGGACATGGTTGACACGATTCCTGCTGCTGTCAACAGTGCCGTTGATGTCAATGTTGACGACAGCGACGACGAGAAGGCCGTGGGGGAGGAGAAGGCACCTGAGCCGGCGCCGGTTGCTGCGGCCGCGAAGCCGGTGGCGAAGAAGGTGGTCAAGAAGAAGGCGCCTTAAACAAAATCAAATCAAAAACTCAAACCAACAAACCTAAAAGCAAAACATTTTGAACTAAACTAAAACTAAACTAAACCAAAACAAGTCTTTAATTAAACAAATCAAAAACAAACCCAAAAATTACCCGGTTAGCTCAGTCGGTAGAGCGCAGGACTTTTAATCCTGTGGTCGAGGGTTCGAGCCCCTCATCGGGTGTTTTTTTTTGAAATATTTTATCAAATACCGATAAAATATTTTACAAGCTCTAGTTAGCATTTTAAGGTTTGATCACTTCATCCTTGATTTTGTAGAGTTCCTCGCCGCGGAACTGCGAAGAATCTTGCATTTTGTTGATTTTGTAGAAATCGTAGGTATCTTTGGCCTTTTCAATGCTTTCCTTGTAGTAGGCAAAGGGGAGATCCGTCTTGTTATTCTTACTCAAATGATAGAATTTTTCTACCCATCCGCCAAAGGTGCATCCTTCGAAATGCAGAATGTGCAACTTGTCAAAAGGTATTTTTTTGTTAACATCCTCCGTGGCATCTTTGTAACCGAAATCGTGGGGGCCTAAACAAATGACACGAGGATCGTGGATGCGTCCGCCCGCCTTCCCGTTAATATACGATTTGCACTGGGATACCTCGTTACATTTGATGAAATTGGTAGATGAAAAACAGGATCCGCGTTTGGATTCCTCGAAAATGGCTTCGGCGTTCTCCATTTTGATGGTCTTGATATTTTCGGGAAGGGATTCGATGACACCAATGTCACCGTGTAACAGTTCGTCGGCGTCAATGTGGATCAACCATTCAATGTCTTTCATGGATTTTGCCTTTTCGAGGGTTTCGTTGACAAATTTGATTTGACGATCAATCAAAGAGCTGTAGTTATTTCCCTCCGTATCGCTGTTGCCGATCTCCAAAACAACATCGTCCATGTCTTTCAGGTAATCCTCCCAACTCAAACTGTCTTCCAATCGTATGAAGAATCTTTTAATGCCTAAATTGCGGTGATATTTCAACCATAGAGGCAGATCGGTCGGATTTTTCATGAGAGAGGCAAAAGCAATATTACTGGATTTGTTTCCGCTCAAAATGTTGACAAAACTTTCGGAATAAACCATGGAGTTCACATTGATCTTATTCTGTCTCTTGGATACCATAGAATACACAAAAGAGGTGACAAGTACCAACAATAAACCAATGATAATCATGGATTGGTTATTTGATTTTTTTTTCATCAAGGATTATTTATATTACTTTCAGAAAATATACACCCTTGAACATGTAAATATTCAAGGGTGTAAAATAGTTAGATTTTTTCTAAATTTATTTATAAGTGCTATATTGAAAATGGTCTACAATGTTGCGAATCGGTAGTGGTATAACCGCAGTAGGTGCATGTTGGACAACTTGCAGTTGCGCGACTGGTACATTTGAAGATACGGACGCGATATTTCCCGAACTAGGCGCAAAAGATGGGTCATCAATCCAATTATTGGTAATATTATGAATAATATAAAAGGTGAGAATAATAATAATGAAAAACGCAAGAAAACGGATAAAGACTTTGGGGATATTTATCGGTTCCACCGGTGAGAACAGCTTGGATACGGTATGACCTTTATTCACAAATCGGAGAACAACGAAAAAATAAAACGCAGGAAATAGCAGATTGCCAACCAAGGATTGAATACAATCCCATGCCGCGTACCCAATGACAACACCTGCCGTGGTTGAAATAATACTATTGTCAATTAGAAATTTTTTAAAATTTCGTATTTCATTTTTTTCCTTTTCTGATATTTTTCCCCAGAATGAGCTAAAATATGTATAAATAGACATTTATATATAAATAGAAATTTATATATATCGAAGATGTTAATATAGTTCGATTTCAGCTATTATGCGGCCGCGCTTGGAAACATTATAGATATCCTCGGTGTTAATATGCGCAATTCCGGCGTTACTAATCAATAGGTTTTGATTTTTTCTAACGAATAGCAAATTACACGGTTTATTGTATTCTTTTCCGGCCAAACGAAAGGTCAACTCTTTTTTGTGCAAAAGATTCTGGATTGAATGGACGGTTCTTACAATGATGTCGTTGTTCTCGTTGATGCTGACATTATCCGGTAAAATTGGAAAACATCTGACATATAAATCCGCACCCGAAACATCGTACACTAGCTCGTGGTGCCATAAGGGTATCCAGTATATGTTCTCGTCTACAATCAAACGATACACCCTGTCTTCCAAGAGGTCCTCCAGGGTTGGATGCAAAATAATGCACGAATCGTTCTGTAATTTATCGTCGAGAACCTTGCGGAGTTTCAACACGAAATCCTCCGAAATGCGTAACACGCTGTAATAACGATACAATATGTCGTATATTTTCATCAACAATTCCTTATCCAACTTTTCAATGAATTCAAAAGCCTTGATTTCACAGAGTTGGGTTAATTTTTGCACGACAATGATCAATATATTTTGTAAGGGCTCGACGCCGTTCTCTTCCATGATATTGCGGAGAAAGGCCAACAGGAGATTCTTGTAGGATTGCAAAGGATGTTCGTAAGTATATTCGTCTCCGTTCCACTTCGTGTCATTGTGGATGTATTTCATCAAAAATTCGTAAGCTTCCTGGACTTTGTAAAATTTTTCGCCGGCATCTTCCGATTTGTTTTTATCGGGATGGTACATGAGGGCCGCCATACGATATTTTTTTTTGATAATATCCTCGGTCACTGGGTTCTCAATATCCGCAGTTATTTGCAGAATATCTAAAGCTTCTTGATAGCTCATTTTACTATTTCCATTGATAGGATCAATAGGCATGTATTTTTGTTATTAAATAAAATAATATACTCTCTAAATGGTATATAGGCCGATAATTATTGTTATAATATTTCAAAAATATGTAGGTTTGCTTCAACACATCGGATATGTTGTGTTTCTCCAGATAATTATTTTGAATGAAATAGCGTAAAATGTACCAAATACATTCCACCGGTTCTAGATTGTAGATGAGAATGTCGTAAATAACATCGCGAAAATTGGTGAATTTTATTTTGGTATGGTGAATGATTTCGTGGATGATGTTGTCACACACAATGTTAAATATGTCCTTGGGAATTTCATTATTTTCGATGAGTTTGAATGAATATAGTTCCTTGGTGTTGATAATCTCGTTTTCACTGATACTATCAAAGACGGCGTTGTCATTTTCAATGTCCTTTTTTTCCAACACCTTTTTATATTTTTCCTTTTCGGGTTTACATACATTGAGAACCTGGCAGGAATTCAGGATGTTGTTGGGAATAAAACTGATGTTCTCGGTGATGATGATGAAATGGATTACGATGGAGGGGAAATTGACCTTGTCGTTTTCAGGTAACGATTTATTCGGATGGTGTTGGTTATTCAAGCAGCCCGAGTATTCCTGGATATAACTGTAAAATATATCTAACAATTCCGTGTGAATCATGTGAAAATTTTTACATACGATGAATCCCACCTTTTCGGGTTTAATAGAAATGATGTCAATGATTTGTAAAAAGTTCTCGTGCCAGAGGATTTTGGAATTGCATCCTAACAGTGACATGTCGATTTCGTAGTGTATGTCGCTAATATGATAGATGTAGTCCTGTTTTTCGGTCTGGATTTTGATTTTTTTGTGGTATTTTAAATGGGTGGCGCTGTATTTTTCCAGAATACTGAGAACCTGAGTATATTTGCCCGCTCCCGAAGGTCCGTGGACGATGAGATTGCCCATTTGAAATATATTGGAAGGTAGCGCTTGAATGAAGGGTACCAATTCCTCGTGTAAATTATATTTTTTGGAAGATTCGATGTATTCATCATAATGTGATTCATAAAATTTCATTATGAATAAATGTATAGTATTAGAGAATCATATATTTATATTTCTTGAACGCGATGTATTTATCCGGTCAGTTATTATGGTGGGATAGGGTTCTCACTGGCTGCCGTATATTGTAACGACTTAGAACCGTCCATATAAATGTTCATTTCACCAATCTTTTGGTAAGTTTTGAATAACTCCGTGTTCATCTGTTGAAAGTATTCTGTTTTCAATAAGTCTTTCAAGGCCAGATGCATGTCCTCGACATTTCGAATCGAGGCTTCGGATTCTAAAGTGTCCAAACCATTATAGGTGAGTCCGTCAACTTCTGGGGTGCCGTACCCATCATCCTTCTTTCCTCTATCAACTCGGTATTCGTCTTTATAATAAAGTGCTTCTAATATCTTTTTGACTAATTTTCCCTCCTCGTTCTCGGCCTCGGCGTCGAAGTAGGTCGCGACCCATTTCCTGTCCATGTCCCTGAATTCGTTGAGGAGGTTTCCTCGAATGATAGATGCCAGTCTCAAATCGTGAGATTTGTTTCGTTTGTTACTGCAAATGTAGTGACCACTTCCGTAGATGCCTTCATCCTCTAATTGACCGTAACTTAGGTTATG
>Ga0209188_1003803_pt1 | contig 10208 bp, 11 predicted proteins | sample C_130625_EF_Meta_FD_187307 | JGI IMG/M metagenome (GOLD analysis project Ga0209188, IMG submission 187307) | Freshwater microbial communities from Lake Croche, Canada to study carbon cycling - C_130625_EF_MetaG (SPAdes) (version 2) | ecosystem: Environmental > Aquatic > Freshwater > Lake...
GAGGTGAAGCGTGAATGGTTCGTGATTGACGCAACAGACAAAGTTCTCGGTCGTGTCGCCAGTGAAGTGGCACACCGTCTGCGCGGCAAGCATAAACCTGAATTCACTCCTCACGTTGACACTGGCGACTATATCGTCGTCATTAACGCATCTAAGCTCCGTGTAACGGGTAACAAAGGTTTACAAAAGACCTATTTTCGTCACAGTGGATACCCAGGTGGTATTTATGAAACGACTTTTGACAAAATGCAAGCCAAGTTTCCTGGCCGTGTTCTTGAAAAAGCAGTTAAAGGCATGTTACCGAAAGGTCCCCTTGGCTACGCAATGATCAAGAAGTTAAAAGTTTATGGTGATGAAACTCATCCACACGCGGCTCAACAGCCTAGCGTTTTAGAAATTTAAGGAGCTGTCATGATTGGAAATTGGAATTATGGAACCGGTCGTCGCAAAAGCTCAGTAGCTAGGGTTTTTATCAAATCTGGTAAGGGTGATATTCTTGTAAATGGTAAGCCGATTGATCAGTATTTTTCGCGTGAAACATCGCGCATGATTGCTCGTCAGCCATTGATTTTGACTAACCATGCTGCAACCTTTGATATTAAAGTTAATGTCAGTGGTGGTGGTGAGACTGGTCAAGCAGGAGCTGTCAGACATGGTGTTACTCGTGCATTAATTGATTATGACAACACCTTAAAACCAGCATTATCAAAAGCTGGTTATGTGACGCGTGATGCTAGAGAAGTAGAGCGTAAAAAAGTTGGTTTACGTGGTGCTCGTCGCCGTAAGCAGTTTAGTAAACGTTAAGATTTTATGCCTACAGGCAAAAAACCGTATGGGCATATTGCTTATACGGTTTTTTTCATTATGAGTTCATATAAAAAGAACATACTCTACACAGATGATTTAGTACCTAGGAGAGAAAATGATTAAAGTTGGAATCGTTGGGGGAACCGGTTACACAGGGGTTGAGTTATTAAGAATGTTAGCTCAACATCCTGAGGTGCAATTAACTGCAATCACCTCCAGGAAAGAAGCAGGGATGCCCGTTTCAGAAATGTTTTCTTCATTACGTGGCAGAGTAGATATTGCTTTTAGTACGCCAGAGGATGCTAAATTAACTGAGTGTGATGCCGTATTTTTTGCAACGCCACATGGGGTTGCGATGTCTCAAGCAAAAGAATTATTAGCTGCAAATGTTCGGATTTTAGATTTAGCTGCTGATTTTAGACTTAAAGACACGCAAGTTTTTGAGCAATGGTATGGCATGCCCCATCAATGTCCTGACATATTAGAAGAAGCGATTTATGGATTAGCAGAGATCAATCGAGAGCAGATTAAGAAAGCGCGTGTGGTTGGATTGGCAGGATGCTATCCCACATCTGTGCAATTAGGATTTGCGCCACTGCTATCTCCAAAATCCACTAAAGGAAAAAAACTAATTGATACTCAATATTTGATATCAGACTCAAAGTCAGGAGTATCTGGGGCTGGCAGAAAAGCTGAGGTTGGAACATTGCTGGCCGAGGCGAGTGATAACTTTAAAGCCTATGGCGTAAAAGGACACCGTCACTTACCAGAAATAGAGCAGGGTTTAAAAGCAATAGCAGGTCATCAAGATGTCAAACTAACATTTGTGCCCCATTTAGTCCCTATGATTAGGGGGATTCACTCAACGCTATACGCCAAAATTCTGCCTGATGGACAAGCGGTAGATTTTCAGGCTTTATATGAAGATTTTTATCGAGATGAGTATTTTGTTGATGTTATGCCAGCAGGAAGTCATCCAGAGACCCGTTCTGTAAGAGGTAGCAATCAATTGAGAATTGCTGTTCATCGTCCGGGTGGGGGCGATACCCTGGTTATCCTCGTTGTCGAAGACAATTTAGTGAAGGGCGCATCTGGCCAGGGTATTCAGTGTTTGAACTTAATGTTTGGATTCCCGGAGAATATGGGTCTTAATCAAATTGCATTGCTTCCTTAATCCCTTACAACCAATAGGGATTAAAGAAGCCTAGAATGATGTTATACAGAAATTTAAGGAGTTTATATGTCTGCAGCTATACAAGAAATCACAGAACCACCAGTACCCATTATTTTTACAGATAATGCAGCCACTAAGGTCGCTGATTTAATCGCAGAAGAAGGTAATCAAGAATTGAAGCTACGTGTATTTGTTCAAGGTGGCGGATGTTCAGGCTTTCAGTATGGCTTCACATTTGATGAAGATATCAATGAAGACGATACCCAGTTTGAAAAAAACGGCGTTACCTTAATCGTTGATTCAATGAGTTATCAATATTTAGTTGGTGCAGAGATTGATTACAAAGAAGACATTAATGGATCACAATTTGTGATTAAAAACCCTAACGCGACTACGACTTGTGGTTGTGGGTCTTCTTTTTCAGCTTAATTCTTATTTAGAATGAAGGGCGCCTAGGACTCTGGGACCCTTTGCACCGGTAACTTCGGCAATATTAGAAGATTGTCGATGATAAAAACACCACGCTAACCATGCAAACGCCATCGCCTCAATAGTTTGAGGATCCAGACCTAGCTCTTGGGTTGTGATTACATTCATAGATGGTTGTAAAACACCGCAATGCTGGCTAATTTGCTCAAGCAAATAATGATTTTTTGATCCTCCCCCACAAACAATTAATTCACGACAATCAGGAAGATATTGAAATAATTCTTTGATAATTGTTCGTACAGTGAGCTCAACTAAACTAGCTTGAATATCTTGAGCCTTTAGCTGTGTTTGAGAAAGAGTTACTTTATGTTTAAGCCAAGACAAATTAAAAAGATCTCGCCCTGTACTTTTAGGAATAGATTTAGAAAAATAGGCTTCTTGCATCAATAAATCAACAAAGTCACTCTGCAGCTGTCCGGAACGTGCCCACATGCCTTCATGGTCGAACCTTAATTGTTGATTTTCATAAATCCATTCATCTAAAAGAACATTACCTGGTCCAGTATCAAATCCAAGAACGGGGCGATCAGGATGTAAAAGGGTTAAGTTAGCGATGCCGCCGAGATTAAGAATAGCTTTAGGGTGTTGCGACTTGCCAAATTGGGCAAGATGAAAGCCGGGGACTAAAGGAGCACCTTGACCGCTAGCAGCTATATCTCGACTTCTGAAGTCGTTAATGACATCAATATGGGTAAGTTCAGCTAAAAGAGAGCCATTGAGACATTGCAAAGAGTAGCCAATACCATCATGCATTAGCGGTTGATGACGAATCGTTTGACCATGAGCACCGATTGCAATAATTTGCTCGGGTTGTAAAGAAGCTAATTTTAAAATACGAGCAACAATATCAGCATATTCACGAGCAAGTTGATTAGCGGCTAAAGCTTCTTTGTGAAGCTCATTTTCGCAGGGTGCTTGTAGCTCAGTGAGCAATTCTTTTAAAGAAGTGGAAAACGAAGAACTGGTATGAACTAGGATTTCACTCTTACCATTTTCATCAATTGTGCATAATGCTCCGTCGATACCGTCCATGCTGGTACCCGACATGATTCCAATGAAAAATTGGTGATTTTGACCTTTGATAGGATTAGCTTGCATAGACAGGTAAAATATAAATCAAGAATGCGACAATGTAGTTTATAGGGACATCCAAATAATGAATTTAAAGAAGTACGCCTGGCAAATGAATTTAGTACATCAACTATGACTTCTCATCATACTCCCAACCAATATCCCGTCACTCCAGAAGTCCTTGAGGCTTTAGAGCAAACGAAAAGAGGATGTGAAGAACTTCTGGTGGAATCTGACTGGGTTCAAAAATTAGCAAGAAGCATCGCAAATAAACAACCCTTACGTATTAAGTTGGGACTTGATCCTACAGCACCTGACATCCATTTAGGGCACACCGTTGTATTAAATAAATTAAGACAATTACAAAATCTTGGACATACCGTCATATTTTTGATTGGTGACTTTACCAGTATGATTGGCGACCCATCAGGGAGAAACAATACCCGCCCGCCATTGACTAAAGAAGAGATTGCACAAAATGCCCAAACTTACTATAAGCAAGCGAGTTTGGTATTAGACCCTGATCGAACAGAAGTACGCTATAACTCTGAGTGGTGTGAGCCACTGGGCGCTTCAGGCATGATTCAATTAGCAGCAAAATATACAGTAGCGAGAATGCTTGAGCGCGATGACTTTACAAAAAGATATCGTGGCGGCATACCTATTTCTGTTCATGAGTTTTTATATCCATTAATGCAAGGCTATGATTCAGTAGCGCTTAGAAGTGATTTAGAGCTTGGTGGTACTGATCAAAAATTTAACCTCTTGGTCGGACGTGAATTACAAAAAGAATATGGTCAAGAGCCACAATGTATTTTGACAATGCCATTACTCGTAGGCCTTGATGGCTTCGATAAGATGAGTAAATCAAAAGGAAACTATATTGGTATAACTGAACCAGCCAATCTCATGTTTGCCAAAATATTAAGTATTTCTGATGAGTTGATGTGGAGTTATTACAACTTACTTTCATTTCGGTCGATAAAAGATATTGATGCGTTGAAGCTTGAAGTATCTCAGGGGAAAAATCCCAAAGATGCAAAAGTAGCACTTGCAAAAGAAATCGTGACGCGTTTTCATAATGCTCAGGACGCAGAAAAGGCTGTTGAAGATTTTCAGCTAAGAGCAAAAGGTGGTATTCCTGACGATGTTCCAGAACTGAGTCTGAGCGGTGCCCCACTTGGGATTGCACAATTGCTTAAGCTGTCACAGTTAGCGCCATCTACTTCAGAAGCTAATCGTAATATTGACCAAGGTGGCGTAAAAATTGATGGCACAGTCATCTCAGATAGGGCATTACAAGTGGATGAAGGTACCTTTGTTCTGCAAGTTGGAAAACGAAAATTTGTAAAAATAACATTAAAGAAATAGATTGATGGCACACATACTTTTAGTAAGACATGGCGAAACAGATTGGAATAAAGCGCAGCGATTACAGGGGCATCTTGACATCGATTTAAATGAGCAGGGTAAGATTCAAGCGCAGTTATTAGGTAAAGCCTTAGCCAATGAAAAAATAGATATTGCTTACTCAAGTGACTTATCTAGAGCTTTAAAAACGGCCAATACAATTACCGCTCATCATGATATTCCGACCTTTATTGATATTCAATTAAGAGAGCGGTGTTATGGAGAGATACAAGGTTTAACCTATCAAGAAATCGAAGAAAAATTACCTGATAATCACCGTGCTTGGCATAGCCGCGAGCCTGATTTTCAGCCATTGGGTGGTGAGACTTTAAGGCAGTTTTATCAGCGTGTGACTGCGAGTATGGAGCGCATTGCCAAAAACCACTTAGGACAAGTGATTCTTGTTGTGGCCCATGGGGGTGTTTTAGATTGTATGTACCGGTGTGCTATGCAAATGGATATTTCAGAAAAAAGAAAAGTTGAATTATTGAATACCAGTTTAAATCGACTGAAATATACAGAAAAAGGATTTCAGTTAGAGTCTTGGGGGGATGTTTCACACCTCAACAATCAAGAGGCGATGGATGATGTGGATTCTGGCAGTCAATCAACGCCATGGTTATTACCTTAATTCAGATCTAAGGATCCAGAGTCCTTTGGCGGTATCATTTGAAAGTGCTCATAGCTTAGTCGAGTAGCAATACGACCGCGGGGCGTTCTTTGAAGATAGCCTTGTTGAATTAAATACGGCTCGATCACATCTTCAATCGTATCGCGTTCTTCACCTATAGCTGATGCAAGGTTATCAACACCTACTGGACCACCTGAAAATTTATGCAAAATAGCTTCTAATAATTTTCTATCCATTACATCAAAACCCACCGGATCCACATCTAGCATTTTTAAAGCCTTATCAGCAATATCACTAGAGATAGTGCCATCACTTTTTACTTGCGCGTAATCTCTGACACGCCTTAGAAGACGATTGGCAATACGAGGCGTACCTCTTGCACGTTTTGCGATTTCAACGGCACCATCACTCGTAATAGGTGCATTGAGGAGATTGGCAGAACGAAGAATAATTTTTTCAAGTTCAGTATGGGTATAAAACTCAAGCCTTGAAACAATCCCAAAACGATCTCTTAGTGGGTTGGTGAGCATCCCAGCGCGGGTCGTTGCACCAATCAAGGTAAATGGCTTTAAATCAAGTTTTACGCTACGGGCAGCGGGGCCCTCACCAATCATAATATCGATACTATAATCCTCGAGAGCTGGATAGAGAATTTCTTCGACAACAGGGGACAAGCGATGAATCTCGTCGATAAACAAAACGTCATTTTCTTCTAAATTCGTGAGTAGAGCAGCCAAATCACCAGGTCTATCGAGGACTGGCCCACTCGTTTGACGAAGATTAACACCTAATTCTTTGGCAATAATATGCGCAAGAGTCGTTTTTCCAAGTCCTGGAGGGCCAAATAATAAGACATGATCGAGAGCCTCAGAACGACTTTTTGCCGCACTGATAAAAATTTCAAGCTGTTCCCGAACCTTACTTTGGCCGATGTATTCGTCAAGTTGTTTTGGACGAAGGGCGCGTTCAATGACCTGATCTTCGCCAAGAGAGCTTGCATCAATCATGCGAGGGCCTTCTGAGGCAGGCTCAGGATTGATGTCGAGATTATCTGTATGAATTGCCATAAGCCAAGTTTAAACGGTAATGAGAACTATGCTTTAGATAAAGTTTTTAAGGCCATCCGAATACCATCAGAAACACTGGAATCACTAGGAACTTGTTTGATAGCTAAAACAGCCTCTTTATCAGAATAACCAAGAGCAATTAGCGCTTGTAATATTTCTGACGTGGCAGGAATATGTTGACCAGACTCAGATAGTTGAGGTAAATCAGCACCAAATTTACCCTTAAGTTCTAATAAGAGGCGTTCAGCCGTTTTCTTACCAATACCAGGAACGGTCATGAGTCTTGAAGAATCTTGAAGAGTAACTGCTTGAGCAATTTCAGGAACACTCATACCAGAAAGGATAGTTAAAGCTGTACGTGCACCAACCCCACTGATTTTAATCAGAGTCCGAAAAGCTTCCCTTTCATGCTCAGTAGCAAAACCAAACAGTTGTTGAGCATCTTCTCTCACAAGATGATGGGTAAGAAGAGTCACTACAGCACCATTCTCAGGTAATTGATACAAGGTACTCATCGGAACGTCGATATCATAACCAACACCCTGACAATCCACCAAAATTCGTGGCGGACTTTTTTGAATAAGAATACCCTTAATTCTGCCTATCATATTGTTATCTTCATTTTCTGTTGTGCAACTTGCAATTGATTTTTCATACTAAATTGATGTGCTCCACAAATGGCGACTGCTAGGGCATCTGAAGCATCAGTTCCTGGAGCTACTTTTAATGATAATAAACGTTTAATCATTTCTTGAACTTGAGATTTTGCGGCACGCCCATGGCCTACAACATTTTTTTTAACTTCCAAAGCACTAAATTCAACAACTTCTATTTCTTGGCAAACAATGGCAGCAATAACTGCGCCTCTTGCTTGACCTAAGGATAGAGTTGATTTTGGATTAACGTTAAGAAACACTTGCTCAACTGCCGCGTACTGGGGTTGGTAAGTTTGTATGACCTCTGTAACACCATTGAATAAGACGCCTAGTCTTTCTGGCGTTGACTGAGTAAGACTATCGGTTGCAACAACACCGGAGGCAATATACTTCAGCCGTTGATTTGTAAAATCAATGATTCCAAAACCAGTAATGCGTAGTCCAGGATCAATTCCTAAGACACGCATCGTTAGTGCCTAAAGTGCCGAGTGCCGGTATATACCATAGCAATACCATGCTCATCAGCTGCTTGAACCACTTCATCATCACGCATACTTCCACCAGGTTGAATAACGCAGGTAGCTCCAGCTGCAACCACAACATCTAAGCCATCTCTAAATGGGAAAAATGCATCACTAGCAACGACGGACCCAACTAAGGAAAGGCCGGCATTCGCGGCTTTAATTCCAGCAATCTTCGCGGAGTCGATGCGACTCATTTGCCCTGCCCCAACCCCTAAAGTCATGCCATTTGCACAAAAAACAATCGCATTTGATTTAACAAATTTGGCGACTTTCCAAGCAAACAGCATTTCTTCCAGTTCATGAGGTGAGGGTTGCTTTTTGGTAACCACACGCAGATCTGCAAGAGTGACATCTTGAAAATCAGGTGTTTGAACTAAAAGTCCACCGCCAACACGTTTGAGATCATATGGATTTTGTGAGTCTGATAACGGAATCTGTAAAACACGAACATTAGGTTTATTACTTAAAATAGTCAGCGCCTCTGAGGTAAATGATGGTGCAATTAAGACCTCGACAAATTGTTTCGATACTGCTTGGGCTGTAAGACCATCACACTCACGATTAAATGCAATGATGCCACCAAAAGCAGAGCTAGGATCAGTTTTAAAAGCCTTCTCATAAGCATCAAGAATTGAATGCGCTACTGCAACACCACAAGGATTGGCATGCTTAACAATCACGCAAGCAGGTTGCCCAGATTCAGCAGAGGAGCCAAAACTTTTTACACACTCCCAGGCTGCATCTGCATCAGCAATATTATTAAAAGATAACTCTTTACCCTGTATCTGCTGATAACTCGCAAGACTACCTGGTACAGGCTTAATATCTTTATAAAAAGCTGCGGATTGGTGGGGATTTTCACCATAACGTAATTCTTGAACGCGATTAAAACCAAAATGTAAAGTTTCTGGGAAAAGCGTACGTTCTTGATGAGACTGGCTGTCAGGAAGCGCGCTGAGGTAATTCGCGATCGCGCCATCATACTGTGCGGTATGCGCGAAGACTTTTTTAGCTAGGCGCAAATTAGTTGCAAAAGATACCTTACGGTGATTTATCTTCATTTCATTTAAAACGATTTCATAATCCTCAGGTGAAATCACCACAGTAACATCTTGATGATTTTTAGCTGCAGCACGAAGCATTGCAGGACCACCAATATCAATATTTTCAATAGCTTCTTCAAATGTGCAAGAAGCCTGAGCAACTGTTTTTTCAAATGGATATAAATTAATCACAAGCATATCGATAGTGCCAATACCATGCTCTTTCAGCGCTTGCATATGTTTTTCATTATTGCGAATTGCTAATAACCCACCATGAACGATCGGGTGTAGAGTTTTAACTCTACCGTCGAGCATTTCTGGAAAATTGGTTAGAGAAGAAACTTCAATAACAGGTAAATGATTTTCTGCCAACAGTTTTGCAGTACCCCCAGTAGATATCAGTCGAATACCTAATTCATGCAGAGCTTGAGCAAAAGGGATAATTCCAGATTTATCGGATACGGAAATAAGGGCTGTTTGGATCATAAAGAGACTTATAGTAAAAGGGATGAAAAATATTATTTGTTTTGAATTAGATGATGCTCAAGAAGTTTCTTTCTTAAGGTGTTTCGGTTAAGGCCAAGATATTGAGCAGCTAAAGACTGATTTTGATCAGCATGTTGCATGATGAGTTGCAACATTGGTTTTTCTATAGAGGCAATGACCATTTCATACACATTGGTGGGCGCAACATCACCCAAATCATCAAGGTAGCGTTGAAGATGGATTTCAAATACTTCGGTAACGGGATGTTTTTTAGGTTCCATAAATAACTTTTAAGCAGCCTCCAAATACTCAATACGTTCAGAAACTTGATGAAGTTCATCAAAGTACTCTGCAACAGCATGAAGTTGTTCTTGACAGGATTCAATCGTATTCATGCGTGCACGAAATAGATGTGAATTCCTTAAGCCCTTGCAATACCAGCCAATATGTTTCCTTGCAGAGCGCAGACCAATATATTCGCCATAAAAGTCATAGTGTTCAAGTAAATGATTATGCATAATGGCAGCAATTTCAGAAACCTGTGGTGGTGGTAAATGATTTCCCGTTTTCAAAAAATAATCTATTTCTCGAAAAATCCACGGGCGACCTTGCGCGGCTCGACCAATCATAACGGCATCTGCACCGGTGTTATCTAAAACAAATTTAGCTTTTTCTGGCGAATTGATATCGCCATTAGCCACCACCGGAATTTTAATAGATGCTTTAACCTGAGCAATCGTTTCATATTCCGCATGACCATGATATAAATCTGCTTTTGTTCGACCATGGATTGTGAGCATTGCAATACCACTATCTTCGGCAATCTTAGCGATGCGAACCGCGTTTTTAT
>Ga0209188_1003804_pt1 | contig 10207 bp, 5 predicted proteins | sample C_130625_EF_Meta_FD_187307 | JGI IMG/M metagenome (GOLD analysis project Ga0209188, IMG submission 187307) | Freshwater microbial communities from Lake Croche, Canada to study carbon cycling - C_130625_EF_MetaG (SPAdes) (version 2) | ecosystem: Environmental > Aquatic > Freshwater > Lake | place...
TATCACATTTCATCTCACCACCTTTCTTGCAGCATGATGCTTCCATGTGTTCTTTGCAATTCATTTTATCTGCTTTCATACCACCTTCTACAGCAATATATGGAGCAATTACCAATGAAACGATACTCATCAATTTAATTAAGATGTTCATTGATGGACCTGATGTATCTTTGAAAGGATCACCTACAGTATCACCTGTTACTGATGCTTTATGCGGCTCAGATTTTTTGTAGAACATCTCACCATTAATCAATACTCCTTTTTCAAATGATTTCTTAGCGTTATCCCAAGCACCACCTGCATTAGATTGGAAAATTCCCATCAACACACCTGATACAGTAACACCTGCTAATAAACCACCTAATACTTCTGGTCCCCATATGAAACCAACAATAACTGGAGTAATCAATGCAATAGCACCTGGCATCATCATCTCACGAATAGAAGCTTTTGTGGAAATAGCAACACATTTTTCATACTCTGGTTTCGCTTTGTATTCCATAATTCCTGGAATTTCGCGGAACTGACGACGAACTTCTTGAACCATGTCCATAGCAGCTTTACCAACCGCCTGAATACACAATGCTGAGAAAATAAATGGAATCATTCCACCAACAAATAAACCAGCTAATACTGGTGCTTTGTAAATATCAATTGCATCAATACCAGCAATGCCAACAAATGCAGCAAACAATGCCAATGAAGTTAAAGCAGCCGAAGCAATCGCAAATCCTTTTCCTGTAGCTGCTGTAGTATTACCCACTGCATCTAAATTATCTGTACGCTCACGAACTTCTGGCGGTAATTGACTCATCTCAGCAATACCTCCCGCGTTGTCAGCGATTGGTCCAAATGCATCAATAGCTAATTGCATAGCAGTTGTTGCCATCATACCTGCAGCAGCAATTGCAACACCGTACAAACCTGCACAGTAGTATGAACCCATGATACCTCCAGCTAATGTTAAGATTGGAATAACTGTAGATTTCATACCAACAGCTAAACCACCAATAATATTGGTTGCGTGTCCAGTAGCCGATTGTTGAATGATAGACATAACAGGTGCTTTACCCATTGCAGTGTAATACTCAGTAACGATACTCATAATAGCACCAACTACAGTGCCCACCAAGATAGCTCCGAAAACTCCCATTTTAGTAAATGTTACACTTCTTAAAGTGATATCACCGTCAGGCAACATCCAATTAACTATAAAGTATGAAGCAACAACAGTTAAAGCCATTGATGCCCAATTACCCAAGTTCAATGCATTTTGAACGTTTGACTTGTCATCCTTAATAGTAACAAACCAAGTACCTACAATTGAGAATAATATACCTAAACCACAAATTACCATTGGTAATAAGATGGGTGACATTCCTGAAAACTTATCAGCAATTTCGAATGTAACTTCTTGACCTAAAACCATGGTAGCTAAAATAGTTGCTACGTAAGAACCAAATAAATCGGCACCCATACCTGCCACGTCACCTACGTTATCACCTACGTTATCGGCAATAGTTGCTGGGTTACGAACATCATCTTCAGGAATACCTGCTTCAACCTTACCAACTAAGTCAGCACCTACATCGGCAGCTTTGGTATAAATACCACCACCAACACGAGCAAAGAGCGCGATTGACTCAGCACCTAAAGAGAAACCTGTCAATACTTCGATGGCAGTTTTAACTGTATCAGCACCTAGGTCACCAAAGATGTTTAAGAAAACGATGAATAATCCACCCAATCCAAGAATAGCTAAACCAGCAACACCTAAGCCCATTACAGTACCACCTGTAAATGAAACTTTCAATGCTTGTTTTAAGCTTGTACGTGCAGCTTGCGTAGTACGAACGTTTGCTTTAGTAGCTACCTTCATACCGATGTATCCTGCTGTTGCAGAAAATACAGCGCCAATTATAAAGGCAATAGAAATAATCCAACTAGAGTGGATTGGAACACCATTCACTTCGTGAATAGTACCAGAATAAGCTAATAAAGCTGCAGCGAAAACAACGAAAATGCTTAACACTTTCCATTCTGCTTTTAAGAAAGCCATTGCACCATCAGCAATGTATCCTGCTAATTCTTGCATGTTTTTGTCGCCAGCATCTTGCTTGCTAACCCATGCGCTTTTAAGGGCCATCACTAGGAGGCCAACAATCCCAAGGGCGGGAATTAAGTAAATGATTTGATTCATATAATTATTTAATCTAACTGTTTAAAATACAAACTATTATCCTCGCTTTTTTTGCAAAGGGTCGCAAAGCTAAAAAAATATTGGGAAATACAAAGTTGACATACAGAAGAAATTGTGTAAGTAAATCATTACTACCTTAATTTAGAGGACAATGAGCAATATTGTTTTAAATATGTTCACGTAAAGTTAACCTTGCACACAATCCAAAAAACAAAAAAATTAAAATACCAGCCTTATTAAAACTAAATTCTGATTTTTTTTGTTTTGAAAAAACATATTATAGATTTGTGAATTAAATTATGTCAAACAATTAATAAAAAATAAAATGAATAAAAAATTACTATTTACTATTGCTGCTGGTTTATGCTTGTCTTCACTGATGGCTACCACTCCTCAAAACCTGAACAAGGTTTCTAAAGTTAATAAGAACCATTACAGTAAATTGATGCGTGCGCAAGAGAATTTCAGTTTGCAGTCTTACAACTTAAACCCGAATGCTGCTTCAGCAATGCAAATGCCAATTGGCCCTATAACGTTGGTTGATATGGGTAGCTCACCAAATCTTTACACTGCTTTGGTTTCAGAATCACATGCCTTAACTGCTGACCAAAATTTAAACATGATTGCCTACAATAGAAGAAGAAATAAAAATGACTTTGGAAATACCGGTTTCATCCAAACATCTTTTTCATTGAATAATGGGACTAGTTTTGATAGTACATTAACTGTTATGGGCGATTCAAGCGATTCTCACTTAGGACGTTACCCAACCGGTGCTATTCTAAATCCGATTGGTAACACAAATCCACTAGAGGCTTTTTTGGTTTCATCAGGTCCTTGGCATCCAGGTGCTAATTGGCAAGGTAATTTCTTTGGTTCAAGAAAAGCAAATGGCAATAATTATTCTGCTTATTTTCAGGATAATACAGCTTTAGCAGGTGGAGAAGTAAAAAGTGATTTTGCACGTATCAGTTCACAATCAAGTGATGATGAAACTTTCCATGTTATGGGAGGATCTTTTTTAGATGCAAATGGAACAACAGCAGCAGCGCAAGGTTATAATTTTGCAGTATTGCATACTGGAAAATTAAATCATACTACAAATACTTTAGACTGGTCATCACGTGAGTTTCCTCACCCTTTTAGACTTGACCCTACTGATTTAAGTAAAAGTGTTTTATCTGTTGCACATTGTGCATGGAGCCAAGACGGAAGTGTTGGATACGTAGTTTACATTGGTCAAGATTCTGCAAATTATGACCAGATTCAAGCTTTCCAACCAATAGTTTATAAAACAACTGACTTTGGTGTAACTTGGAACTTAATGCCTGTTCAAAATTATAGTAATTTAGTTGCCTTGAAAAAAGTTTTAAAATCAACTAGACAAGGTACCAAAAGAGCATTTTTTGCAGGCACACATGGTATAAGCACCACTGTAGATATAAATAATGATTTACATATTGTTGCAGGTATTCGTTCAGCTAGTACAGACCAAATTGATTCACTTGATTTTACTTGGAATTTCCCAATCATAATTACTGATGTAAAAACCAATGGTAATACTTGGGAGTCGGTAATTGTGGATTCATTATTAACTGAAGAAGTTGCTGATGCAAACTCGCAATGGCAACCAAACGATGGTTCTGCTGGTAATGGATGGGATGCACGTATTCAAGTTTCGCGCACACAAGATGGTAAAAAAATATTCTATGGTTGGATGGATACTGATGGTACTTGGGGTTCAGGCATAACTACAAATTTATTTCCTGATATTTTTGCTAAAGGTTATGATGTACAAACTAAATTGGCTACTCCAACAATAAACTTTACAAGCTCTGATGCTGCTTTACATGGAAAAATGCAATGGATGTTCATGCAAACTATTACCTTAAAAAATGCTTCAGAATATAACTTAGGATTTTCGCACATTACATCTTACGATGGTTCGTTTGATGCACTTGGTGCAGTTAAACAGTGGTATGTAAAAGGTATTGCATTTAATGATACTTCATTTAGTATTTCGGCATCATGTGGTGCATTTGGTATTTCTAACTTCAATGTTTCATATCCAACAACAACTAGTTCAACAGATGGAAGCGTAACGGCTGATTTAACAGGAGGTACTTCTCCATTTACTTATAGCTGGAATACTAACCCAGCACAAACAACTGCTACTGCTGTTGGTTTAGGTAATCAAACTTACACTTTAACTGTAACTGATGCTACAGGTTGTTCTTCAACTGAATCGGTTAATCTTTCAACAACTACTATTAAGGAAATTCAATCTTCTAAGTTTGCACAAGTTTACCCTAACCCAACATTAGGTTTAGTAAATATTGTTACTGATAAATCAATTACGACTAATATATCAGTATCAGTTGTTGCAATTGACGGTAGCGTTGTATTGAACAAAAATTTTGATGCTAGTGTTACTAAAACATTAGACTTATCAAGTGTATCAAAAGGTTTGTATTTTGTTAAAGTTACCGCTGGAAACAAAACAAACATTGTTAAGATTACAAAAATGTAATTAGGTTAATTCAAAACCATAAAAGCACAAAAGGCTGTCGTAAACGACAGCCTTTTGTGCTTTTATGTAGTTGTATCCATTTCAGTTATATAGTATTTACTTCGCTTATAATATCGCTTTTTAAATGCTCGTAATATTTTAGAATAAACAAAGCTATTAATCAAACAAATAAAGCTGTATAGATTTTTTTACAAATCAAATTAGGAACAAATGCAGACATTTCATTAGCTAAACAAGTAATATCAAATTATAAGAAAGGATTCTTTATAATTCCAATATTACAGCATACCATATTAGGTTGGTATGATATATTAAAAACTATCGTAATGAATTGTAGAGAGGTTAAAATTAATAGTACTGTTTCATAAACAAGTAAACTATTACACCTGTAGATGAAACATATAACCAAATAGGCAATGTATATTTTACTATTTTTTTATGCTTTGCAATTTCTCCTGTAAGTCCGCGATAAATGGCAAAAAGTGCAAGAGGTACAATGGTTGTTGCAAGTATGATATGTGTTAAAAGAATAAAGAAATAAATTGGCCTTAAAATTCCTTCGCCACCAAATTTTGCGGAAGGGATAGTTGCATGGCTTATGACATAGCTAATTAAAAACACTGTGGATAATAAAAGTGCAATTACCATAGAAGCACGGTGATATTTAATGTTCTTATTCTTTATAAAATAGTATCCAGCAAGCAAAACAAAAAATGTAGCACCATTTAGTATTGCATGAAATAGCGGAAACAATGCTGCATTGCTAAAACCTGCATCTATTTTAGGCATTAACATTAATATTGTAACTACAATGGGTATTGCTATTGAAAGAATAATGATAAAAGGTTTGTAAAAATTATCGTCCGTTTTTATTTCCATTACTATTGAATATTTGTTGCGAAATTAAATTTTTTTCTCAATTAAAATTTCAAAAAAAAGGTATTAAGGATTATTTTCTATTGGGTTTCTCTTCAACAAAAAAGCTATCTGGTATTCCTGCATTTACTTTATAGTTGCTATAGCTCAGCGTGAGAATAGCTTTTTTTGGTTTGCCGTCATCTTTTATCTTTTTATTATCACTATCAAATTCACCACTTACAGCAACAGGTAATGTTGTTTTATTTACTTCGAATGTAAACTGTAAAGAAGATGGCATATTAAAGGCATTTGCAATTTTGGGATAAGAAAATTCTATCAAGAAATTTCCGTTTGCTTTTGTAGTTGCCTCAATTTTATAAATCAATTGGTTTTTACGGTCAATCCACATGGTGGCTAACAATATCTCGTTATCAGCAGTAAGTGGTACCACCTTTATCATTTCGGTTTTTACACCTTTTATCACTTCAGATTTAACGTATATAGATGTAAAATCTTTCTTTAAAAAATCGCCAACATTAAAATTTGCCCCTTTTTTTGGGAGCATGGCAAAACCTGTAGTTTTCATCCTGATCTTATCGGGCTTTTTATAATAAATGATTGCCTTTTTAACAGGTATTTTAATAAATGAAACATTTAATTTAATGCTAACATCTGCACTATAATCATTTACCTTATTCATTTTATTTTTTACACTATCAAGCAATGGTTTGCTATCATAGCTCTGGGCAAAAGTTGTATCAAAAAATAAAATTGCAACAGCAAAAAAGAGTAATTTTTTCATATGAATTATGATTGTATGTCTTTTCTTTTAAAGAAAAATAAAGTGATTGAAAAGAATGCAATAATATGAGCACTCAATACTAATATCGACTTGTAGATTTTGGAGGTGTTATATGGTTCTTCAAAAAACAACTTCCAGTTGTTCATGTAGTTTGTAAAGAAATACTTTTTCATGATGTTAAATAACTCAACATTTAAAGCTGATAGAATTGTAAAAAAAATGATCACAACCATAGTCATCACCACAGGCGTAATACTACTTTGTGTAAATGCCGAAAACATAAATGCTAATGATGCCACTGTAGCCATTCCTAAAATAGAAAAAGAAAACGCATAAGACATTCTAAGCGGAACGCTATTTTCTTCAATGATGTATATAATATCTTTCATAATAAACATATCACCTTTACCAAAAATTGCAATGCCTAAACCAAGGCTAAGTGCTGCCATTAGCAATACCAAAACAGTACTGTAAAAAACACAAGCAATAAACTTTGAGATAATTATTCTTTCGCGGCTAACTTGCCTTGTTAGTAAAAAACGTATCGTGCCCGAAGATGCTTCACCCGAAATCATGTCGCCACACACCAAAGCAATAAGCATTGGTACATGCACCAACATTGCGTTTTGAATAAGATAGGTAACCAAATATCCGTTAATAATATTGCCCTCAAACATAAAGCTGTCCTGCAAACTTTGTGTGCCCATTCCCATCAAAGCACCACCTTCTGAGTACATAGCAAATATTACTGCTACCACAATAAATAGTATCGCTGACAAAGCAATCCAAGAGCGGCTTTTTGTAAATAATTTATATAATTCTAAGCTTACTAATTGAAACATATTTTTATTTTTCTATGTTAAGGTTAAGAAATATTGTTCGAGACTACGAACTGGCACAATGCTTACTACTTGTGCATTGCGGCTTACTAACTCTTTGTTTATCTCAGTAATTTCGTTCTTATGAATTCCAAAAACAAATTGTGAACCATGGTGAGAAATTAATTTTTCCTTCAATCCACTTTCTTCAATCGCATTTAAAGCAAATGAATCATTCTCTATTTCGAAAGTAACTTGCATTTGACCACTATCCAAAAGGTTTCCAACCTCACCCTCAACAATTGCCTTGCCCTTGCTTATGATTACCATACGGTTGGCAATCAGTTCTACCTCACTCAATATATGCGACGATAATACAATTGTCTTTTTCTCATCTTTATTCAAACGCAAAATCATTTCACGTATTTCAACCATACCTTGCGGGTCTAATCCATTGGTAGGTTCGTCTAAAACTACTAACTTAGGATTATGTAACAACGCTTGTGCAATGCCTAAACGCTGTTTCATACCTTGCGAAAACGTTTTAACTTTACTGTCAGAACGTTCAGCTAATCCAACCCAATCAAGTATCTTAAATATGTTGGTTTTTGATACATCAGCATGTTGCATCTTACCAAAAATTTCCAAGTTTTTGTAGGCAGTTAAGTATCCATAAAAATCAGGCTTTTCAACAATTGCACCCACGTGTTGCATTACTTCATTGCGTGCCATTGGTAAACTCTTTCCGAATAGCTCAATGCTACCGCTTGTTGGAAAAATCAGCGACAACATCATACGTATAGTGGTACTTTTTCCTGCTCCATTTGGACCTAAAAAACCATAAACATCGCCATCAAAAACAGTAAGGGATAAATCATTTACTGCTTTAAAGTCCTTAAATGTTTTGTGCAAATTTTGAATGCGAATTACATCGTGTTGCGCCATATTTATTAATGTAAGGATGAAACCATAAATTAAACCAATTGTTTTGTACAGTTAAAATACAATATAAAGAATAGACAATACTAATTGATTAATTTAAGATGTAATTAAATAATACATGGTTCATGCTTATAACTATAAGGCAATCTATTATACATATTAGGATCAAGATGCTCTCAAGTAAATACTAGTTGGCAACTAACCTAAAGAGAGATAAATGAGTTTCAAAATACAATGAAATAAATCACCTAATATACTTTTGAATATTTATTTTAGCGCACATGACACCTAATAAAAACAGAGTAAATAAATCGATTCTTAATCCTAAAATAAAACCCGACTTACTGCGCAATAATGAATGGCAAGCTTTATTAAGAAAACAGTTTGCGCATATTCAAAAACTGAAAGTAACTAATGTTGGTAGCGAACAATTTTATTCTGAATTTGACATTTTTAATCCTCAAACCAAAAACAAATATAAAGTTGCAATAAGAAGTATAAATGAACCCAAAAACTTTTGTACATGCTTTGATTTTAAAACCAATAAACTAGGTACTTGCAAACATATTGAAGCAGTTTTTTTTCATTTAGAATCATTACCAAACTTTGAAGTTCTAGCATCAAAAATACCCGATAGAAAGTACTCTTCCATCTATGTAGATTATCTACATCACAGAAAAATAAAAATTAGAATTGGCATCGAAAATACCAATGAAATAAAGAATATAACCAAAAACATTTTTGATGAAAACGGATTTCTTATTGAAGAAAATGTTCTTGAATTTAAAACAACTCTTAACTCAATTCAAAATAAATTTAGCATCACCATTTATGATGATGCACATGAATTAATTGACTCAACTATTGAACATCAACAACGAATTAAAACAATTAATGGCCTGGATGATACCGAAATAAATACAAACACTACAACTTATAAACTCCGCAGCCATCAACTAAATACTGCTTATTTTATTTTAAGAAATGCCAAAGTAATTGTAAGTGCCGAACTTGGAACAGGAGCAGGAATAAGCTGTTTGGCAGCAGTATCGCTTGCACGAAAATATTTAGCAGTATCTAAAATATTAATTGTATCGGAAAAAATTAATTACTGGAATAATAAAGTAGATGCTTTCTTAAATGAAAAAATCATTCACGTAATCGGTAACGAACATTCACGAAAAAAAATATATGAAATAACTACCACACAAATAAAAGTAGTAAACACCAACGATGCTGCTTCAGATTTAAAATTTATAAATCAAATTGGATATGATTTTGTAATTTTTGACAATGCAAGTGTATTCGACAGTTTGAACAATGATTTGTGCAAGCAACTTAAAAAATTAAAAAGCAAGTTTACCCTGTTACTTACACACCTTGATTTAATAAATAACTTAGAAGCTTTTTACTCGCAAATACAAGCCATTGACATGTATTTGCCGGGTAGTGTTTTCAATTTTACAAATAGGTATGCAATTAAGAATGCGCATGGAAAAATAGTAGCTGTAAAAAATAAAGAGGAGTTAATGATTCATCTCAACAATCATTATTTACGAAACGAGTTTAAAGATATTGTAAACTCGCTAGAATCTCCCATTAGTAAAAATGTAATGGTAACGTTGAGTACACAACATCAAAATTTTTATGATGATTACCTCAACAATGCAACTATTAGTTTTGAAACACAAAACGGTGAACAAAAGAAAAAGGTCATTAGTAATTTACTTCAATTATCAACAAGTAGCTATCTTTTTAATAAAACTAATTTAGAAAGCAAACTATCCATACTACTGCAAATATTAAGAGGACTAAATTCAAATGAATATAATATACTAATTGTTACAAGTTGGCCTGAATATAAGCACGTTTTGGAGGCATATTTGCAACATAATGATTATGTAAATAATGATGAAAACAAACAGCTAATTTCTATTAAAAATATCGATGAAATTGAACAAGAAAATACACAAAATATAAATATTGTTATTTGTTCTGATGTTAATTGTGGCTTAAAAATATCAGGATCTTTAACAAATAAAGTATATCTTAAATAT
>Ga0209188_1003805_pt1 | contig 10206 bp, 9 predicted proteins | sample C_130625_EF_Meta_FD_187307 | JGI IMG/M metagenome (GOLD analysis project Ga0209188, IMG submission 187307) | Freshwater microbial communities from Lake Croche, Canada to study carbon cycling - C_130625_EF_MetaG (SPAdes) (version 2) | ecosystem: Environmental > Aquatic > Freshwater > Lake | place...
AGGTACAACGGGTAATGTGTTGACTTCTAATGGAACGGCTTGGTTAAGCACTGCTCCTACTGCTCAAGTCTACCCTGGTGCAGGTATAGCTAACTCTACAGGCACAGCTTGGGGCACGTCTTATACTACTAATGGCACAGGAACAGTTGTAGCTTTAATTACAAGTCCTACGTTTGTAACTCCTACTATAGGTGTTGCAACTGCTACTAGCGTTAATAAAGTAACAATTACAGCCCCAGCTACAAGTGCCACATTGACTTTGGCTAACGCTTCTAGCTTGATTACAAGTGGTGCTTTTTCTCAGACTTTGACGGCTACAGCTAATACATCAGTCACATTGCCCACAAGTGGCACGATTATGAGTAGCGTGACTGCACTATCAGGTGCAGTAACAGGAACACCATCTAGCACAACGTATTTACGGGGTGATGCTACTTGGGCTACTGTAAGCGGTGGAGGTTCACAAGCTACTGCAACAGCATTGGGTACTGTTTACGCTTTGCAAACTACTGGTGGTGGTACACCTTATTTAACTGCTTTTGGATACAACGCAGGTGTAAGTACGACAGGGGTTAGTAATACTGCTATTGGAACACAAGCACTTTATACAAATAGCACAGGAGCTAACAACACCGCAGTAGGGTATCAAGCAGCATATTTTAATACCGCTGCTAATGTTACAGCGTTTGGTTCGGGTGCGCTTTACACAAACTCAAGTGGTACATTAAACACAGCAATTGGTCAGCAATCGCTTAACAAAAACACAACTGGTTCGTCAAACTCCGCTTGTGGTGTTAATGCGCTTTATACAAATATTACGGGTTCATACAACACGGCAGTTGGTGATTCAGCATTAACAGCAAATACAGCCGACCGCAACACTGCTGTGGGTTATCAGGCGGGGTATACAATCACAACTAACATTGCCAGCACTTTTGTTGGATACAGGGCAGGTTATTTATCTACTGGCGCACAATGCACATTTGTTGGTGATAACGCTGGTCAAAATTCCACAGGAATTTTAAACGGATTTTTTGGTCAAGGCGCTGGTTATTTAGTAACTTCAGGTGCTAAAAATACGATAATTGGGTCATTTGATGGCAACTCTAGTGGCTTAGACATTCGCACAACAAGCAACAACATTGTGCTGTCTGATGGGGATGGGAATCCAAGATTTCAAATTAATTCTGTTGGTCAATTAAAGTCACCGCCAGTTACAAGTTATACATCTACAACTCGTACAAGCAATGTTGTTTTAACCATGGCTTCAAATGCATCAGGTGCAGATGTAACTATGTGGCTTACGGATGCAACCTCATACAACTATTATTTTGGCGGTTATAACGGAACTGCTTATGTCTCCGTCAATAATAGTGGGGGTGTTAAATTAGCATCAGGTGCTACATCTTGGGCGGCAGATTCTGATGAAAGATTTAAAAATATTAAAGCACCAATTACAAATGCTTTAAGTAATTTGGCAACACTTAGAACTGTTTACGGGAACTACAAAAATGATACAGATGATGTAAATCGGTTGTTTTTGATTGCCCAAGATGTTCAAAAAATTTATCCTGAAGCGGTTGATGTTGGAAATGATGAAGACAAAACATTAGGTTTAAGAGCTGTTGATTTAATTCCTGTATTAGTTTCGGCAATTCAAGAACTAAAAACAATTGTTGACGCACAATCCGCAGAGATAGCGGAACTCAAAGCAAAGGTGGGAATATGATTGAATTAACAGAAACACAGCAATGTAAGGATTAACATGGCAACAACATTTACCACAACCATCACACAAATGTTCACAGTACCTAACCCAACAGGGTATGTGGTCAATGTGCTTTTTAACGTATCAGGTACTGATGGTACTTATACAGCCAACATTGATGGAAATATTCAATTTCAACCTGAACAAGGTGAAGTTGGGTTTGTTCCGTACGATCAACTCACACAAGCAGAAGTAATAAGTTGGATCAATACTGCAACCAACAACCAAGAAAATTATTACGCAAATGTACAGGGGCAAATCAACTCAATGATTACGCCTCCAGTATCCCCATCATCACAACCTTTGCCTTGGACAGTTTAATGGATACTCAGCAAATCTTTAATGTCATTGTTGGTATAGCAGCGTTCTTTGGTGGATGGGTACTGAACAACATCACTAAGGCTATAGAGCGTCTAGACAATGATGCTAGAGAGATGCCACACATTTATGTTTCTAAAGATGACTACCGTAGAGACATAGACGAGATTAAAGACATTTGTAAACAAATCTTTAACAAGCTAGATGCTAAACAGGATAAGAATTGAACAATGATAATTTGTCTTATGTTGAGTTTGGAGATACAGAAGGTTTAGGTAGGTTCTTGTTTGAGAACGGTGTTCAGCACCAGTTGTTTTACGAGATTCTGGCTGACAAGGGTATTCTTGTGCAAAAGTATCCGTTGATAGATGCGGATACCAAAAACTTAGATGACTGGCTTTTTGTGCACAATCAAGAACATCAGAGGTTGGCAACTATCCTTAACCTTGACAACCCGTTTCAGTTGTTGGATAGTGATTGGAATGTAGAAGAAGACTTTTATGACTGGTTAGGAGTTCACCTGACCATTCATCAACAGATACAAGCTCAATTAGGAGTTTAATGTGGCAGTAGATGACCAAGCAATTAGGGATTTTGTAGCAGCAAACATAGACAATCCACAAGCGATTGCTAGTGCTGCTCAAGCCAATGGCGTGTCTGTAGAACAGATAGCCTCTGCCATGCAATTGCCTCCAACAACTGTAAACAATTACTTTACAAGTGCAAATGTACCTCCACCATTAACTTTTAAATCAAGCAATACAGGTGGAGCAGTAGGTCAGGCAACTGGACAAGCCTCTGCTGGTCAAATAAACCAGATAACAGCGCAAGCACCTAACTTAGTAAATGCTATCCAAAGCGGTACGGCTTTACTTAACTATGACGATACTGGCGTTCCTCAACTTGTAGATAAAACAACAGGACAGTCTTTGTCTGGATACGAATATGTCCAAACCAGACCAGATGGAAACATTCAAGTAAACATCAGTGATGGTAAAGGTGGGTATGTATCTGCGGTAACTACCGTAAATCAAGAGGGTACATTAGCTCCTGTTAGTTCTGGTAATGTTTACACGGCTACAAAAGCAGCTCCTGACAAAAATATAGTTCCAACTTTAGTTGCTTTAGGTCTTGCTTATGCTTTGCCTATTGTGGGTGAAGCTTTAGGTGCGTCATTATCCACATCTTTAGGGGTTACTGTATCTTCTTCTGTGGGTACTGCTTTGGCTGCAATAGGAACGGGTGTATCGCAAGGTCAAACTATAGAGCAAGCTATCAAGAGTGTTGGACCTGCTTTAATATCTGCTGGCATTATAGATGCAACAGGTTTAGATAAATTAAAAGTTGATATTACTAATAATACGCAATTACAAAATGTCATCAACAACGTGGCTAATTCAACTGTTAGCACTGCGTTAAAAGGTGGAACTGCTAAAGACATATTTAACAACGCTCTTGCTTCTGGTGGTGGAACAATTATAGGTCAGGCATTGACACCTGATTTAGGCACTTATGGAGCAAGCATAGTTGGTCAAGGTTTGGCTACGGGTGCGGTAACTGGTAGTGGGTTGGCTGGTTTGACAGCAAGTGCAGGTACAGCAGGTGGACTACAAGCTACACAAAATTCTTACATGAGAGACATTGACAATGTTTTAAACTCTCAAGCTAGTGGTGTTACTCCTCAAAAAGTGTCGTTAGACTTTGTTGATTTATCTCAAGGCACTCAGGTGGCTGGTCCTGGTGGATTGCCAAATGACGGGTTTAAACCAGGTCAAATGACGCAAACAGCTACGGGATTGTTTACCACTCTTAGATTGTCTGACGGTTCTATTGTCAATGTTCCAGTGCAATACAACCAAGGTTCTAATAGCTTAACAACTAATTCAACCAATCCTGAGATTGTTAATCAAGTTAAGTTGTTAAAAATTACGCCTGAAAACATTACAAAAATTAACCCTGTGTTTTTAGACAAAACACCTATCAATCCAAATATTTCTGCTCAAGAACAAGCTGATCTAAATAAAGTTTCTGGTGCTAGTCAAAGACAAGTTGACCTTTTAAAGGCAGGAAAATCTGTTGACGAATATTACAACACATACGCTTATATTCAATCGTTAGGAACTACAGCTAACTTAATTGCTGATGAATTGGCTAAAGACCCAACTGGTGTTGACCCGTCTTATGACAAAATGAGAGCTGAATACCAAAAAATTACTGGTATTCCATTTAATATTGCTAGTCCTGCTACAGATTTAGGCGAAATTATTGTCACGGGTAAGGTCATAAAATCTGACCCTACTACAAATACTTCCACTATTCAGACATCAGATGGCGTAACCATTAACGTCAATTCTGTATTGCCAAAAGACAGTAGCGTTGCTGTTAACAAAACAACAAGTGCGGTCATTCCTACCAGTGTAACCAATCAAACGGCTAAGACAGATACAAGCCCTGTAAGCACCACAGATACAACTACAACGCCCACAAGCAACGTATCTTCAAGTAATGTAACCATTACGTCTGGTGGTACAAATAACGCTTCAAACATCAAGTCTAATGTTGGGACTAATCTTGCCCAAAACATTATTAATTTACTGTCAACTAACACCGCTACAAATACTGCCAGTAATTTAACTTCCAATGTAACAACCACAACACCGACATCCAATGTTGTTATTACAAGTGGAGGTAGCAATAACGTAGGAAACGTAACCATTACAGGCGGTACTGGTAACAATACTATAAACAATATTGCAAATGTCACTATTACAGGAGGCACAAATAACAATATTTCTACAGTTACTCCTAAAGTGCCTAGTGCCAATGTAACAATTACAGGCGGTGGAGCTAATAATGCCGTAAGTAACGTGTCAGATAACAACGTGTCTATTACGACCAGTTATGTAGCTCCTCCACCTTTAAAAGCTTCTTACCCTACAATAGTAGGACAATTTGCTTCTCCGTTAACACAGGCGGTATCTGCTTACAGACCACCTGGAGATATAGAGTCACAGGCAACGGGTAAAGAGAGAGAAGATGTGTGGAATGTGGAATCATTACGTAATGCTTTGGGGATATAAACATGGCTACAGCAGTAAGAAACTTAACCAAAATGGGTACGGATGTACGCAAAATAGCAGCACTTCTGAGGGCTAAAGCTCCAGAGGGGCACATGCTTGCCTATATATCTCCTGAAGAAGCACAACTCCTTAAAGACAGAGGCGGTAGTGGTAAGCCACATGCAGACACTGGGATACCGTCTTTTGAGCTAGATGATGATTTAGCCTTGCAAGGTGGTGGTGAACCATTGACGGGTGTAGCCCCAGCTACTTCAAATACTTATGGTGGAGATGTTAATTATGGTGGTCAACTAACAGCTTTGCCTTCTTACGACATACCTGAGTCACAACCTATTCCTAATGTACAGGCGGGTGCTCCAGAAACGGCTTTTGCAACAAGAGGTCTTAGTGTCCCTCAGCCTATATCAACACCAACTTCTAGTGCATTACAAACACTAAGACAAGAACCATTTGACATGGACCAACCTGCTAAAGCAGCAGGCACTGCACCATTACAAGCCCCTAAAGGTAGAAGTATTGAAGATGTGCTTGGTAGCAAACTTGGTGTGGCTGGTATTACTGGCTTACTGGGTGCACTACAGGCTAGAAAAGCAGGGCAAGCAGGTCAACAGGGTGCTCAAGACATTCAGAAATTGGCAGCACCTTATCAACAGACTGGTCAACAATTACAGGCACAAGCACAAGCAGGTGCACTCACCCCTGCTGGTCAACAGTCTTTACAAGCCCTACAAGCACAAGTAGCACAGGGTGTTCAAGCTAGAGGTGGTGTAGGTGCACAACAAGCTCAGGCTGCGGTCGAGCAATTAAGACAACAGTTGTTACAACAGCAATACGATTACGGACTCAAGTTATCAGGTATTGGTGACAATATAGCCATAGGTGCTATCAAGACTGGTATGCAAGCTGACCAGTACGCTAACCAGTTGACTGCAAGTTACTTCAACAACATTGCTCGTATTGCTGCGGGTACGCCCACTGCAACACCACAAGTAGGAGTAACAACATAATGGCTCTGCAAGAAATATTAAACAAACCTCTTAACAAGCCGTTAACTGCGGGTGCTAAGTATGAAGCTGCTATTGCTGAACCCATAGAAAAAATTGGTAAAACTCAACAAGAAATCGGTGAGTTTGAAGCTACAAAAGCAGAAGACTTAGCTACCAGAGAAGCGGGTAAAACAAAAGCTAAAGCAGCATCTACCCGTGCAATGAGGGAAGAAATTAAAACATCTCCAGAAATGGGCATGTTGAAATCAACAGAAGAGCAGTTAATGAACGCAGCGTTTGTGCCTACACAAGACAATGCTAAAGACTTGGCTGGACTCTTTTCTTTGATTAACGTCATTGGATTTGCTATTGGTCGTGGCGGTAAAGGCAATGCCCAGTCTGCAATGTCTGCTATGAACGGTATGGCAGAAGGTTATCAAAAAGGTCGTGCTGACTTGTACAAGAAAGAAAAAGACCAATTTGATACGTCTATGAAGGCTTTAAAAACAAAGTCCGACATTCTTGGACGCAGACTTAAAGAAATTAGTGAGTTGGCTGCAATCAATAAACAGGCAGCAGATGAAGATGCAGATGTATTGTTTGCCGAACAAGGTGCTGACTTTTTAAAGAAATACAAAGAAAAGTATGGTTTGGCTGCCACTGTAGAGTTCTGGAAACAAGTTGCTCAAGCTAAAGGCAAAGCCACAGAATTGACCATACAAGAACAAAAACATAAAGAAGACATGGCTGCTCGTGAGCGTCAACATAGAGAAACTATGGCTGCATCTGCAAGACGTGAAGCAGCCAGAATGACTCATCAAGAGAAAATGGCTGAACTAAAATCTGTAGGAAAACCAGTTTCTGCCACAAATGAACGGTATGCAACTACTGTTTTTAGGGCTTCTAATGAAGTTTTAAGAAGTCTTGAGTTAATAGAAAAAATAGGTATTACTACTGGTGGTGGTGCTTTAGGTGGTGTTGTTGGAAAAGGGACTATTCCGTCAGAATTGCAAAGAAACCTTGGACAATACTTCACTGAAGAGCAACAACGTAACTACAACACAGCCATGTCTGGTATTGCATTAGAGTTGGCGTATGTGTTAAACGGTGGTTATAAGCCAACTGAAGGACAAATTAGTAAGCTAGATGCTTTGCTTGCCGTTGGTCCTAATGACACTTATGGTAATGCTGCTTATAAGTTCTCTGATGTCACAGCTAAATTAAAGGCTGCTATAGAAACTTCTCCCGCTTACACAGAAGACCAAAGAAAAACAAAAGACATGCTTAACCAAAAAATGGATAGGTATGCTACTCCCGAAGAAGTACAAGCAAGAATTTACGGAACACCTAAATCAGAAGAGCCAGTAGTACGTGCAGGTGAAGTTTCTAGACCGCAAACAAAACAAGACTTTGATGCTATACCTTCAGGTAGTTTATATATTGACCCTGATGACGGAAAGACATACAGGAAAAGGAAGTAATCATGGCACGTTTTGACGGTGAACTTGTAGAAGAAACTAAACCAAGGTTTGGTGGCGAACCTGTGAAAGAAGAAAAACAAGCAACTCCTGAAGCTCCAAAAACAGGAATGGATAGACTCAAGCAGTTTGGGGAAAGCATGGTTGGTGGGACAATTTTGGGTGCAGCAGCTCCAGAATTAACAATGGGTGCGGGAGCTGCAATAGGTGCAATACCAAGCCCATACACAAGAGCCGTTGGTACTGGGTTGCAATCTGCTGGTAGAGCTATGCGTGGAGAAAGAGGTTTGGCAGCAGCAGGTGGTGCGTTATCTGGTGGCACTGGCGATATTGCTGGTCAATTTGCACAAGCTAGAGGTGCGGGCACTTTGGGTACGTTTGCTGCTGAACTTGCAGGTGGTATAGCTGGACCTGCTTTTATCAACACTATTTCAGAAGCAGTCAAATATAGTGCTAAAAAGTTATTGGGCATAGACCCTATTAGTGCAGTCAAAACAGTAGCTAAAGACTTGAACATTGATGAAGCAATGTTGACTCCTACTCAAAAACAATACATTAAAGACCAAGTTGAAAAGTTGCGTGGCGGTCCTGCAACAACAAAATCACAAGAAAAATTGCATGATGTATTGAAAACTGGAGCAACTGACATTACGGCTGAAGCTGAAAAACGTGCATCTCAAGCCAAATTGGACGCTGCTACTAAACAAAAAGAACTAGAGGCACAGGCTCAAAAGATGAGCTTGGCAGGTAAAAAGACCGAAACTATTGGTGAAAAAGCTATAGCAGAAGCTCAAGCAGCCAGGTCAGGTATAGGCAATGACCGTGAAGTTAGTAATATAGGTTCTAGTTTGCGTGACCGTATTGTCAATTTATTTGGTGATATTGCTAATAAGCGTTCACAAGCTTACAACGCACAAAAGAAAATTAGAGACGCTGTTGTTGCTGAAAAAGAAAGTGCTGGGCAATTGGTCAAAGACATGCCTGAGTACAAAAATCTGTTAGATGACCTAAAAAGACAATTGTTAATAGGTGCGGAAGCGCAAACACAAAAGACTGCACCAGTAACTGAAAAAGGTGTGCTACAAGCGTACCAAAATATCTATGATGCTGTTTCATTAGGCGTGTTCAAGTTGGTGTTAATGAAGAAGGTAACCCTGTTTTTAAAACTTTCCCCACATCATTTGAAGCTTTGGACGATGTTCGCAGACGCTTGGGTGATGTTGCGTTTGGAAAAGAAGTTGAAGGTTACACAGCTATTGGTTCAAACATTGCCAAAAAATATTACGGAAAAATTAGTGAACTTCAATCTAAGTTTGCTGGAGAAGCTCACGATGAGCTACAGGCTGGCTATGAAATGGCATCTAAACTTTTGGAGAAATACAAGTCCAGAGTTGGTAAAAAAGCCACGGCAGAAGACAGATTTGACCCCACAAGGTTCATGACTGACCCTGCATCACTGCCTAAAGATTATTTTCAAAGCAAACAATCTGTTCAAGATTTAATTGACTTGACTGGTGGAGATAGAGGTTTTGTCGTTCAAAATGCTAGTGATTTTGCTGCTCGTGAGTTAAGAAACAAAACTACAGCATCTACTGCTAAAACTTGGTACAACAGCAATAGTGACTGGTTAAAAGCGTTGCCAGAAGTTCAAGGTAAAGTAGAAAGCTACATTAAAGCCTTAGAACGTGGTGAACGTATTGCGGGTAAATCCAAAACAGCACAAGACATTTTGGGTGTAAGAGCACCTGGTCTTTTGCGTGAGGGCGAGAAAGGTGTTAAGGCTGCGGAAACAGAAGCAACCAAAATAACTCAAGAAGCTCAAGACAGAGTAAAAACTATCCTTGGAGACAGAAACCCTGCTGCTAGGATTACTGAAATTGTTTTGGGTGGAAGACCGTCCGTATGGAAAGAAGTTGGTCCTCTTTTGTCTGGCTCACCAGAAGGCAAAAAACACATTGCTGACGCTGTAAATCAGATTATGGCTAACCGTGTTCAGACGGGATTGGTAAGCTCATTAAAAGCTTTTAGAGAAGATGTTAGACCCAGTTTAGAAACAGCCAAACTAATGAGTAAATCTCAATTAGACCAATTGGAATCAACTTTACAGTCTATTGCCAGCACGGTAACGGGTGAAGAAGCCAAACTAAGTGCAATGCAAAAAGCCATTAAAAACGCTTTGATTGGCGTGACTGCAACTCCTGTGGGTGCAGGTACTATTGCGGTAGGCAAGATGGTCATGCCTCAATCAGCCTCTGATGTGCTTAACCGTAAAGGTTCTGTTAGCTCTGTTCAACCTAGATTTGGTCAATAAAATGTCTAAAAAGAAAGAAAAGGGTATCAACCCAGAGCTAGAGAAGGCTATCAACAAGCTTATGCAAGAGGTCATGCTTGACCAGACGGCTACCATTGTGGACAAGATGAGGGTGATAGACAGGGCTTTAAAGCTAGAAGCTCTCAAGATGAAGGACGATGATTCCGCTTGGGGTGCTGGTTTTATGGATGATGACGGTGATGAGTAGATGTGATAATATGATTACTTCATTAACTTTTGAGGGTAATCATGGACGCATCAATCA
>Ga0209188_1003809_pt1 | contig 10195 bp, 12 predicted proteins | sample C_130625_EF_Meta_FD_187307 | JGI IMG/M metagenome (GOLD analysis project Ga0209188, IMG submission 187307) | Freshwater microbial communities from Lake Croche, Canada to study carbon cycling - C_130625_EF_MetaG (SPAdes) (version 2) | ecosystem: Environmental > Aquatic > Freshwater > Lake...
CGCCAAAAGTCATAAAAATGACAACGGATGAAGCTTCGCCCGACTCAACTGGCACGAACTCGCAGAGTTAGCCGGTGGGCCGAGGTTTGAGCTAGATGCCCAACTGCTTGCGCAACATCGTCACGTGCCCGGTGGCTTTGACGTTATAGAGCGCGAGGGTGATTTTGCCAGACTCGTCAACCACAAAAGTTGAACGCAGCACACCTTCATATTCGCGACCATACATCGATTTGGCTCCGAAAGCTCCATAGGCCTTGTGAACTGCAAGCTCAGGGTCACTCAACAGGTCAAAGTTGAGCGACTGGTCGGTGTGAAATTTTAGAAGTTTTTTGGTTGCGTCGGGTGAGATGCCAACCACGCTATATCCAGCGTCTTTGAGCGGGTTGAGGTTGTCGTTGAAGTCACACGCTTCTTTAGTGCAACCCGGTGTTGACGCGGCTGGGTAAAAATAGACGATGACCTTTTTGCCCAGGTAACTGCTCAAAGATACTTTTGAGTCGGCGTGGTTCAAAAGTTCAAATGATGGAGCTTTTTGGCCAGCTTCAAGCTTCGCAAGTTCAGTCATTTTTGCCTCTCGTTTTGGTTCTCTATTGTGAGTCTAAACGCAAAAGGTGGTAAAGTTTTGTCTCGTTGCGGAAATTTCGCAGCTCGCGCCTCTAGCTCAATCGGCAGAGCAACTGACTCTTAATCAGTGGGTTCCGGGTTCAAGTCCCGGGGGGCGCACAATATAAAAAAAGACCCCGACAGGGGTCTTTTTTATTGTGCGCCTAATTCAAGTTGAGTTCGAAGGCCTTGGTTTAAGTGGGAGCCCACAGGCGTCTTTTTTATTGTGCGCCTAACTCAGTTTGAGTCTCTAACAGACTTTTCCGTCGTGGTTGGCGTCGCGATACCATCCGTATTCAACGTTTGTTCCGATGAAGTAAGGGCCGTAGCCCGCAGAGTTCGCAGCCTTGCAGGTGGCAAAGCGCGGGTCTATTCCTCCTGATGGGTTTTTCACTGGAGTCGTGTTCGCATTTGAATTTGAGCCCGAAGTCGAGTTGCTTAGAAGCGCAAACTTTGGCAAGGCTCCGATGAACTTTTCGTATGCACCGCGCCAGTCTTTCGCGATCCAAACCTGTGCGGTTTTCAACTTGATGACTCCCGAGCAAACCAGGCGGTGAAGCGCGTTTTCAACTTTGTCTTTTACTCTCGCCCCGAGCGAAGATGCATAGTATTCGGGCCACAGGTTCCTCGGATCTTTTGGTGCCCCGCCGAGTTCGAGCGAAATCAGGTGGTCTTCTTCGTAGTGACCTGTTTGCGTGTCTCCGTTAACGGCGTATCCACTTTGAAGCTGCTGAATCTTGAGCGCGGTTGTATACGACGACGACGGTCTGATTGTGGCTGTGTAACCCGACACGCAAATGGTTTTGTGGATGTTGTTTTGAGTCACACTCGAGTTGATCGCGCCTGGTGTGAGTCTTGGGTCGGGTGACATGTTGCTTATGTTCGCCGGACTTGAGTGCAATGTGTTTGAAACTAAAAATAACAAGGCTAAAAATGTTTTCATTTTTACCTACCCCCTAGCCACTAACCTATCAGCCGCGCCCCAAGACCAACCACACGCTAACGGGCTCGCCGACTTCGAGCGAGTTGGTGCGTCGCACGACATCCTTGATTGGAACCATGAAGACACCTTCGCGCGGAATCAACGCTGTGGTGAAATCGGTGTCGCCAATGCGAGCGCGCACCGGCACGACGCCCCATCCGTAGCTTAGAACTTTGGCGAGAGCTTTGATTTCAGCGGTAGTCTCGGCGGGCATGGGAACGAAATAAAAAGGGGATGGCCCACGCCACTCGACCAGGTCGCCGGTGAATTCAAACTCGAAATCCATGGCATTAGGTTACTTCTTTTTGCTTTTCAAGCGCTCGCTGAAACTTGCCTGTAACAACGAGGGGTTAGCCTTAGTTAAGCAATCAAGCGAGCAAAGGAGCTAGCTTTGGGAATTCAACTTTTGGTTATTGGTTTGGCGGGGTCGGGCAAATCAACTGTGGGCAAGGCTGTGGCCGATCGTCTGGGTGTGAGGTTCGTCGATGGAGACTCGCTTCACCCGGCCGCAAACCTGCTCAAGATGTCTAAGGGCACACCGCTGAGCGATGATGATCGTGACCCGTGGGTGGCCAACATTATTGGTGAGCTCAAAAAGGGCGACGTTGTGATTGCCGCCTCGCTGCTCAAGCGCAGCTATCGCGAGCTGATCAATAAGTCGGTGAAACAGATTGTTTTTGCGCAACTCGACGCACCTAAGGCTGTGCTCGAGGAGCGCCTGTCACAGCAGGGCGAGGCGATTCGCGGAGACCTTTTGGTGGCCCAGCTTGCGTTGGCCGACCCGCTGGCTAAGAATGAGCCCGGCAAGATCTACAAGTCAACTAAGACCGTGGATGAGTTGGTTCGCCAAATAACCCTAGATATTCGCCTCGGCGCATAGCTTTTGGGAGTTTTCAGCGACTTTCTTGGGAGTTAGCTGTGAAGCATCTGCGAGATTACTGCTAAAACTTAAGTTTCTCTTGGCGTGTGTCTTGCAGCGTTTTAGCTTATTCCTAGAGGTAGATTTACCTCGTCTAGCGAAAAGCCCTCGCTAGTAGGAAAGGACATGATTTTTATGAACAAGATCGTTGCAAACGTAATCTCAAAGCTAAACGCTGACCGCGGCGCTTCAGCAATCGAGTATGCACTTCTAATCAGCTTGATCGCTGTCGCAGTTATTCTTGGCGCAATCGCCTTGGGTAGCGCAATCAACAACTCATTCAACACCGTCTCAAGCAGCCTCTAATAAAGCTGAGGTCTCGCCCTGCGAGACCGAAAGGCGAGCAATGAAGATTCGATCGCTCGGCCGCAGGTTAGACACAAAGTCTGAAAAAGGCGCAGCAGCACTGGAATTCGCGATTATCGTGCCGGTGCTGCTGTTGCTCGTTCTTGGGCTAATCGACATCGGTCGCCTGCTTCTAGTCAACATGAGCCTACTTTCGGCTGCCCAGCAGGGGGCTAGGGTTTCTGCGATGACTTCGAACATTCCGGATTCGACGCTTGTGTCTGCAGTCCGCAACGCAGTCCCCACTCAAATGATTCGCCTGAGTGTTCTCGGCAACTGCCCAGATGCCGGGCTTACTACGTGTGTGCTTCCGAGCGCTTCAACAAAGTGCGCCGGCACGAACTCCGGAACCACCACCGTCGTCGCATCCATCTCGTTTTATTGGATTACCCCGATTGAGCTGATTTGGCGCTTCGCTTCGAGCACTCGAGGGGCCTCGACCGACTACAGCCAAACGGTGACAGCTCAGTGTCTGGTCTAAGAGAGCGCATCGCCTCAAAACTTATGCGACGAAGCAACTCGCAGCGGGGAGCGGTAATCGTCTTGGTGGCGATTTTGTTTGGCAGTGGCGTGTTGCTGGGCATGGTTTCACTTGTGGTCGACAGTGGCCAGCTTTTGCTCGAAAAAACCATCACGCAAATCTCAGCCGACAACGTGGCAACGGCCCTAGCCCACGACTGTGCCGCAGGCACAACGAACTGCTCTTCGACGATTGCTGCTTCAAGTTCGCTCGTTAGGATTGCGCAATCTACGTTTAGCAAACATCCGCCAGCGATTATTTCAACCTGCGGCAGTCAAACGGCGGTCACACTGAGGCCAGGTCTAAGTCTTTGCACCAGTTTCAAAAACATTCCGCGCGACTGCGTAGCCCCTTCGGCTAGCTACCTGGCATACGTGCGGGTTTACACCGGATACACCGCGGCTACCGGAGGCACTCCGCTGTTTCCGCTGCTAAACAACCTGATTCACGGAACCAACAGCAATCCGAGCATTCAAGCTTGCTCTCAGGCAGCCTGGGGCAGCATCGGAACCATCGCTTTTCCGAGTTTTCCGATGATCGTTAGCCTCTGCACGGCTGTTGACCCCAGAATCGTAGGCAAGACCACGCCGCTTGCCACCACCGACCCTGTCGTAGAAGGTTTTTCAGGCGCCCAAAACTCGTCAAACATTACGAGCTGCGCTGGCAAAAAAGACCAGTTCGGTTCAAACGTCACGATGCCTAGCGGCTCGCTTTTTATGGGCTTCGAAGTGCTAACCAAACCGGCCAGCGGAACCATAACCATCGGCGACAATTTGACCGAGAACGCGACCTGGAACACCACAAACATCAACACTTATAAAAACACTCTGGCTTCGTTGATTCAATCAAATAAGTATTCGCTTTATCCGGTGGTGGCCGACACCAGAAGCTCGCCAAAGAAAGTTATCGGTTTTGTTAGCTTCAAGGTGCTGGCCTATAAATTCAAAAACCCTGCAAACGGTGCCCAATATTTGTATTACCCAAATAACGTGGCAACCATCGCAGCTTTTCCGACGCAAGCTCAAAACTCGTGCACCTATTTTTGCCTCGTCGGCTCGATTTCTAACGCAACCTCGCAGTCGGCGAGTTTGTACCCAACTAACGGTTCAACGAGCTATAACCTTGGTGTGAACACCATTTTGCCGTTGCGATGAGAGGAAACAAGTGAAGTCTTCGAGGCTCAATTTAATTGTTGCGCTGGTGCTTGCGGTGGCGGCCGGTGTGTCAGTTTTTGTTTACACAAACAGCGCAAAATCGGTGGTTCAGAGCACCCAGCAGGTGCAAGAAGTTTTGGTTGCAAAACAGGTGATTCCGATCGGCACAAACTTGGCCGACGCGGTTGCTCAAGGGCTGGTTTCAACCGACAAGTACCCAACCGGAACCTTGCCGGCGGGCTACCTCACCAAAGACGTCGCAAATGGTGAGAACGCCAAGTTGAGCGTCGCCCAGGTTTCGATTGCCAAGGGCATGATCTTGACAATGAGCAACTTTGCAACGACCACCGAAGCAAAACCTAACCTCGGGCCACTTCAGATTCCGTCAGGCATGTTTGCAGTTGCTGTTAGCACCGCAGATGCCGACCACGTGGGCAGTTTCATTGTTCCTGGGCTCTCAGTTGCTGTTTTTTGCACGGTGGACCAGGGCGTTGGAAGCTCTGCGAAAGGCGCGGGGGCTTCGACAATCGAAACTACAAGAACCCGTCTTTTGGTTGAGCAAGCCATCGTAATTGGTGTCGGAAACGCGTCAACGGTTGCCGCCGCCAACGCGAACAGCGCAACCAACAAAAACTCAAACGGACTCACCACCCTGGCAACAAATCAGACCGACACCCAAAAAATCATCGAGTGCTCCCGAGTTGGGCAAATCAGCTTGACGCTCTTGGGCGGCGACACGGTGGCTAAGCCAGACGAAGGCGTCTCTGGCACCGAACTCTTTAGGAACTGAGTCGATAAATGACCATTTTGCTCTCTGAAAACCTGCAGAGCTCCGAGCGTTTCAAAATGACGCTGGGTGAGTCGACCGTTGTGATTCGCAACGGCCGCGAGTTGCGCGATTATCTGCAGAACCATCCAGAAGAGCTTTTGGTGGTCATCGGTCCAGAATTCACTTTGGATGACGCGACTCAAGTGGTCGACTACTATCGCGCGACTCGCCCAACGCTTGGCTTCATCCTGATTCGCAGCCGCCTAGAGGTGGGCACTATGGCTCAGGCCATGCAGTCTGGTGTTCGTGAGGTCGTCAGCAGCGATGATGCCTCGGCACTCTTGGCCGCCAAGAAACGGTCGCTTTCGCTTTCGGAGCGCATGGGCGACACCGCAGTTTTTGCAGAACCTGGCGCAAAAGGAAAAATGGTTTTGGTTTTCTCGGCGAAAGGTGGCTGTGGCAAAACCACTGTTGCCACGAACATTGCCGAGGCTTTGGGTGCGAACGGCGAAAAATCAGTTTGCATCGTGGACTTTGACCTGCAGTTTGGCGACATCGCGGTTGCGCTTCAAATTGAGCCGACAAAAACCATCAGCAACGCGATTCGAATGGGCGACAACCTAGATCTTTCAGGGGTGCGCTCGCTGGTTGTTCAGTACAAGCCAAATCTTTACGCTCTGTTGGCACCCGTCGACCCGAGCGATATCGAGTTCATCACAGCCGATTTGGCAGAGCGGGTTTTGCTGGGGCTTCAGAAAACCTTCGACTATGTTGTGGTCGACTCACCTCCCGCGTTCACCGAGACTATTTTGAAGGCATTCGACATCGCCGATGAATACCTGCTGATCAGCACTCTCGACATGCCATCGCTGAAGAACCTAAAGGTCACGCTCGGAACTCTCGACGCCTTGGGAATGCCTCGTTCAAAGTGGAACATCGTAATTAACCGAAGCACAGCTAAGACCGGCTTGAGCATTCAAGACGTTCAAGATGCCATCGGTATTCAAATCGCGGCTACTATTCCAGCTAGCCAAATGGTGCCGACGATGATCAACCAGGGTCGCACCGTGGTTTCGGCAAAACCAAGACACCAGGTGAGCAAAGCGATTTTCTCTATTTCAAAAATCATTGACCGCAAAATGTCGGGGCAAAAAAGCCAAAGATCAGAGATTTTGAGCAAACGATTTGGCTCCGCCGCTAGGGCCAACAGGAGTGCGAAATAATGAGCCTCTCAAATCGTCTAAACCGCCCAGAAACCTCTGGACTAACTCCTAACGCCAACACCGGGCTGCTAAGAACGGTGTCTGGCGGAACCCCAGACCGAGTTGACCAAGAGATTCTTCGAGGGCTAGTCAACGAAGAGCTAAAAGCCAAAATCGGACAGTTTTTGTATGCCGGTCAAATGGACGCTGAGACTCTTGAAAGCGCAGTATTTGCCGCAATCGCAACGGTCATGGAAAAAGGCGACTACCCGCTCACAGACGTTGACCGTGCCGAACTGGTTCAGCAGATTGTTGACGACATCCTCGGTAATGGCCCGCTAGAACAGCTTTTGCGTGACCCTGAGGTCAGTGAAATTATGGTGATTCGCTACGACTCGATTTATGTTGAGCGCAAAGGCAGGCTGACATTGGCCGACCTCAAGTTCACGAGCGAAGATCACCTGCGAAAGACCATTGAGCGCATCGTCGGAAGGGTGGGTCGTCGCATCGACGAGTCGAGCCCGCTGGTTGACGCCCGCCTGCTTGACGGCAGTCGCGTGAATGCGGTGGTTCCGCCGATTGCCCTTGATGGCGCCAACATTACGATTCGTAAATTTTTTAAAGAACCTTTCACTACTCGCGACATGATTTCAACCGGCACCGTCACGGTTGGTGCGCTGACCCTGCTAGAAGCTTGCGTGCGCGGCCGCCTGAATATCGTGATCAGCGGCGGAACCGGTTCAGGAAAAACCACGACGCTGAATGTTTTGTCTTCTTTCATTCCGAGCGACGAACGCATCGTCACGATTGAAGACTCCGCTGAGCTCCAACTTGATAAGCCTCACGTGATTCGCCTCGAAACTCGCCCGGCCAACATTGAAGGCAGCGGCATTATTTCGATTCGCGACCTCGTGAGAAACTCTCTTCGAATGCGCCCAGACCGCATCGTTGTTGGTGAGGTGCGCGACGGCGCAGCCCTAGACATGCTTCAGGCAATGAACACCGGCCACGATGGTTCGCTAACAACCGTGCACGCCAACAACCCGCTAGACGCAGTTTCAAGACTTGAGACCATGGGTCTAATGGCTGGGATGGAGCTGCCGGTGGCGGTTATTCGCGACCAAATTGTTAGGGCTGTCGACCTCATTGTTCAGCAGAGCCGCCTGCGAGATGGTTCGAGACGCATCACCGCCATCACCGAAATTATTGATGTTGAAAACGGTGTGGTCAAAACTCAGGACCTTTATCGCTTCGAATACTTCGCCGAGCCCGTCAACGGCAACCTCGGCCAACTTCGCTCAACCGGCGCAACCCCAACTTTTATGACCAAACTTGCCGAGGCAGGCGTGAACCTGCAACTCGAAGGTGCCGGTCAATGACCGACGTGATGCCGCTGGTTCTTTCGGGCCTAGTTTTTTTGGCAACGGCTTTTATCGCCATCACAATTGGCGGTCAGTTCAATAACGACCGAACCATGCGCCAACGAGCCAAAGTTTTGGCGAGCTATGCGCGCGTAAACGGGGCCGGTGAGACGCTCGACGAACAATCGAAAAAGCCTAAAACCAAACTTGAAAAAAACATCGAGGTGCTGCGGCTTCGCCTTTTTGAGAGCCTTTTGGCCGCCGGGGTCAAAATCACCCCAGACGGATGGATTGGCGTGATCATCGCAGCGGGTGTGCTCGGCTTTATTGGAGCGAGCGTGCTTTCTGGGTCGGCGCTTATCGGGCTGGTGTTTGCTGGTGCGCTGGCATATTTTGGCCCAAAGCTTTTTCTTGATAACCGCCGGGCCGCAAGAGCCACCAAGTTTGCCGACGAACTTCCGGGTTTGATGCAGGTTTTGGCGTCCGGCCTTCGCACCGGCCTCCCGTTTTCGCAAGCTCTCGAGTCGGCCTCACGTCAAGACCGCGGCGAGGTTGGCGCGCAAATGAATTACGCACTCACCGAAATTCAGTTTGGCTCAACTCTTGAAGACGCACTAATGCGTGTGGCAACCCGCATGAAGAGTCAAGACCTGGTGTGGTTTGTGCAGGCTCTAGACATTCAGCGCGAGATCGGCGGAAGCCTCTCTAACGTGCTCGACGGGGTTGCAACTACGATTCGCAGCCGAGCCGACCTGCGACGTGAGGTGCGCGTGCTCTCGGCCGAAGGCAAGCTCTCGGCCTACGTTCTGCTCGGACTCCCGGTAGGCACATTTGCGGTCTTGCTGTTGATTCGCCCCAGCTACGTCGCGTTCTTTTGGTCTTCAACTCTAGGCATGATTATGGCCGGCGTTTTTTTGGCCCTGGTTACCGTGGGCTGGGTTTGGCTTCGTCGTCTGGTGGTGATTAACGTATGACCGCGTTTTATGAGGCTCTACCGATAATCGCTGCCATCGCGGGTGCCGGCGCCCTGTTTCTGTTGGTCACGCGTTTGGGTGAGCTACTTGCCAACGAAAGCAAAGATCGCCTGCTTCGCAACCTGCAAAAATACACTCAAAACCCCAACGAGGTAAAGGTCACGGTTGTAAAAAATCGCAAGACCAACAGCCTATTTTTTAAACTCGGATGGCGTCTGATGAGCACCAAATATCGTGCTCGAATGACGGCGCGTTTGCAGGGCTCAGGAAAATATGGACCCGAAGCTCTCGAAAATCTCGCCTACCAAAAAGCGCTTTATGCGCTGGTTGGCGTTTTGCTTGCCCTGTTGATGATGGCCAGTGACCCTGGCCAAGGGCTCTTTTGGGGCTTAGTGTTCACGGTTTTCGGATTCTTTGTTCCGGATATTTTGGTCATCAACGAGAGCCAAAAACGCGAGCAGAGCATGGACAAAAACTTGCCCGACGCCATCGACATGCTTAATCTTTGCGTTGAGTCGGGCCTGAGCTTTGAAGCTGGCGCGGCTCGAGTCTCGACCGGACTCGACGGCCCGGTTTCAGAAGAACTCGGTGCCTTGCTCGGCGAGATGCGCCTCGGAAAATCGCGCAATGAAGTTTTGACTGAACTGGTTGAGCGCACCAAGAGCCCTGGTCTGCGACAGTTTGCCACTGCGATGCTGCAGGTCGACCGCATGGGTGTGCCGGTTGCGGCGGTGCTTTCAGAGCAAGCTCGCGACATGCGACAGAAGCGCAAAGACAAAGCGCGCGAGGATGCCCAAAAGGTAACCGTGAAAATCCTCATGCCGCTCATGCTCTGCTTCTTGCCCGCCGTTTTTGTTGTGGTGATCGGCCCGGCAGTCGTTGGCATGATGTCGGGCCTAGGCTCGCTCTAACCTCGGAAATATTGCGATGATCAGTTTTATCGACGACACCATCCTGAGCATTTGGGCTGTGCCGGTTTATGCATATTTCATTTGGCTTTCGGTTGCGCTCAGTGTGATTGATTTTCGTGAGCTGAGACTGCCCAATAAATACGTTTATCCCGCCTACGGCATCATCATTTTTGGTTTGCTGGTGCCTGCGGCGATCGGCGGTTTTTGGGTCTCGCTGTTTCAGGCTGCAATGTGCGCGTTGGTGGGGTTAGCAATTTTCATGGTTATGCACGTGGTTTACCCTGCAGGAATGGGCATGGGCGACGTGAAGCTTGCCGGGATAATCGGCCTGGTAACCGGATGGGTTTCGATTGCCACAGCGATTGTCGCTCTCATGTTTTCGTTTTTCTTGAGTGCAATCGTCAGCATCGTCTTGCTGTTGAGTCGTCGGGCCACAATGAAAACCGCCTTGCCGT
>Ga0209188_1003811_pt1 | contig 10187 bp, 17 predicted proteins | sample C_130625_EF_Meta_FD_187307 | JGI IMG/M metagenome (GOLD analysis project Ga0209188, IMG submission 187307) | Freshwater microbial communities from Lake Croche, Canada to study carbon cycling - C_130625_EF_MetaG (SPAdes) (version 2) | ecosystem: Environmental > Aquatic > Freshwater > Lake...
AGTGGCATTCGTGCCACCTTCGGGTGACGCAGGGAAGGCGCGTGACAAAGCTGCCGCCGCCGTTGGCGTTAGTCCGCGTTATGTGCAGGACGCCAAGAAGGTGGAAGCCGCAGCGCCTGAGATTGCCGCTGAAGTAAAAGCGGGCAAGAAGACGCTTACGCAGGCGGTGCGCGAAGTTAAAGAAGCCGCCCGCGAGCAACGCCGCGATGAAAACCGTGAGCTGATTCAGCAGGCCCCGAGCGTTGCGCTTACAACCGCCAAATTTGCCACGATTTTGATCGACCCGCCTTGGGACTGGGGCGACGAAGGCGATGCCGACCAGCTAGGCCGCGCTCGACCGACTTACGGAACGATGAGCCTTGAGCAGCTCATGTCGCTGCCCGTCGGCGATATGTCAGACATCGATTGCCACCTGTATTTGTGGATCACCAATAGGTCGCTACCGAAGGGCTTTGCCTTGATGGAGCATTGGGGCTTTCGCTACATCACGGCTTTGACGTGGTGCAAGCCGTCTATCGGCATGGGCAATTACTTTCGCGGCAGCACAGAGCAGGTGCTTTTTGGCGTCAAGGGATCGCAGATGCTAAAGCGAAAAGATGTCGGCACTTGGTTTGCCGCGCCACGCGGGCCTAACGGGCACAGCTCAAAGCCAATTGAGTTTTATTCGCTAGTCGAATCGTGCAGCCCCGGCCCGTATCTTGAGATGTTTGCTAGATCGTCGCGCAGCGGATGGAGCGCATGGGGGGCCGAAGCAAATGCCGCTTGAATATGGCTTTAGTGAGCGGCTCGCCATGTCTTCTGGCGTGTCCGCGTCTGCTGATGTTCGCACTGTGCTGCTTGAGCAAATTCCTGGCGCTGTCGGCGTTTCTCAGGCCGCCACGGCGAACGACAAGCAGGGGATTGACTGGTGGGTTGAGTTAAGCACCGCCAAGCACCTGGCAATAGATGCCAAGGTGCGTCAAAACGATTGGGCGGCTACTCATCCGGACGAAGATGACTTGGCGCTTGAGACGTGGAGCGTCGTAGAAAAGAACGTCCCTGGATGGACACGCGACGCTGGCAAGCGATGCGATTACGTTTTATGGCTTTGGGCCGATACCGGGCGCTTTTGCTTGATCCCATTCCCAATGCTTTGCAAGGTGTTTGAAAGCAAGTGGCAATTGTGGTCAGCCCAATACAAGACACGCCGCCAGTTCACTCCGCGCCAAAACGGCGGCTATCACAGCGAATGCGTATTTGTGCCGCGTCGTGAGATATGGGCGCAGATCTTCAAGCAATACGGCGGCAACTTGGTCGTCAAGCGCGATCCGTGGGTGGCGGCGTATGAGGCGGCAGACGCATGAATTACTACCCATTTCATCTTGGCGATTACGCCACCCATGCCGGGCACCTTGACCCGGTAGAGGATTGCGCTTACCGCAGGCTGATCGATCTCTACATGCTGACCGAGCAGCCGCTGCCGTTGGACGTTGAGTTGCTGGCAAGAAAGATTCGGATGAAGGACTACGCCACAGCGGTGCGCGACGTGCTCAACGAATTTTTCACGCAGACCGACGACGCCTGGACGCATTCGCGCTGCGATAGGGAAATTGAGGCGTTTCGGCGTGCGTTTGACAACGCATCGAAGGCAGGCAAAGCGTCCGCGCTGAGCAGAAAGGCAACGCGCGTTGAACGACCGTTGAACGGCTGTGCAACGACCGTGCAACCAACCAAGACCCAAGAACCAAGAACCAAGAACCAAGACCCAAGAAAAGACAAAAACAAAGAGGGCCAGTCGGCCCTGTTGCTGCCCGAGTGGATGCCACCAGAGGTTTGGGAGAGCTGGCAGGCGCACCGAAAGGCGATTCGAAAGCCGCTGACAGACGCCGCTGCGGAGCTGACGCTGCGAAACCTTGCCGAGATGTTTAACGCGGGTCACGACCCGGTTGCTGCCATTGAGGTGTCAATCCAAAACGGATGGACAGGCGTATTCCCGCCCAAGCCGCCAGCCCGCGCCGCGCCTGCCCGCTATCCAACCGCGCTTGATCAGCAGGCCGACGTAATCGCAAAAATCTTGCGGATTGATTCCGCGAAACCCCAAACCGTGGATGTTTTTGATGAGCAACCAAGACTTTCCGCTGCACGCAATTGACCGGCTGTTTGCCAGATTCATTGCGATCTACGGCGCACAGAAGACGGCCACCGCTTGGGGGAATGGCGACGCGCAGGAGCGGGCGCTTGTGTGGCACCAGGCGCTGAGCAAGTACCCGATGACTGTCGTCGGGGACGCCCTGCGCGAGCTTGCGGAGACCGGTACCGGCTGGCCGCCGACGTTGCCCGAGTTTGTGCAGCTCGTGAAGGCAAAGATGCCGCAGGCGATGCACCAGAAGGCGCTGCCGGTGCCAGATAGGACTGCGGACGAGATTGCTGCGGGCGCGGTGCAGATGGCCGCCATCCGCGAGTCGGTGTCGCCCAAAAAGGATAACGCTGCGTGGGCCTACAAGGTGATTGAGCGTTACCGCGCTGGCGACCAGGTGGTGGCTCATGCGTCCTACAAGATCGCCTGCGAAGCGCTGCACAACTTGGGGCGGGAGATTCCGGCGTGATTGAGCTGCTGATGCCGACTGCTGAGCAGTTTGCCGCGCACGAGCGCTTGTCGTCTTTGCCGCGCATTTCCCGCGAGATTGGCATGTCGCGCGATGAATACGACCCGGACAACAAAGAGGCCGCCATGGCCGCGAAGAAGGCTCGCACGAATCGCTACTACGCGCTGCGCAAGACGTTGCGTGCAACGAGCATGACCGAGGCCGCACGGAATGCGGCGCTAAACGCGGCCCTACGGGACGCATACCCGGAGAGATTTACGAATGCTTGAAAACCTTGTTCAGCAACGAGAAGAAATCGAAAAACAGATTGCGGAGATCCGCGCCGCAGAACAGGCCGAGGCGTTGGCAAAGGTGCGCAACCTGATTCGTCTGCACGACATTTCGTTGAATGATGTGTTTGAACGAAAGAACGCAACAAAGCCCGCTGCCCGCAAGGTTGCACCGAAATACCGCGACCCCGATACCGGCACCACCTGGACGGGTCGTGGCCGCTCGCCCGCGTGGTTTGACGCCAGCCGCAAGCACCTTTTCGAGATTGGGGGCTGACATGCTCGGCTCAGAGATCGTGCTGCTGTCTGAGGAAGTGTCGCTGTTGGAGTCTCGAGTCTTGGATCTCACGCGCACCATCGGCAAGTGGCAATCGCGGTGCGAGTTGCTGCGCGAGCTGCTGGAGGAATCAACCCAGCACTGCCCTCACGAGCTGCGGGTCAAGATTCTTGAAACGCTCACAACGCAGCACTGACGACAAGCCACCGTGCGACCAATGTGCTTACAGCCAGCAGCATCGCCACGAGGGCATCAGGACGCCTGCGCTTGTGTGCGGGCATCCGTCTGCGCTGCGCATAAATCACGGCAGCGTTTGGTTCCACACGCTTGCGCGGGAAGTTTGCCGAGGAAGGCGCTATGAGCACAGAAAAAGATCATGAGCTGGTGCTTGAATGCCTGCGGCAAGTGACTGAGCAGGTCAACGAGCGCACCGCCGCGCAGATTGAAATTGTCGTCACGTTTAGCGACCGGATCGCCGAATTTTGGACGACAAATCCCAAGCCGCTGACCATGGTGCGCGGCAAGGGGAGTACGCATTGAGTGCGCCATCACCCACTAGTCGCTCGATGCAGTGGCTTAAAGACGCTGGTTATCACGCCGAGGTTGTTGAGCAGACCAAGCGGGTCGGCGTGCCGGGAAAGATGAAAGTTTGGAAGGTTGATTTGTGGAACTTCATCGACCTGTTGGCAATCAGGCGCGGCGAGGTTTTGGGCGTCCAGGTGACGAGCTGGTCAAACGTGTCGGCCCGCGTGCGCAAGATCACTGACAGTCCGTTGCTGCCGCTTGTGCGCGAGGCTGGCGTGCGGATTGTTGTGCATGGCTGGCATGCGGATGGGCGATTAAGGGAAGTGGATCTGTCGTAGTCGGATTGCTTTTAACTGGAGAGCGGATATGAGTAGGCAAAGCATCAGAGCATCGAATCGGGAGCGGGCAAAAGCTAACCAGAAAGCAATTATGCGTATCTGGGCAATCCCAAAGGCGTTTATTGCGCACGCCAAACGCTACGGCAGCGACGCGGAAGCAATGGTCGCTGAGTTTAAAAAGGCAAGGTTTTTTAAATCATCAACAGCGAACTGATTTGTCGTGAGGCTGACTGAAAAGATGAGACTGGCCAACAGGGTCAGCGAAAAGGTCAATCGCGGCGACAAGATGCTGGCGCTGGCGTGGGTTGGCAACAGCTACACGCTGCTGACTGTGCCCGACTGGTCGGCGATGTTGTCGAACAGGCGGGCGACGCACGAGGATTTGGTGGCGATCTACGCCCCAGGCATCACGTCGGACAACGTGCTGGACGACCTGCGAGCGCACTAATGACCGACGACCGTTTGTCCTATCTGCTCGACGTGTGGCGCGAATGGATTCGACAGACGGATCACCGGCACGAGCTTGGCTACCCGTCAACGGCTGCGGGCATCAGGTACAGGGGCGGCACTGATTTCGAGACGATGGCTGACTCAATGGACATGACGCACGCATTAGCCGTTGATGCCGCAATAGACAGCTTGGAGCCGTTGGAGCGCAGGGCGGTGCATCACGTCCTCATCCGCAGCCAGTGGGCCAGCAGCATTCCGTTGCAAGACGTTTTTGCTCGAGCACGCGACATGCTCAAGATCACATTACATCGACGGGGAATTGAATGACCGAATGGGGTTGGCCTACCTGTGCCGTGTGCAACAAGCCAGCAGATCATGTTCGCGAATGGGTAGACCCAAATCGCGACCACATTCTTTTTGTTGTGCGTTGCCACGGCGAGAACGAATTGGTTGAGCTTTCTAGATTAGCGTTGATGGACAACGAAAGTATCAAATTTGATGTTGCATTTCAAAAGCCGAGGTTGAAATGAAGCCATACCGAAATTGGTATACCACCGCAGAAGTGGCGGCGTTGGCAGGCGTGTCGCCGCGCACAGTGCATAACTCGCTGTCCGAAAAGCGGGCTTATGCAGGCGTTACGCCGCAAAAGTCTCATAACGGGATTCTGCAATGGGACAAAGACGCGGTAATTGCTGCGCTAAAGCCAAAAACATATCACTACGCCTAATAGCGACTCACGACGATACCATTACGCTACCCGCTTATTAGCCGGAGAATTTGGGTCGGGAAGGTGTCTTCGCTTTCTCCTGTTTGTCTCCTCCTCCTGCATTGCTTGCGCCCGACTTGGGCGCTTTTTTTTGGCCGATTACCGAAATGGCTGCCCGACTGCGCTCCCGACATCAGGACGAAATCCGCGAAAAGATTAAGACGAGTCAGCTTATTAATCGTCTTACGGATTGCGGACTTGGCAATCTTGAATTAACTGCACAACAGTTAAAAGCGATTGAGATTCTTTTGCGCAAGTCGCTGCCGGATTTGTCGGCTGTTAGCATCGAAGGATCGGGCGATAACGGCGAGATTCCTGTCACGTTTACATGGATGAATCAACCCGGATCGTAATTCCCTATGCGCCGAGACCGGCATTCATGCCGTTTCATCAGCGCAGCCAGCGATGGGCCGTCATGGTCTGCCATCGACGCGCAGGCAAGACGGTTGCGTGCATCAACGACTTGTTGCGCAGTGCGCTGACGACGACGAAGCAAGAATGGCGGGGCGCTTACGTTGCGCCGTTTTACTCGCAGGCCAAGGATGTGGCCTGGACGTACTTAAGACGCTTTGCAGGCGTTGTGCCAGGCGTCAAGTTTCACGAGTCCGAGCTGTACGCCGAGTTTCCAAATGGCGCACGCATCCGGCTTTACGGTGCTGATAACGCGCATGTGCGACTGCGCGGCATCTATTTGGACGATGTGATTCTTGACGAATACGCGGATCACGCGCCGGGCATTTGGGGCGAAGTCATTCGTCCGCTGCTGGCAGACAGATTAGGCCGGGCGACATTTATTGGCACGCCAAAAGGGCACAACTCGTTCTACAAGCTGGTCAACGACGCGGTTAATGACCCCGACTGGTATCGGCTGATTCTGAAGGCCAGCGAGTCGGGCATCGTTGCTGAGACGGAGCTCTTTGCCGCTGCGTCGCAGATGACCGAGGATCAGTACGCGCAAGAATTCGAGTGCAGCTTTGAAGCGACGATTGCTGGTGCGGTATATAGCAAGTGGTTGGAGCGTGCGACGCAGGCCGGGCGAATCACCCAAGTGGACGCAGACGCGAGCCTGCCGGTGCATACCGCGTGGGACTTGGGTTTCGGCGATAGCACGGTAATTTGGTGGTTCCAGCTTGTTGGCGGGCCGCGTCCTGAAGTGCGCGTTATTGACCACTACGAAGCGCACGGCCACGACATCACGCATTACTGCGACGTGCTGAAGGATCGCGCTTACAAGTACGGCGACGGCAAAAATTACGTCCCGCACGACGCCGCCAACAAGCTGCTGGCGTCTGGTGGCCGCAGCATTGTGCAGTTGGCGTGGGCCGAGGGCGTGAAGATGACCGTTGTCGGCGCGACATCGCAAGAGAATCAGATATCGGCCGCGCGCAAGACGCTGGAGTGCGCGTGGTTTGACGCTGAGAAGTGCGCTAACGGCATCGAAGCCTTACGCAACTACCAGTACGAATTCGACGACCGGCTGAAGACGTTTAAACCGAAACCGCGACACGACTGGTCAAGCCATTCGGCAGACGCATTCGAGATCATTGGGCAGGTTTGGCAACCGCCTAAGCCGCCAGCACAAGACGTAAAACCGCGCTTTCTCCACGAGATGAAAGCGTCCGAAATATTCTGGCCCGAGGAATCTGGCCTGCAAACACGCGAGCGAATCTAATGGCAATCGGCAATCTTCCGGTCGGCAACGCAAAAGCAATCAGCGCCACCGCTAACGTCAAGTCCAGCCAGGGCGCAATGCTTGGCATTTTCTGCTCGAGCAGCACGTCCGGCACCATCACGCTGTACGACGACGCCTCAACTGGCACGACCGTGCCAATCGCCGCAGTTTTTAACGTCACCGCAGGCACCTATTACACGCTGCCGGTCGCGTTTGGCAATGGCTTGTACGTTGTTGTTGGCGGCACCGCAGCGGTAACGGTTGTGCTGGTCTAATGGCCGACGACACGGACGATTACAGCGGCGGGCAACCGACCGCTGACGGCGCAAGCGGGTACGACGGCGCGGGACTTGTTGCGCGTTGGACGGCCGAGATCCGCATGTACGAGCGTGCGGCAACTGGCTGGGAAGGTCGCAGCAAAAAGCTGATCAAGCGGTACAAAGACGAGCGCGGGATTCGTGACGGCGCAGGCGTGCGCTACAACGTGTTGTGGAGCAACGTGCAGACGCTGCTGCCCGCAATCTACGCACGCACGCCCAAGCCGGACATTGAGCGACGTTTCAAAGACGCCGACAAGGTTGGGCGCTATGCCAGCCAGGTGCTGGAGCGTTGCGTCGACTACTTTGTGCAGCAGGATGGATTCAACGCCACCGTGCGCCAAGCGGTGCTTGACTACTTGCTGCCGGGTCGCGGGACGACTTGGGTGCGCTACGAGCCGCGCATGCAGCAAATGCCTGCACCTGGTGACGAGCTAGGGCAGGGCGGGCAAGTCTCGGACGATGTGATTGATCCCGAGACGCTTGAGATCGTGGAGTTTGAGGACGTGGTGACCGACTACGTTCACTGGTCGGATTTCGGCCACACGGTTGCGCGGACATGGGAAGAAGTGCGCTGCGTTTGGCGGCGCGTTTATCTCACGCGCGAAGAGCTGCGCAAAAGATTTGGCGAAGTGGGCGACGAAGTGCCGCTGGATTACTCTCCGCGTGGCGTCAACGACGAGAAGATCCCCAACGCATCGCGCAAGGCTTGCGTGTACGAGATTTGGGACAAAGCCGAGCGTCGGGCAATGTGGATCCACAAGGACTTTCCCAAGCCTTTGGACGTGCGTGACGATCCGCTGCGCCTGCCGGACTTCTGGCCGTGCCCGCGTCCGTTACTGGCTAATTTGGCTAACGATAGCTGCATTCCGGTACCGGATTATGTGCAGTACCAGGATCAAGCATCGGAGTTGGACAACATCACCGAGCGCATCGGCGCGTTGACGAAGAGCATCAAGGTTGCAGGCGTTTACGACGCCAGCGTGCCGGGCTTGGCTCGTATCCTGAGCGAAGGCATCGAGAACAAGCTGATCCCGGTTGAAACTTGGTCAATGTTTGCCGAGAAAGGCGGGCTGAAAGGCGCTGTCGACCTGCTGCCGCTGCAAGACGTGGTGAGCGCATTGCTGGCGCTGCATGAAGCACGCGAGAAGGTGAAGCAGGATCTGTACGAAATTACCGGCCTTGCAGACATTATTCGCGGCGCAACTAAAGCTGCTGAGACGGCTGCGGCGCAGACAATCAAGAGCCAGTTTGCAAGCCTGCGATTGAGCGACCGCCAGGCTGAGATTCAGCGTTTTGTGCGCGAGCTGGTGCGTATCACCGCCGTCATCATCGCCGAGCATTTCAGCTTGGAAACGATCCGCAAGATCAGCGGCGTGCGGATGTTCTCGGCGCAAGAAAAGCAGCAGTTGCAGATGATGCAGCAGCAGGGCGCACCGATGCCGACGGGGATGGACCCCGACGAGTTGCAGCAGATGATGGACGCGCCAACGTGGGAGGAGGTCGAAGCTCTCCTACGCGACGACGCTGCTCGAGCATTTCGCATTGACATCGAAACCGACAGCACGATCAAGGCTGACGAAGAAGCGGAGAAAGCCAGCCGCATTGAGTTCCTGCAAGCAGCGGGCCAGTTCCTGCAACAGACGGTCGCCGCAGGGATGCAAACGCCCACGCTAACGCCGCTGTTGGCGCAGATGCTTATGTTTGGCGTGCGCGGCTTCAAGGCTGGCAAGGAGTTGGAAGGGAGTTTTGAGTCGGCGATGCGCAAGCTTGAGCAACAGGCCGCGCAGCCGCAAGAGCCGAAACCCGACCCCGAAATGATGCGTATTCAGGCGCAGCAACAGGCCGCGCAGCAGCAGATGCAGATCGACCGCGAGCGCAATGCGATGGAAGCCATGCGCGACAAAGAGCGCACCGACGCCAACCTGCGCATTGAGCAGATGAAGCACCAGATGAGCAATGCGTTCGACGAGTGGAAAGCAAAGCTGGACGCCGAAACGAAGATTGTCGTTGCCGCTATCCAGTCAAAAGCGCAGCCGTCAGTAGCAGGGCCAGATGAGGCGATGGAGATGGCTATGCAAGGCGGCCAGCCGTTCGCTAGTGCGCCTGCAATGCCGTCAATGATGAATGAGAGCCCGAGCAACCCGCAAGGCGCTATGGCGTCGTTCCTGCACGAAGTGGTCGAGCACTTGGACGAGCTGATGCACGCGCACAGCGGGCCGAAGATGCTGGAATACGACGAGATGGGCAGGCCAGCAGGCGTGCATGTCATGCCGCGTGAGCAAGGCGAACAGGAGCCGCCGCCGGTAGATCCGAATGAGGCGATGGGGCGCGTGGCGCAGCGACTGGCGATGTTGAAGCAACGGGCGCAGCAGCCGCGTGAGCTGGTGCGCGATGAGACGGGCCGACTGGTGGGGATTCGCTGATGTTGACTGCTGCAATCGGCAATGGAAGCTGGTACTACACCGGCACAACATTTGTCGCCAACACCATGTCGCTGTCGTTGCCAACCGGCACATCAACGAACTATCCGTACCAATTCGGGCGTGTCTTTAAGCAAGGTGTTATCGCCAACTACCCGCAAGTGCTGATTGACGGGGTAGCACAGACGACGCAGGCCGACGTAAAGAACCGATGGCCGGATGGCAGCGTCAAGTTTGCCATCATTTCGGTGGTCGTTCCGTCACTTAGCACGACCGCCAAAACATTCACCTTCCAGAATCAAGCCACGGTCAACAGCACGCCTGAGACCAAGGCGAATATGCTGGCGAGCTACGACTTCAATTGCACGATTAACGCCACCGTCAGCGGGTCGGCAATTAGCGGTGCGCCAGTAGCGGCACGCACGATTCTCAATGCGCTGTCAGACGCAACGCTTGCATCGAACACCAGTACCGACAGTCCAAACTCGCGCTACTGGACGCAAGGGCCGATCTGCACGACGGTGATTCTGTGCGATCACACTAACAAAACGTATGACTTTGGGAC
>Ga0209188_1003813_pt1 | contig 10184 bp, 9 predicted proteins | sample C_130625_EF_Meta_FD_187307 | JGI IMG/M metagenome (GOLD analysis project Ga0209188, IMG submission 187307) | Freshwater microbial communities from Lake Croche, Canada to study carbon cycling - C_130625_EF_MetaG (SPAdes) (version 2) | ecosystem: Environmental > Aquatic > Freshwater > Lake | place...
ATGAAACGGCACGCAAGGCAACTACCCGTTCGTAAGTACGTTCATCACCCATGACACCCACGGATTGAATCGGTAAAAGCATCGCCCCCGCTTGCCAAACTTGGTCGTATAAGCCTCTGGTTTTTAGTCCATTAATAAAAATATGATCAACTTCTTGAAGAATTTGCACTTTTTCAGCCGTAATATCGCCTAAAATTCTAATGCCTAAACCGGGACCTGGAAAAGGATGGCGTCCTAAAATAAATGCTGGAATTTCAAGCGTTTTACCCACCAAACGAACTTCGTCTTTAAACAAAGTTTTCAAAGGTTCAACCACTTGCAATTTCATATAATCGGGTAAACCGCCCACATTATGATGCGATTTAATGGTCTGCGAAGGACCTCCACTTACCGAAACCGATTCAATAATATCGGGATAAATGGTGCCTTGTCCCAACCATTTCACGTCTTCAATTAAATGAGATTCATGGTCAAAAACATCAATGAATGATTTTCCAATGGCTTTTCGCTTCGCTTCGGGGTCGGTCAAACCTTCCAAAGCTTTGTAAAATATATCCTTTGAATTTACGCCTTTTACGTTTAATCCTAGGTCTTTGTAAGAAGCTAAAACGTCCTCGAATTCATTTTTTCTCAATAAACCATTATCCACAAAAATGCAATAAAGATTCTTGCCAATGGCTTTGTGAATCAACATGGCTGCTACCGAACTATCAACGCCTCCTGAAATCCCAAGCACCACTTTATCATCGCCCAATTGCACCTTCAAAGCGGCCACGGTTGAATCCACGAAAGAATCGGCCGTCCAATCTTGTGAACATTTACAAATATCAATGACGAAGTTTTTCAACATCGTTTTGCCTTCCAATGAATGTGTAACTTCGGGATGAAACTGAATGCCATAAGTTTGTTCTCCTTGAATATGGAACGCAGCATATTTTACATCATCGGTTGAACCAATTACTTCAAAATCATCCGGGAGCGACATAATCGTATCTCCGTGCGACATCCACACTTGGTTATTTTCAGAAACGTTATTCAATAGTGGACTTTCTGCTACTTTTTTCAAACTTGCTCTGCCATACTCTCGATGGCCAGCATTGTACACTTCTCCCCCACCCAAAAATGCCATTAATTGAGCTCCATAACAAATACCCAAAACAGGCAATTTCCCTCTGAAAAGACTTAAATCAATGCGGGGAGAATCTTCATCCTGTACCGAACACGGACTTCCAGAAAGGATAATTCCTTTTACGGATTCATCAATCATAGGAATTTTATTGAAAGGATGGATTTCGCAGTAAATATTGAGTTCACGAACACGACGGGCGATTAACTGAGTAACCTGCGAGCCAAAATCAAGAATAATTATTTTTTCGGACATTTTTTGGAATAAATACTGCGGTTGTCTATCGGACACATACAAAGGTGAAAAAAATAAGAGTCAAATTTCGGGAAAATTTATGGTTTATGAATGGATGTTTGGGAGTATTCTTGAAATTAAATCATTATTTGTTGATTATTTGATCGTGAAAGCTCAAAATTGCTTCATCCTCAATGTTTTGACCCTGAATATACCTAATGAAATCTCAAAATTGCATTTTTTCAAGTTAAATCTAAGTGTTGTAGTATTTAAAAAATATAATTTTCATTTTTCAAAGAATTTACTGTTAACATTTGGTTAATCCAAAAATAATATTTAAATTTAATTAAGAAAACGCCTAAATCTTAGAAAAATCTGTCCCAATCAAACAGCGTTTTTGCAAGAAATCGGAGAGTTCTTTGGCGTTTGTTTAATATTTATTGTTTTAGTTACGTAATTAAAGAGCCATTGTTCTTTTATAAATCTAAAAGAATGATTTACTTTTAATACACGGGGAGGAATTAAGAAATCTTGAACGAAACGAAGAACTTCTCCAATGGGCAAGTTTTTGTTATTTATCAATCAAATTTAAACTAACGAGTGCGTATGAAATTACAAGTGCATTCAATACACTTCGACGCTGATATGAAGCTGTTGGAGTTCATTCAGTCTAAATTAGACAAACTGGATATGTTTTATGACCGTATTACAGGTGGAGAGGTTTTTCTGAGGTTAGACAAGGGAGACACCAAAAGGGTTAGAAATAAGATGTTGGAAGTAAAAATCAGCTTACCTGGCGCAACATTATTTGTAAAAGAACAAGCATCTTCTTTTGAAGAAGCAATGGACATAGCCATTGAAGCCTTGAAAGTTCAGCTTAAAAAATTTAAAGATAAAATTCAGCAGAAACTAAATCCTACCCGTGATGTTTTGGTGTCGATGGCAATGGAAAGTTAATGAAGAGAAGTTCTTTTCTCTAACATACCTAAAAAGGGTTGCTTTCTTACGAGAGCAACCCTTTTTTATTGTTGTGGACGTTGAGATTTGGAGGTTATTCAATAAATCCAATCCCCTAAGTCCTAAGCCCGAAATTACAATCTAAATTTAGCCTTAACCGCATCCACGAAATCTAATTTTTCCCACGTAAAAAGCTCAACCTCAACTTCTTTCACTTTTCCATCTGGCCCTTTGAAAGATTTTGTTACTGTTTCATTTTTACGCCCCATGTGTCCGTAAGCCGCTGTTTCTGAATAGATTGGGTTACGCAATTTCAAACGTTGTTCGATAGCATAAGGACGCATATCGAAAACTTCCTCTAATTTACGGGCAATTTCTCCGTCTGTTAAACCAACTTTAGCCGTACCGAAAGTGTTCACGAACAAACCACATGGTTTTGCTACGCCAATGGCATAAGAAACTTGCACTAAAAGCTCATCACAAAGACCTGCTGCCACGGCGTTTTTCGCTACGTGACGAGTGGCATAAGCGGCCGATCGGTCAACTTTTGATGGGTCTTTCCCAGAGAATGCACCACCCCCGTGAGCACCTTTTCCACCGTAAGTATCTACGATAATTTTCCGACCTGTCAAACCTGTATCTCCGTGAGGCCCACCAATTACAAATTTTCCAGTTGGATTGATATGATAAGTAATTTCATCCGTAAAAAGTGGTTGCAATTCAGGCTTCAATTTCGCTTTTACTCTTGGAATTACAATATTAATAATGTCCGATTTAATTTTTGCTAGCATGGCTTCATCAGCATCAAAATCATCGTGTTGCGTTGAAACAACGATGGTATCAATTCGTTGAGGAACGTTATCGTCAGAATATTCAATGGTTACTTGTGATTTTGCATCTGGGCGAAGGTATCCGATTAATTCAGGCTCGTTGTTACGAATTTCTGACATTTCTTTCAAAATCGTATGCGCTAAATCCAGAGCCAAAGGCATATAATTATCCGTTTCACGAGTTGCGTAACCAAACATCATTCCTTGGTCACCTGCGCCTTGTGCATTTGCTTTTGATTCAAAATCATCGGTGGTAACTCTATCGACACCTTGGTTAATATCATCGGATTGGTCGTGAATTGCTGAAATAATACCGCAAGAATTAGCCTCAAACATATATTCCGCCTTTGTGTAACCGATTTTACGAATAACTTCACGGGCAATTGCCTGAACGTCAAGATAAGTTTGTGTTTTTACTTCACCCGCTAAAACGACCAATCCCGTAGTTACTAGGGTTTCGCAAGCTACTTTTGAGGAGGGGTCGAACGCCATGAAATTATCAATCAATGCGTCCGAAATTTGATCTGCGACTTTGTCTGGGTGTCCTTCCGAAACCGACTCAGAGGTGAAAAGATATGCCATTATGTGTAATTTAAAAAATATGAAAAATCTAATATCTCACAAATTTAAAACGAATAATTTGAAATGACAATTTGGGTTGTCTAATGGGGATTTTATGGATAAATTATCTATTATATTTTATTCAATAGAGATTGTCTCTAAAAAAAAATACTTTTTTTAAATAAACATTATTATAACTCCGGCAGCGATCAATGTTTTACGTACTTTTTAAACAAAAAGCGGGGGTTTAAAATATTTTTTTGATCAGTACATTCCAAGCCGCATTGATAAATGGCAATTTTGGAACGGTGTTAATTAACGTTATATCTTCGAAAAAAGAGGTGTCTTCATCCAAAAATTTTAAGACTTTTACGGGTGAGTTATATTTAAACAATCGGGTAAAAATTTCATCTTGGGGTGTTCTATTTTTCAGCATTACATTTAATAAAACAGTATCTAAAAATCCTTTCCAAACATCTAATTTTAAGCCATTACCGAGCCTTTGATTGTTTTCCAAGGACTTCACTAATTTCTGCAAAAATCGCTGACTTCTTTGAAAGCTGTATCCGGTCGAAGCTTTGACGTATCCACCCGATGTACCAATTCGGATGACCTTCTCCCTTGGCGAAATTTCGTGTGGCTCATCTGACATTGGGACAATGCCAAATTCAGTTTCCGAGATTTGGTACTCGTCAGGTTTTATCCGAAACTGACCAAATTTTAGGGTTTCTTCAATGTATTTTTTTAGATAGAATTCGTATTCAGCATCAGTGATAAGATTGTCTGAAAAAATGGTAAATTCTATTAACGCTTTTGTTTCAGAATAAGGCAAAACATAGACAAACCGAAGTTCGTTTTTTTGGTCAGTCCTAAAATCAAAAAGGGTAGGCTCGTTTATTGTGAAGGCTGGTTTTTGGGTTTCGATCACCCACCCTTTGAAATGCTGCAACATATTATGATATTTTGGATTATCATAATTTGACCGATAACAACTGTCAAATACAAATTCTGAAGCATAGAAATCGCCTTGATCCGTTTTCACCGTTTGGTTCATTTCTAAAATATCGGCTTGCAAAAATGTAATATTTGGATTTTGTTTTAGGATGCCAAAAATATATTCATAAAAATCAATCGCACGAATCATTTTGTAATTATAATCCTGTAAATCAAGGAATTGAGAAAAGTTATCTGTTCCGTGAAACCAAACCCCCTTCCATTGTTTAAAAACAATTTCTTCAAAAGGCGATATTCCTTTTTCCCAAAAACACCAAGTATGGTCGTTGGTATTTTTTTCTTCACGGTCAATGATAAGGATTGTTTTATCTTTAAAATAAGGATTTTGATTCAAATAACAAGCCAATGAAAGCCCTGCCATACCTCCGCCTGCGATGATATAATTATAAGTATTTGATGGATTTTGAGTATTATTGAGGGGCATATTTCGCTTGATTACAAATGATAACAAATAAAAATCCCGCAAGTTTTGAATCTTACGGGATTTCTAAATTAATAAAATTTTGTTGTAATAGTTCTCAAAAGTCCTAAAACTTTAAAGAAGTTGATTGATCGGATCATATATGCTTCTCGGCATGATAACTACTTCTCACCAAAGCCCCCGATTCCACATAATTCAAACCACGTTTTAAGCCTTCTTCTTTATACATGGCGAAAGTATCTGGGTGAATCCATTCGATCACTTCGTGGTGCATTTTGGTGGGTTGCAGGTATTGTCCCAACGTCAAAACGTCTAAACCATTTTCGATTAAATCGTCCATTGCCTTGAAAACTTCGTCTTGCGTTTCTCCTAAACCCAGCATAATCCCCGATTTTGTGCGTTTTCCGTATTCTTTGGTACGTTTTGTTTGTTCTAAACTACGGGCATATCGAGCTTGTGGACGCACATTTCGGTATAAACGTTCAACCGTTTCCATGTTGTGCGAAACTACTTCTTGCCCCCCTTCAATCATTCTAATTAGCGCATCCCAATTCCCTTTTGTGTCAGGAATAAGCGTCTCAATCGTTGTTGTGGGCGATAATTCTTTTACTTGCCGGACGGTTTGATACCAAATTTCGGCACCTTTATCTTTCAATTCATCTCGATTTACGGAAGTCAACACAGCGTGTTTTACCCCCATCAATTTAATTGCCTCTGCCACCCGGCGAGGTTCGTCTTCGTCATATTCATTCGGGCGCCCCGTTGCCACGGCACAGAAGGTGCATGATCTGGTACAAATATTTCCCAAAATCATAAAAGTTGCCGTGCCTGCTCCCCAACATTCCCCCATATTTGGGCAATTACCTGATTGGCAGATGGTATGCAATTTATTTTCTTGAACGATATTCCTCACACGGGCGTACTCCTGTCCGATGGGCAATTTCACCCGAAGCCAATCGGGCTTTTTGTTATGTCTGGTCGCAGTTGGGGTTATTACTGGTAATTCTATCATCTCTTTGGGGGTGGTAGGATCTGGGCATTGACAGACTTGGGTAACTCCTTTATCTGATTCCAAATTCTTGCCTCCACTATATTTGTGTCGTAAAGTTAAACTTGAATAAAACAAAAACGTCAAGATAATGAAAATGGTTTATAGTTTCTTGATGATTTTGTGGTTGATTTAAAGTTTTAGAATGTTTCATTAAAGCATAAAAGATTTTGCTATGAATTTGAAATAAATGATAAATTTTGCTTAAAATCAATTTTGAGTAAGATTTACACTTTTGGAAGATCGTTTTAAACACTCATTTCCTCCCAAACCGCACATAAATTCACAATTGTTTCAACGGCTTTTTCCATGTCCTGCACCGATACCCACTCGTGTTTGCCATGAAAAGCGTGTTCGCCGGCAAAGATATTTGGACAAGGCAAACCCATGAATGACAACCTTGAACCATCCGTTCCTCCTCTGATACTTCGGCGATTTGGCTCGATGCCACTTCTTTTAATGGCTTCCAGTGCAAACTCAGTGACGTGAGGAAATTTATCCAAAACCTCTTTCATATTTCGGTATTGTTCATGGACTTCAAAAGTGGCTTTCGAGTTGGGATAATTTCGCAACACATTATTCATAATTTCACTCAAAACCAACTCGTGGGCATGAAGTTTTTCAACGGTAAAATCTCTGATAATAAATTCAACGGTGGCCATTTCAACCATCCCAGCAATGTTGGTAGGATGAATAAACCCTTCTATGCCTTCAGTTGATTCGGGTGAGAGCGTATTTTTAGGAAGTCTTGCCACAATTTCCGAAGCAATTTTCAAGGCACTTTCCATGCGTCCCTTCGCAAATCCTGGGTGCTGACTTACGCCTGTAATGCTAATCTTAACGGCATCAGCAGAGAACGTTTCATCTTCTAATGAACCCAACGTTTCACCGTCGATGGTATAGCCAAAATCAGCGCCCAATTTCTTTAAATCAACCGCCGCTGTTCCTCGACCAATTTCTTCATCGGGGGTAAAAAGAATCTTGATTGTTCCGTGTTTAATTTCCGGATTATTAATTAAATGAGAAGCCGCATCCATAATCTCGGCAAGGCCCGCTTTATTATCAGCACCCAGTAGCGTTGTTCCGCTGGCAGTGATAAGGTCGTTGCCAATTTGAGATGCCAAATCCTCGTGTGCTGAAAATTGGATAATTTGCGTATTATCATCGGGCAAAATCAAATCTTGACCTTGATAATTTTTGTGAATAATTGGTTTTACGTTTTCGCCCGTACAATCGGGTGAAGTATCCACGTGTGAACAAAAACAAATCTTTGGAATATCCTTCGTTGAATTGCTCGGTATTGTGGCGTAAACGTAGCCAAACTCATCTAAATGCGCATCTTCAATCCCTATTTCCAATAATTCTTCTACCAAAATCTTACTCAAATTTTGTTGTTTTGCGGTAGAAGGCTGAGTCTTAGAATTTGGGTCTGATTGCGTATCAATTTGAACGTATCTTAGGAATCGTTCAGTCGCCGTATTTCTATAGTTTTTTAGCATTTTCTTTTCAATTTAATAAATCATCTACATTTATTCACAAAGGTAACAATCCTTTAAATTTTCATGTTTATCTTGCACCAAGATTTAAAAAAAATGATTTTAAATCTCAAACATAGCATAATTTTAGTAACTAAATTAATTTTGTAAAGAAAGAAAATTTACCAAATTCAAAATACATTTTTTATTTTATCTTCGTATCAACAATTTAATACCATATCTTTTTAAGATAAAGCCCAATAATATATAGGTCATGTCAGAATTTGCAGAATTATCCTTAGGTGACAAGAAGTATCAGTTCCCAATAATTACAGGAACTGAGAATGAACAAGCAATTGATATTGCTAAACTTCGTGACGAAACAGGTCATATCACCATTGACTCAGGTTATAAAAATACGGGTGCTACCAAAAGTGCCATTACGTTTCTGGACGGTGAATTAGGAATCCTTCGCTATCGTGGTTATTCTATTGAGGAATTAGCGGAAAAATCGTCATTCTTGGAAGTTGCTTATTTATTAATTTACGGTGAATTACCGACCTCCCAGCAGTACGCAGATTTTGAATACGAAATCAAAATGCATACGATTGTCAACGAAGACATGCGTAAGATTTTCGAGGGATTTCCAGTAAATGCCCATCCAATGGGGGTTTTATCAGCCATGGTCTGTGCAATGTCGGCTTTTTATACCGGTGAGAAATCGGGCACTGACGAATTGAATATCATTCGTTTAATGGCAAAAATGCCTTCAATGGCAACTTGGTCTTACAAAAAATCTCAAGGACATCCGGTGAATTACCCAAATAATTCTTTAGATTACTGTACAAATTTCCTGAACATGATGTTTGCTTTACCGGTAGAACCTTATAAAGTTAATCCTGTAATTTCTGCGGCACTAAATAAATTATTAATTCTTCATGCCGACCACGAACAAAACTGTTCAACTTCAACGGTTCGTTTGGTGGGTTCTTCGCAAGCAAGTCTTTACGCTTCAATTTCTGCAGGTATCAATGCGCTTTCTGGCCCACTTCACGGAGGTGCTAATCAGGAAGTTATAGAAATGTTGGAAGAAATTAAAGCGGATGGCGGCGATACTTCAAAATACATTGCTATGGCAAAAGACAAAACATCGGGTTTCCGATTGATGGGTTTTGGGCATAGAGTGTATAAGAATTTTGACCCAAGAGCAAGAATTATCAAAAAAGCGGCCGACGATGTTTTGGCAGCCTTGGGAATCAACGACCCAATCTTGAAAATAGCAGCAGAATTAGAAACTGCAGCTTTAAATGATGAGTATTTTGTAGCTCGCAAATTATATCCAAACGTAGATTTCTATTCTGGTATTATATACCGTGCTTTAGGCATTCCAACGGATATGTTCACGGTAATGTTCGCTATTGGTCGTTTGCCAGGTTGGATTGCTCAATGGAAAGAAATGAAAGCGAATAAAGAGCCAATCGGTCGTCCACGTCAAGTATACGTAGGCGCAACTGAACGTTCTTATGTAACAATTTCGGAGAGAGCATAAGTAGCTTTTAGCAAGTAGAAAAATAAAAAAGCACTTCTTTTAATCATGAAGTGCTTTTTTTATAGGGATGAAAAGAATTTCCCTCAATATTTTGTTAGAAATAAGTATAAATTCAACATAAAAATGCAAGTAGAATTAGTTAGAGTTGATGATGCCTTTCATTTTGAGGCACAAGGTATGTCAGGTGTATCCGTACAAATTGATGCTGCTGAAAACATTGGCGGACATAATGCGGGTTCTCGCCCGATGGAGTTATTATTGATGGGCTTAGGTGGCTGTACGGCTATTGATGTATTATTGATTATGAAAAAACAACGCCAAGTTGTAGATGATTTAAAGATTTCGGTATCGGGTGAAAGAGTTAAAATAGAAGGTACGGAAATGACTCCTTTTAACAAAATCAATATTCATTTCAAATTTAAGGGGAATATTCAAAAAGATAAAGCACAAAAAGCAATTGTGATGTCCATGGAGAGATACTGTTCAGCAACGGCGCAATTTTCTGGTTCGGCGGAAATTACGCATAGTTTTGAGATTTTCGACAATGAGTAACACAAAGTTTCATCACACTACCAAGGAGAATCCTACGAGACTATATCTTGCAGGATTCTTTTTTTGATTGTAATTTTGAAAAACGTAACGGACAAGGCTGTCTGTGCTACAAAATCCACAAAATGCAACAATACCATACGCTTCTTAAACATATTCTCGAAACTGGCAGTCAGAAAACCGACCGCACTGGCACCGGGACGACTTCTGTATTTGGCTACCAAATGCGGTTTAATCTCAATGATGGTTTTCCGATGGTTACGACTAAAAAAGTACATTTAAAATCCATTATTTATGAGTTGTTGTGGTTTATTAATGGTGATACAAATATTAAGTATTTATCTGATCATGGCGTAAAAATTTGGGATGAATGGGCCGACGAGAAGGGAGAGCTAGGACCAGTTTACGGAAAGCAATGGA
>Ga0209188_1003816_pt1 | contig 10181 bp, 11 predicted proteins | sample C_130625_EF_Meta_FD_187307 | JGI IMG/M metagenome (GOLD analysis project Ga0209188, IMG submission 187307) | Freshwater microbial communities from Lake Croche, Canada to study carbon cycling - C_130625_EF_MetaG (SPAdes) (version 2) | ecosystem: Environmental > Aquatic > Freshwater > Lake...
CAGACTAATTTTTGGTTTTAAATCACAAATAGAAGCCGTAATACAAATAGGAAATTTAACGCCTTAACGCATTATAATAGCGTGTAAGCAATATTGCCTTGCAACAGGCGCAACACAAGGCAACATCGCCTACACGCAAAACGTTAGCAGTAATTTTAAAAAATAAACATGAGAACAAATTTAACATCGACACCAATAAGTACATTAAATGAGCAGTTTACTTTAGGAAATATTAATCTGCAACCAAAAAAATATCAAAGAAGGTTGGTTTGGCCATTTAAGAGTAAAGTATACCTTATTGACTCAATTCTACAAGGACTTCCTATTCCTAAATTTTTTCTTCAAATAAAAGTTGATCCAACAACTGGGAAAACTGTTTATGATATGGTAGATGGTCAGCAAAGAATGTCTACTATTTTTGAATTTATAAAAGGAAAGACAAGTGATGGAAACGATTTTATACTAGCAAAAAAGAATCATCCTCAGCCTTCAAAATTTTTAGTTGAATTAGAGGGTTTGTCTTTTGCTACTTTACCAAGTCATTTGCAACAAAATTTTTGGTTGTACAAATTATCGATGGAGGAATTAACTGAGGCAACTGAGGATGAAATTATTGATATGTTTGTTCGCTTAAATCTGAATAACGCCAAACTTACAGATCAAGAAATTAGAAATGCTCTATTTCAAGGTGATTTTAAGAAAATGGCTTATGAACTTTCTGGTGAATATGAGGATGATTTTTATCTCAAATATGGAATTTTGTCAGTCACAAATATTAAGAGAATGGTGGATGCAGAATTTACATCAGAATTACTTGGATCTATCCTGAGGGGTATTACGAACAAGAAGGACAAGCTTGATGATTTTTATCGTGATTACGACTCAATGGAACCTGACGATGTAGTTAAAACAAAAAAAATATTTAGAAGTATTTTCTCATTAATCGAGTCTATAATGGGTGATGATTTAAAGACAACACGATTTAATAACAAAAGTGACTTCTATAGTATATTTTATTTGTTATTCACCTTGAAGTATACTAAAAAAATGAAAATAGAGCCGAGCATCTATCCAGAAATAAAAGGTATTTTAATTGATATTTCGATTGGTGCAACAGCAGATACTACAAATACTCAACTTCTTGAATATTTTATTAAAACTGTAAATGCAGGTGATACAGAAGGCAATAGAAAATATCGAGATACGTATTTAAACGAATTAATTGAACCTTTATGCATTGCTAGAGATCCTAAAAGAATTTTCAGTGAGTCTGAAAAACAATTTTTATGGCATAAATCAATTGATAAAAAATGTACAATTTGTCAGAATGTAATTAGTAGCTATTCTGATTGTGAAATCGACCATATTACTTCATGGACTAATGGTGGGAGAACAGACTTGTCAAATGGACAAATTGCACATTCAACATGTAATAGAAAAAAAAGCGGAAAATAAACCACTGCTAACAGCACATTGGCAATAGGCGGGGTTTCCTCTCCGCTTGACAGTTTTATGGTAGCCGAAAGTTCAGTTCTCCGAACTAACTTTTGTGCTAAAAAGATCGCCAATCTGCAAAACGTTACCTGCAAAGCTATGACGATTGCAAACCATCAACATTCTTGCTGACAACAGACAAAATGCCAACGCTTCGCAAAATTAAAAGAGGTGTTTTGACAACGCACTTGCCGACCCAAAAACACCACATTTAATTTTGCCCAACCGCACGCACCAAAAGCCCACCCACCACCCGACATTCAGACAGTGAATAAATTTGTTAATAAATATTAGAAGAATTATTTTGTTTTTAATGATTGGACAATTACTTTTGGACTTTAAATGACCAAATAATGAAATCCAATTCAATTCAAACTACAGGCGAAATTATCCGACAGTTAAGAGAGGAAAGAGAATTGCCTTTAAGAAAAATTGCTGCCCTACTGGACATTGACACATCTTTTTTTAGCAAGATTGAAAGAAGCGAACGAAAAGCCACTAAAGACCAAATTCATAAACTTGAAGAAATCTTTGAAGTAAAGAAAGACTATTTAATGATACCATATTTAAGCGAAAAAATTTACTACGAACTTTCAGAAGAAGATTGTGCCAATCAAGTTTTAAAAGTTGCAGAAGCAAGAGTTAAGTACGAAAAAAGTAAAACCCAAAAGTAATATGCAGACAAGATTAACATTAGAGAATCCTTTTAAAAAGGACAACAATAAACAACCTAAAGCTAATTTATCTGAGAACAAGAGAAAATATACTCTTGTTGATTTATTTTCTGGTATTGGAGGATTTCATAATGGCTTTTTGGACACAGAGAGGTTTGACTTGAAACTAGCTGTAGATTTTAATAAAGAATGTACTTTATTTCATCAAGTAAATTTTCCTGAATTGCCATTTGAACAAATGGATGTATCGAAGATTGACAAAGCCTTTTATAAAAAAAGAAATATTAGTGATGTTGATGTACTTATTGGTGGCCCACCTTGCCAAGGGTTTTCAACTATAGGTGCAAGAGCTTCTTCCAATCAAGAAAAAAGATTAAAATACGACATCCGAAATAATCTTATTGGACATTTTATAGAGCAAGTTAGAATTCTAAAACCAAAGTATTTTCTAATGGAAAATGTTAGAGGCTTGACGACATATAAAGGAGGAGATTTTTTTACTGATGTACTTGAAGAATTTAATTCTTTAAAAGGATATACTGTAAATTATAAAATTCTAAATGCTGTTGATTATGGTGTTCCGCAAAGCAGACAAAGAACATTTGTATTTGGTAACAGAATTGGTTATGATATAAATGACTTTCCTGAGCCTGACCATTTTGAAAATGGAGTTAACGGAAGCAAATATAAAACTGTACAGTATGCAATTGGCGACTTGGTTGGTAAAGAACATAATTTTCCAAATCACGCTCCATTAGTTCACGGAGAAATTAATATTCAACGATACAAATTAATTCCTGAAGGTGGAAGAATGCCCGAAGATAAGTTATCACCTGAATTATACAGAAAAAACTTTGGTAGCACCTTTAAAAGATTACACAGAGAAAAGCCTTCATTAACTATGGTTCCTGGACATAATGCTTTTCCAATTCATCCAATTTTAAATAGAAGTTTGACAGTAAGGGAAGCGGCTCGTATTCAAACATTTTCCGATGACATAATTTTCGTTGGAAACAGACAAGCCCAATGTATTCAGGTGGGCAATGCTGTACCGCCACTCTTTGCAAAAAAATGGGCAAATCACATTTTAAATATATTAGACGAATATGCCCAATAAATTAAATTTTGTAGACTTATTTTCAGGTGCAGGCGGTTTTCTAAGAGGCTTTTTAGATGAAGGTTTTACTCCATTATTTTCTATTGAAAATTGGAAGCCTGCAATTAATACGCACAAAACAAATTATCCTAAGGTTAAAATTATTGACAATGACATTCGGAAGGTTTCAAATAAAGAATTGTTAGAGTTAAAGGGCAAAAATAAAGTTAGTGTCGTTGTAGGTGGTCCGCCTTGTCAAGGTTTCTCAACAATTGGAAATAGAAATCCTGAAGATGAAAGGAACAATTTAATATTAGAATTTTTAAGAGTTGTAAAAGTCTTAAAACCAGACTATTTTATTATGGAAAATGTTAGAGGATTAGTATCTTCTAAACAAGGTTATTACAGAGATGTGCTAATTGAAAAATTCAAAGAGATTGGTTACAAAAATGTAATTAGTAAAGTAATATGTGCTGCCGATTATGGTGTACCGCAGAAAAGATATAGAGTAATTTTTATTGGTTCTCTTGACGGTCTGGAAATGGACTTCCCGAAAATTACAAATGAAAAAAACAAATATGAACCAATAAAAAAACATATTATGGATTTGGTAGGCAAGGAAAATAAATTTGCTAATCATATTCCTATGAACCATAATCCAATCGTAAAGGAGAGAATAAAATATATTTTAGAAGGTGGAGGAATTAATAAAAATATACCAGAACATTTACTAAAAGGATCTCGAAGCGACTATGAAAACAATACTTTGAAAAACTTTAGCCACGTTTATAAAAGACTTCATAGAGAACAACCTTCAACAACAATGGTTCCCGGACACAATGCTTTTCCATTGCATCCAACAGAAGATAGGTCATTAACCGTAAGGGAAGCGGCTCGTATTCAAACTTTTCCAGATGATGTTATATTTGAAGGAACAAGACAAGAACAATGTATTCAAGTCGGTAATGCAGTCCCTGTGCAACTTGCACAAGTATTTGCAAAACATATTAAAAACAAAATAAACAATGGGAGCAAATCACGACCTACTGGCAGAAAAAGCTGGAAGAGCAATTATTCATAAAATTGTTAATAAAGTTGACAATTGGGGACAAATTTTTTCAGATAATCTTAACAAGGCAGGGGATTTTTCTTGGCCTCGTCCAGATTACGTTTGTTATGATTATGATTTGAGTCAAAGTTTGGCATTTGAGTTTAAACCACCCAATCATCCAAAACGAGAATATTTAACTGGGCTTGGACAAACGTTATCATATCTTGAAAAACACCACTACTCTGGTATAATTTTACCAACCGTTGTTGAAGGGTATAATATTGCTCAGCATCTAACAAATGTTTTATCGTTAGATGTTTTTTCAAGACATTATATTACTGTTATTGGTTATGATGAAAGGACATTGGAGTCTGATCCCTTAAATTCAATTCAACTCTTTAAAACTATTGAACACGAAAGAACAGGTGAAATTATTTCAGGTGATATATCACAAACATATTGGTGTTGGTGGCGTGATATAAGCCATTTTGAAGTCTTTCAATTATTATGTATCCTCGATAAATATAGTGTGTATACTGGTGATATTTATTCTTCTCGTGCTTGGCCTGAGTTTTGGGGATTAATGATTGCTGGGCAAACTCGTAATTGGGAAGGCACAGGAAGGGTAAAGACGGATTCTGAAAGAAACAGAAATAGTGAAAAACAAAACTATAAAATTCCTCTTTTCCAATTAGGCCTTATAGAGCCATCCGAAGGTAGATTAACAGCGGTAGGATATAAGCTAATTTCTATCGGTAAAATTTATGGAATAGATAGTAGTATCTTCATTGACTATTTAACAAAGCTAGTTTTAATCGAAGGAAAACACTTAATTCTAATACAAGATTTGGAAGAATATAAAAATACTGCATCAGAAGAAAGTCTCTCAAATAGTACGCAATTTCGAAAAGATTTTGAAACATATCTTGATGAAAATAATTCAATTGGAGCTAGAAAAGAAGGGCGAAGAACGACAGGGAATAAAGAAAGTTACATAAGAGACGAACTCAAATTATGGAACAAATTGGGATTGGTAAAGAATAATGGCACAAGATACTTTGTGGAAGGACGCGGGATTGAATTTAATTGGAGCAGAATTACAGATATTTTGACAAAGGACTTTGTATATTAATTCCAACGCATATTAATCTATATTGCCAACTACTATAAACAAACATTATTCAAAATGAAATTACTTAGCTTATTTTTTCTAACTATTAGTATAAATTGCTACTGTCAAAATTATTTATCAGTACAACAGTTCAACAAAGCAAACAAGGAAATAAAAACAGGAGATTACAGAGAAGCAATAGCAGACTATAGTATAGCAATAATGATGGATTCTAACTATATAGCTGCATATTACAATAGAGGACTCGCTGAGTCTGAAGTAAAAAACTACTTGGGGGCAATAAGAGATTTCACTAAAGTAATAGAATTCAATTCTAAAAATACAGATGCTTATTATTGGAGGGGAGATGCAAAATATAATTTAGAAGATTATCAAGGATCAATTGCAGATTTTACTAAGGCTATTGAACTTAATCCTAAATATCCAAATGCTTTTTATTGGAGGGGAACCGCGAAATATGATTTAGATGACTATCGAGGAGCAATAGCAGACTTTACTAAGGCAATTGAACTTAACTCTCACAAAGCATCAAGCTATTATAACAGAGGGTTAGCGAAGATTAGTTTAGGACAAAAAGATAGCGAATGCTTAGACTTCAGTAAAGCTGGGGAATTAGGAGTTGATGAAGCATATGAAATGATAAAGAAATATTGTAACTAAACACAGCCGACTGATGTGAGAATACAGACTCAGCTGTACTACTCAGATTATTATACTTTCTCATAATAATAGAGATTATGACCCGAGAGCAATATGAGAAAGTGAAATTAATCCTTTAAACAACGAATTGAGAGACCCATTTCAAAAAGACAACCATATCGTAATAAATTTTCATCCCCCAATCCGGTACAATCTAATCCATGACCAAAGGCTTGAGTGTTTATTTTATAATCACAATTTGTTGAACTCCACCACATTCCAAAATCACCAATATATGGTAATCCACTAAAATTATTGAAGCTACCATCAAAATCACGGTAACCACCAGGCAAACCAGTGAAACCACTTTTGTTATTGCTTTCGCATGGCCATTTATCTCTACTTCTTAATTCCTTACCAACTTCGGGAGGCGTTTCTTGTTTTATTAAATAATCATTTAGTTTTATCCACTCCGCATCCGAAGGCACATGCCATCCAATTGGTGCCAAGCCTCGAATATCATTCACAGCATACCAATTGTAAAGTTTACCATAGGTTGGCTCATTAGTAATATTATTACCAAAATAACACCAAGCTGGTTGTTTGTTTTTGCCCGCTTGTATCCACTCTTCCTGAGATTCTACTTGAGGTATAGGTTCTCCATTGCGAAATATAGCCACATTAAGATTTTCGGCCATCCAAACTTGATTGCCTATCTTCACTTCTTTGAATTTGCTTCTTTCTGATGATTCCTTCTGTTTATTATTGTCTGATCCTGATTTTTTATAAAAAGTTATCAAAATGAGGAATAATAAAATAATCAATAGAATTTTGAAAACTATGTCAAAATTTATTTTCTTCATATTGATTTTACTTTTTTTCATTTTGCAATCTATCAAAACAAGCTTTCATACTATCTAGTTCATTTTTATCAATATCTACTAGAAATTTGCTCTTTTTTCATCAAAGCAATTTTTCCATCAAGTATTATTTCAACTTCATCCTTGTCAATACCAAGTGATTCTGCTTTTCGAAGAATTATTGCTCTTTCTCTTTCTGTTACTTCGCCATCGGCAAGCGCCATATTGATTAAATTTTCTATTTCTGGGTGCATATATTTTTTATATTTAATTACTCCATGTGCCAAAAATTCGAATATAGAAAGTGTACTGTAATTGTAAATATAAATAATCTTATAAAACAAATCTTAAAAATGCATAATAAAATCTAGCAACTTTTCTAATCTTCTTTTTGCAATCTCTGGGAAAGAGTCAACATGTTTATACGCAGACTCAATCTTGTTGGCAATCTCCTCTTTAAACTCTTTAACTGCTCCAGCGGCAGCAATTTTTCTTTCGAGAAATTCGGTAACTGTTATGCCCTTTGCTTCGCACTCCAATACGATTTTTTCGTATTGTGGATATGGGATTCGTAACGATAAAACTTTTGTAGATTCCATGGTATTAAAATTTAAATGTTTACAATAGTATTCTGTGGTTTACAGTTGTTTTCTCCTCTGTATACAGCCGATTACCGTAAAACTTATCTACAACTGTCTTCACCCGACTACTCTTATATACTTACGAATATTTAAGCAATACAGCATCATCTTTTTGTTTAAAACTATAAACAACTACAAAGATAGTAGATTTATTTGTAAATACAAAATATTGTTGTATTTTTGAAAAATGGAGAACAATATAGAACTATCTAAATTTCAGGAACCAACGTCTTTAGTGACTGCGAAAAATTATGGTAAGTTATTAGAACCCGTATTTAGGGTTAAGGATATAAATATAGACTCGAAAATTTACCACACCTGGCGAATGGCTGGTCTGGTTGATACCGTTGAGGATGGCAAATGGGCTAAGTTTTCTTTTGTTGAATACTTATGGTTAAGAGCACTCGAGTCAATGAGAAGATTAGGGTGTAGTGTAAAATTGATGAAAGCAATTCATAATGAATTATTCATCCGTGCATATAAAGAGCATTTGGGAGAAAAGACTTTAAAAGCAAATGTTGAGCATTTGACCGCGCTTTCTAAAATAAGTCCACTTACAAAAAATCAGGAAGATTTTTTGACTGCATGTAAAACAACACTCGCAGACAAAATCTATATGAGTGTTCCCGACCGGTCTATCAATTATTTCTATCAATTGGTTGTAAAGTGTTTTTCCAATAATAACGAAGTCGGTATTCTTATTTATGAAAATCAAACCTTTTCACTCTACGAAAAAACTTTTTTTCAAACCGAAGAGCAGCAGTCTTTAGATATGTCATTGCCGCATATTATGATTCCCATTTCGTCTTATATAAAAGAATTTATTGCTGCCGAGGATAAAGAAAAATTTTTAGTTCCAGCAGGAATTTTAAATGAAGAAGAGTTGAAAGTAATAAACCTAATGAGGAATAAGAATATTAATAAAATAAGCATTTCATTTAATGAAAAGAATGCCCCAATTAAAATTGAATGCACAGAGACGGGAGTAATAAATGGAAATGACGCTAAAAAAATCATGATGACTTTAGGGTTAAAAAATTATTCATCAATCGAATTAAAAACACGGGATGGAAACTCCCTATCATTTACACATACAAGAAAAAATTAGATGGCTTATTTATAATGCTTCCGTTTGAGACGGCGCTAATCATTACCCACATATCCTTCATTTGAGATGACGATATGCTGAACTGATTAATAATGTCAAACAAAAAAAAGAAAAACAATGATTTAAAAAAAGAAGTAGAAAATAAAAAAACTGAACAGGGCTTAAATTTATCAGAAGATGAACAGTTGTTTATCTATGCTGATATTATTGCCAACTATATTGTTAATGAAATACTGAAGAACAATGAAGAATGAAAAAGAACTCTCAGCTGATTTACAACAGCAAATGGGGAAAAAAAGCAAAGCACTCAAATGGAGAACTGGTAATATTATTGTTGCCTATACAAGGGTGTCTGATTCCTCACAATTTGATAATACCAGTTTAGATACACAGAAAAAAGATGCTGCTGCCTATGCTGCTAAAAAAGGATTTATCGTTAAGGAGTATTTTGGAGGAGGAGTTGAGTCGGCTAAAACAGATGAGCGGAAACAATTTAAGCGCATGCTTGATTTTGTAAAAAAAGATAAGAGTATTTCTGCAATCCTTGTGTTTTCTTACGAGCGATTTTCGCGAAGTGAACATGCGATGGATTTAACCAGAGAGTTGGCAAAAATTGGTGTAAAAGTAATTAGTGTGATTCAGGAGGTGGATGTTACTTCTGCTGCTGGTCGTTTACAACAGAATATTTTCTATGCTTTTGGAAATTACGATAATGAACTGCGTAAAGAAAAATCATCAAGAGGAATGATTGAAAATCTACAAAATGGATATTGGGTGAGCGCTTGTCCTTTTGGTTATACAAACCTTAAGCGTAAAGAAAAAGCTAAGTACCACGAGTATGTAATAAATGATGAAGGTAAAATATTGAAACTCGGTTTCAAATGGAAAGCCGAAGGGAAGTTGAATAATCTGGAGATTGTAGAAAAAATGATAAAAATGGGTTCTGCTATCAACTATAAAAGTTTTGTTCGTATGATTAGCAATCCTTTTTATTGTGGTTTTATAACGCATTCTTTAATACCCGGGCAATGTATTCAAGGTCGTCATCCTGCGCTGGTTTCTGTTGAATTGTTTCAGAAAGCAAACAATATAGTGTTTGATAATCCACATAAAGGAATTGCCAAAAAATTCAAAATTGAAGAACTTCCACTCAAAAGTTTTGCAAGAGATGAAATATCGATGTCGCCTTTTACTGGCTATACGCAAAAAGGTCAATGGTATTATAAAACAAGAGACAAGGGAACGAATGTTAATCAGAATGCAAAAATTGTTCACGAAGCTTTTTTAAAGGAGTTGAATAATATCCAGCCAATTATAAAAGATGAAAAGAAACTGGAGCAAACGGTGCTAACTTTTGTAAAAGAAAAATTAGCCGATAGATTAGTGGTACAGGAAGAATCGAAAAAAAATATTTCGTTGTTGAAAGGTAAAATAAAATCATTAGAGGAGCGCTATGTTGAAGATGAAATTGAAAAGGAATTATACA
>Ga0209188_1003819_pt1 | contig 10174 bp, 11 predicted proteins | sample C_130625_EF_Meta_FD_187307 | JGI IMG/M metagenome (GOLD analysis project Ga0209188, IMG submission 187307) | Freshwater microbial communities from Lake Croche, Canada to study carbon cycling - C_130625_EF_MetaG (SPAdes) (version 2) | ecosystem: Environmental > Aquatic > Freshwater > Lake...
CCGAACCGACGCCACTTCCCGTGAAGCGGATGAGGAACGGTGGCGGACGTTTCCGCCGTCTGGGCGGGCGCCGGTCTTGCCGGGGGGGAGGTAGCCGCATCGAGGTGGTTCGTCATCAGCCGTTGCTCTTCGCAGGGCGATTCATTCCCGGGGGATTTTCCGGATGACCATCCCCGGCAAAATCCAGGGGATCTGACCCCCCCCCAAAGAATGTTCGGGTGCTGCCAGCCCGTCAACGGACGGGCTCTCCATGGGCTCGAGCTTGCCGATCTCCACGATGCCGGCGATGGCGAGATCTTGGAAGTGTCAGAGGTTGTCGCGGCGCTGTGCGAGAGCGGCCTGGTAGCGGGCTTCGCGGTTGAGCCAGAATTGCCGCGATCCGCCGAGAGTGTGGGACAGTTCCGCGGCGATATCGCTCGTGATCCGGATCTTGTTGGTAACGAGATCCTCGACGTGCTTCATTGTTCGGCCCATCCGCTCCGCGAGGTCGGCCGCTGTCCATTCCACGGCCTCGAGGCTGTCGAGGATGGTTTCAGAAGGCGGTGAGAGGTGGAGCTTTTGCGGCGGCATGGAGGGCATCCTCGGGCCGATGGTCATCGATCTCGGCCGCGTCAGTCTCCGTGGGCAGCCACGATGATCACGCGAGCGTGCTCCGGGAGCCGGACGGCCGGATCGAGTGGTTTGACCAAGCCGTTTTCCACGATGCCTGCGATGGCGAACGGATTCCCCGATCGGCCTCGCAGAATCGCTTCCAGAGGAAGGGGAACGGCCCCCGGTGCCAACACCGGCGGCGGAAGTGGGGCCTCGGCGGCGATGCGCTCGTCGCTTGCTCGCTGCAAATCGCTGCGATCGTCAGGTTGTGGGCGAATCATGGGCGCACCTTGCAGATGAGGAAGATCAATAAGCCGTGATCACGAAAATGAGCTGGGGGACGAGATCGTCGATGACGTCGAACTGATCGGCGTGCTCCCTATCATACCGCCAGATGACCCAGATCTGGCGGCCGCTGGGCGTTTCGGCAGCCATCTGGAAAGAGCCATCACGCCGCTCCTGGAGGCTGTAAACACGGTCGAAGGATGCCTCGACGTCGGCGACCGTGAGCGCGTGTGCATCGATCTTGTCGATATTCCATTCGATCCATTTGAACGTTCGCACCGTCGCTCACTCCTTCGAGAGTCCGTCAAGCATCGCCGTCACCTCGTCCATCGGCCACCAGAAGGTTTTGCCGTCGGCCTTCCACTTCGCCCAGGCTTCGGCGAGCGATTCGGGCTCCCTCCCCCGCTGCCGCGGAACCCGCGGCCGGCGTGCGGGCGACGTAGAGCGGGATCGAAAGGCTGAAATCAGGCTTCTCGATCGCGGCAGATCGGCATCGGTGGCCAGGAGCATGCCGGCGGTGCCGCAGGCAGGGTCGCCGAATCTGCCGGGTGCCACCCCCGTCCTGCGGCCCATGCTCCCACATTCGCGGGGGATGCGGGGAAAGATTTTTCACCCTCGGCAGGGCGGCGATGATGCCAGCTTTGGGCCGGGCTGAGTAGCTAGCGGAGCGGGAGAGAACAGGCCAGGACATCGGCCTGTCGACCCAGGGAACCGCGGTGCCCAAGCGATCTCTCCCGGGCCGATCGGGATTTGGTGTCTTGTCGCGTTCGAATTAGAGTTGACACTCCGAGTTCCCCACCTCAGAGCACCCCCGCTCATGACCACACCATCCGTCCCCGTCGAGGCGTCCCCGGCCTCCCTCCGCGTGCTGTCGACTTCCGGCAGTGGTCAACCGGTGAGCGACCTGGCCACACCGGAACACATCGCGCAGCTCACGCAGCAACTTTCGACCCTGCTCACGGATACGGTCGAGCACATCGCCGGCCTCAATCGCGAGGCCCGCATCCTTGCCTTGAACGCGGAGATCGAATCGGCGCGGGCCGGCGATGCCGGCGTCGCCTTCGGCGTGGTTGCCAAAGCGATGTCACAGCTCTCGGAGAAGACGGGCGATTCCGCCAAGGAATTGGCCCGTGGGTCGCGTGGGCTGATCCGCGAAATGCAGCAGGTGACGGATGTTCTGCAGACGAAGATGCGCGGTGAGCGGCTCTCCGACATGGCGCTGACGAACATCGATCTGGTCGATCGCAATCTCTACGAGCGATCCTGCGATGTCCGCTGGTGGGCGACGGATGGAAGCGTCGTCACCGCCTTGGCGACTCCCACCGAAGAAAATCGACGCTTCGCCAGCAAGCGGCTCGGGGTGATCCTCAATGCCTACACCGTCTACTTCGATCTCGTGTTGTGCGACATCGAAGGGAGGGTCGTGGCGAACGGCCGGCCGGCGAAGCATGCGGTGGCCGGCATGCGGCAGGAGCAGACCGCTTGGTTTCAGTCGGCGGTGAAAACCGAGAGCGGCGACGAGTTTGGATTTCAGTCCGTGCACCGTTCGCCCTTGGTGAATCATGAGCGGGCGCTCGTGTATTCCTGCGCTGTCCGCGAGGGGGGAGAATCGCGCGGTAGGATCCTCGGGGTCTTGGGGATCGTGTTCAACTGGGACGCCCTCGGGCAGACGATTCTCGACCGCATCCCACTGGCTCCCCGCGAGAAGCAGCGGGCCATTGCCTGCTTCCTCGATGGTGAGGGGAATGTGCTTGCCGACTATCCAGCCGGCGCCCTCGGAGACTCCTTCGACAACGCCCTGTTCCAAGGGCTGCGGCAGGGGCAGAAGAGCTACGGCGTCCATCACTTCGGTGGACGCGAGTACGTGGCTGGCTTCGCCATGTCGCCCGGCTTCGAGACGTACGCCACGGGCTGGGCGTCGCTGGTGATGGTCGCCCGTGATTTGATGTCCTCGGCCACGATGGAAGATCCCAAGCGTCGTGGCTGAGCGTCGCGGGCCGGCCGAGGGTTGAATCCGCCGGCGCTCAAGCGATGGGACGCCGCGGCTCCGACGGCGCCCCGTATTTCTTGAAAAGCGACAGCAACCGCTCCTTGTCGAACGGTTTCACGACGAAGTCGAGCGCGCCCAGGGCGATGCATTCGCGCAGTTTCGCCCGCTGATCGACGGCACTGACCATGACCACTCTTGCCTCTGGAGCCTCGGTGCGGAGTTGCCGCAGGGTTTCCACGCCATCGAGTTCCGGCATCACGATGTCGAGCGTGACCAGATCAGGCTCGTGTTGACGGTACAGCGCGAGCCCTTCGAGGCCATTGGTGGCCTCGGCGACGATCTCCCAGCCGGCTTCGCGGGCAATTCCAGCGATCCGCTTGCGCATGATCGCGGCATCGTCCACGACCAGCAACCTGGGGGCTCGCAATCCACTGGCCGGCGTTTCCATGTCAGCCTCCTTCACAAGGTCTCCGAGCCATGCTCGGCTGTTTCGACGGTCACGGTTCCCGTGGCCACGTCGACCGCTACGCGGCGGCCGTGTCGGCCGCCACAGAGGCGCCCCACGATCTCGATTCCAAGACCGCTGAGAATGGCCTCGAGGGCCAGGACATTCTGGTCTCCGATCGGCGTGCCTGACTGGAAGGTGAACATCGTCGCGCCGCCGATCAGCTTGGCTGTGCAGCCAAGGTCTGGGTCACCGACGAAGTCCGCCAACAGTCGGAGGGTTTCGGCCACGGCGGTGTCGGCGTATTTGCCAGGAGCGCCCGCTCGGCCCTCGGCGGCGGGCAGCATCACGTGGGCCACACCCGCCGCCCGATGGCGTTTGGAGTAGAGCACCAGGGCCACGCAGGAGCCGACGAACGTGCGGAGAGCCCCTTCTCCCTTGGCGACGCCAATCTGACCGATGGCGATCGGCTCGGCCGCCGCTGGCTTTGCTGGTGTCGTCACAGAGGTGCGTCCGGATCGGCGGGCTCGTGAGCGTAGGCTCGGAGCCCTACGGCATCTGGCACGAAGACGAGTCGGCAGCGGAAGGAAGTGCCCGAGATGCGGAACTCGCTGTTCGCCAGGAGGACGGCATCGCCCAGGTGCGGCTGTTCCATGAGCGCCGCTTCCATCACCGCCGCAGGGAAATCTCGCAAAAACACCGGTGGTGAGGGAAGGATGCCGACGTCATTCTCCGGCGTGAGGACGGCACAGATCGCGTTGAGGTAGGCGCAGCCCACGATATTCGCTGTCTCAAGAACGGCGGATCGCTCGAGCTCGCCCCAAGCGGTGGATGATCCCTGAGGCTGTTCCAGCAGGGTGTCGGCGAGCGACAGAGCCGCGGCATCCTCTGCGGCCAGCAGGAGCAGCCCGGCCACGGCTCCGCTGATTCCCATGGCGCAGCCGCAGACCGGCTCGTCTCCCGATCCGAGCACGCTCGCGGCGGACGCGATCGGGAGCATTTCCAGCCGACCGACAGAGAGGGTCACCGGCCGGCCGAGCCACTTCGCCAGGGCAGCGGATCCGTCTTCAGCGCCGCGGTGGAAGGCTTCCTCGAGCCTGGCCTGGTTGCGTTCGGTCATTCGCGAATCTCCACGGCGCTCCGCGCTCGCATGGTCATGTCGATCACCGCCGACACATCGAGCATCAGGCAGACCTCTCCGTCGCCCAAGATACTGGCGCCGCCGAGCCCCCGGATACGCTGGAAATTGTCGTCGAGCGATTTCACCACGAGATCCTGCGTGCCGAGGAGGCTCGACACCCCGGCGGCAATCGCCCGCGACCCAGCATGGAGCACGAGCACTGCAGCAGGCTCGGCGTCGGCCACATGTCCGCCGGACCAGGTGAAAACCTGGTCCATGTTGACCAAGGGAAGGAATTCACCGCGAATGTCGCACACCCGTCGGCCACCGAGCGAGAGGATCTTCTCCTCGGCCACCGAAATGATCTCGCGGACGTTTTCGACCGGTGCGGCGAAGACCGCCTGTTCCATCCGGAAGAGCATGCAGCGGGCGATGGCCAGCGTCAGCGGCAAGCGGATGACGAACGCACTGCCTTTCCCGGGGGTCGATTCAACGTCGATCGATCCGTTCAGCGACTCGATCTTCGTGCGGACGATATCCATGCCGACACCGCGGCCGGAGATATTCGAGACGGCTGTGGCCGTGCTGAAGCCGGGCTTCCAAATGAACGCGATCAATTCCTTGGGGCTCAAGGCAGCCGCCTGATCCGCGGCGATCAGCCCGCGGGAAACGGCCCGATCGCGGATGCGGTCGACATCGATGCCGCCGCCGTCGTCGCTGATCGTGATGAGGACGCTGTTGCCGCGATGGGCGGCCGCCAGTCGCACCGTGGCGGTCTCGGGCTTGCCGCGGCGGAGCCGGACGTCGGCCGGCTCGATGCCGTGGTCGATGGCATTGCGCACGAGATGCACCAGCGGATCGCCCAGCTCGTCGATCATGCGCTTGTCGAGCTCGGTTTTCTCGCCGGTAAGCTCGAGCGTCACGCTTTTGCCGAGCTCGCCGGCGATATCGCGAACGGAACGCTTGAACCGGTTGAACAGCGGGCCGACGGGAACCATCCGCGTGCTCAACACGCCACGTTGCAGACTGTCGGCGACGCGGGTGAGTTGATCGACCGACTCGACCAGTTCGGCATATCGACGATGTCCCTCGTCCCACAGCCGCCCCTGGTCTTCGATCTTCTCGAGCTGTGCATTGCAGGTAGCCACCGCCCGCTCGACCGGCCCGTTGGTGGACTGGAGGATCGTATCCACGGCCTCGCGGAGGGAATAGACGGCGTCGCCCGATCTCCCGCCGACCGAGGCCTTCCTGAAGAGCGGGGCCATGTCGGCGACAAGCTGGACAAACCGGGCGCGGCTGACGATCAGTTCTCCCGCGAGGTTGAGCAAAACGTCCAGTCGATCGACGCCGACGCGCATCGTCTCCACGGCCGCCGTGCCCTCCGTCGGGGCAGCGGCGGGCTGTTCGGCCGGAGGTTCGACATCGAGTTCGATCCGCTCAACGCCATCGACGTCGGCGGCGATCATGATTGCCGCGCTGTCGGCGGCTGTCCTGAGGACGAGATCCACCCGGCGAAGCTCGGCGCGGCTGGCAAACTCCGACTGTGGGGGAACGACCTCGATCACCTTCCCGATCGTGCCGAGCCGGGTCAGCACCAATTCAGCCTTGATGTCTGCCATGGGGAGGCCCGCAGCGAATCGTACGCGCAGCCGCCGCAGACGCTCGCCTGCCGGCGAAAGCCCGGGCCCCGGTTCGGGCAAAGCGGCGGCATTCGGCACGGCCTCGATTTTGGCTGGCGGGGCTGCGGCTGGAGGGGCTGCGGCTGGTGGAGCGGGAAGCGATGGCTCGGTGTTCGCGATCGGCTTCGGGAGCGTGGTGCCGGTCTGGCCGAGTCGCTTGACGGTCTCCGTCAGGTCGTTGGAAGATTCCAGCGGCTGGCCCGACCGCAGGCGGTCGTTGCAGTCGCGGAAATAATCGATGCAGCGAAGGGCAACTTCGATGGTGGGCCCGTCGATGAGAAGCGCCCCGGAACGGAGCCGTTCGAAGTGGCTCTCGAGGTGATGGGCCAGAGCCGTGATCTTGTCGAGTCCCAACAGGGCCGCAGCACCCTTGATCGAATGGATGAGCCGGAACGACTCCGCCAGCCGGCCTGCATGGTGGGGGTCTGATTCCAGGGCAAGCAGCGCCTGCACGAGCATCTCGCATTGCTCGCCCGTTTCGTCGATGTACATGCCGAGAAACTCCGCCAGATCGTCGGCGGGAAAATCTCGGTTGTTGTCGTCGGCCATGGATGAAATCCGTCAGGGCTTCCGGTACAGGAATGTCGAACACCGCTCCAGGCTACCCAGAAAGTCATGGGCTCCGTCGGTCGAGCCGACGACGAGAAATCCGCCGCTGTGGAGGGAGTTCACCAGGTTCTTGAGCGCCACCGGTTTCGAAGCGTCGTTGAAGTAGATCAAGACGTTGCGGAGAAAAATGCAGTCGAATGCCGGCTCGCGCATCGGTTCGAGGAGATTGTGGCGGTGAAACTCACACAGCCCCGCAACCGCTGGTTTGACCTTCCACGTCTCGGTGGCGGGGTCCGCCACGAAATACTTTGCCAACCGGTCCGGAGCAACCCGGTCAACGGCTTTTGGACCGTAGACCGCCGCACGGGCCCGCGCCAGCGCCACTTCGCTGATGTCACTTCCCACCACCCGCAGCGACCAGCCTGCCAGTTGCGATCCTCGCTCTGCCAGGCAGATAGCCAGCGAATAGGCCTCTTCACCGCTACTGCACGCGGCCGACCAGACCCGCAAGGACTGCTGGCGGTGCCCGGCAGCCGCTCGTGCGATGGCCCCCTCGAGAAAAGGGCCGGCGAACCAGTCGAGATGGTCTGATGTGCGGAAGAAGTGGGTTTCGTTCGTGGTGATGCAGTCGATGAAGTGTTCGAGCTCGCCGGGGAGTTTTGACTCGCTCAGCAGGCGGTAGTAGGCATCGAACGAATCGATGCCCCGTTCGCGGAGGCGGCGCCGAATGCGATTGCTGAGGAGGGCCACCTTGGTGTCCTGCGTCCAGATCCCAGTGTGCTGATGGATGAACGCCTGGAACAGCTTGAATTGGGGGGGCGTCAACGTTATCAAGCCGGACACAGGCATTCCTCCCTGAGCGTCGTGAAGTCGGGGCCGTGGTCAACGGCCGATCTCATACCTTGAATCGCTTCACGAGGTCGCGCAAACCCTGGGCCTGGGCGCCGAGTTCCTCGGCGCTGGCTGCCATCTCCTCGGCGGCCGCGGCATTCGATTCGGTAGTTCGCGACACGGACCGAATCGCCATCTTCACCTCGGAGGCGTTGGTCGACTGTGATTCCGTCGATGCGGCGATGCTGGCGATTCCGGCGGCGGTGGATTCGACCGCGGAAACGATCGACGCGAGCGATTGGCCAACCTTCTCGGAGAGCTCTGCCCCCTCCTGGACTCGCTTGGTCGATTCGTTGATCAACTGAGTGATCTCCTTGGCGGCCTCGCTCGATCGCTCCGCGAGTTTACGCACCTCGTCGGCAACGACGGCAAACCCGAGGCCGTGCTGGCCTGCCCGTGCCGCCTCGATCGCTGCGTTGAGGGCGAGCAGGTTGGTCTGGGCCGCGATTTCGCTGATCACCTGAATGATGTCGTTGATCTGCTCGGACGACCGGCGAATCGTCCGCATCGAATCGATCGCTTCGTGGACGGCCTGGCTGCCGGCCTGGGCCAGTTGCGTCGTGCGACCCGCCTGAGATCTGGATTCGACGGCGCTCTTCGAGATCACGTCGATCGACGAGGCGAGTTGGTCGACCGCCGCCGTCATCTCTTCAACGCTGGCTGATTGCGATTGGGCCCCGTCGCTGAGACTGCCGGCGCTCTCGGCGATCATCCGTGCGCCTTCGTTTTGCTGGTCGGCGGCTTCGTAGATCTGCTTGATGACGTCGCGGAGATCTCCCATCATCCGGCTGGCATCGCCGGCGAGCAGGGCCATCTGGTCGTCGCCGTCGACATTGATCTTTCGGCACAGGTCTCCCTTCGAAGCAGCGGCAAAGACCTCGGACAGCATCCCCACCTTCGACTCGAGGGCCTCCTTCGAGGAAACGACGCTTGCTTGGAGTTCCCGCTCCCGTTGATCGGCTTGGATGCGGTCGGTGATCACGTCCCATGTCACGAGAGGACCGACATAGCCCCCCTTCGAATCGCGGAGGGCCGAGATGTTGAGGTCGAGCGTTTCCGATCCGAGGGCAACGCGCTCACGCGCCGGCAGCGTCGTCGGATTTGCCAGCGACTGCCAGTGCGCGTGCTCGCCGAGGACGTCGATGCGTTTGCCGATCAACTCCTCCACCGGGCAGGGAAGAAGATGCTGAAGCTGGCGAAGGCTCTGCTCGGAGGCGGGATTCATGTAGGTGATCTTGAGATCGGGATCGGCCTGAATCAGCCGAACGGACGTGTTCTCAACGATTTCCGAGAGCCGCATCTGCGCCTCCTGATCGCGGGTGATCCGGCGGGCGATGCCGATGGACGACAGGATGATCCCCAAAGCGGTGAGGCCGAAGAGAAGCAGGCCGAAGTTCCGCAGGCCCTGGACGGGCGCCATGACCTCGGCCTCCTCGATCTCCGACACGAGCGCCCAACGCACGGCACCTGCTCCCGTTGAATCGCCCTTGAAGATCGTGACCGGTGTCCAGGAAGAGAGGACCGGCTTGTTCCGGTAGTCGATGTTGAGCGCCGTTCCGGCCTGTTGATCGTCGAGGGCCTTGCGTACTGGCTCGGTATCGACCTTGAGTTTCGGGTTGATAATCGTGGAGACGACGCCGAGTTCCTTGGCGAACCGGGAATTGGAGCGGAACATCCGATCGGGCCCGATGGCGTACGTCTCGCCCGTGGTTCCCAGGCCAGCCGTCTCGCCAATGATCGCGCTGGTCTTGTCGAGGGGAATCTGGAACGCCAGCACGCCGATCACGTCATCCCCATCGAGCAGGGGCGTGGCGATGAAGCCGGCGGGGTCGTTGAGCGAGGGGAGATAGCGGCTGTACTGGCCGTAGGCAATGCCGCCAGCTCTTCCCATGCGAACCGCCTCGTTGAAGGCCTTGGCGAGATTGGTCGAGGCGAGCGGGCCTGATTTGAGCGAGGCGCCAAAATCGATTTCCTTGAACACGGTGTAGACGATCGTGCCGGAGTCGGCATCGATCAGGAAGATGTCATAGACGCCGTACTTCTCGAGAATCGTGCGGAAGATCGGATGCACCTGCTTGTGGTACCGCGTGTAGGCTGAATCGTCGAGAGCGTCGTCGAGCAGTTGCTTCGAGCCGACGGGCTCCGGGCTCTGGCGGATGTAAAGATCCTGCAGCCTCACTCCGCGGGGATCGAGTGCGGCGGCATAGGGACGCATGTCGATCTCCTCGGCCGTCTGTTGGCGGAGACGGGGGGAGAAGTCGCTCGCGTAGTAGCTGGCGAGGTTTTGGCGGTCTTGGTCCGCGGCTGGCGGGAGCTCCTCCCAAGCATTCCGGAAGGTCGTCAGGGCATCGAGGCTGAGCGGGTTGGTCGCCGTGACGAGCAGTTCTTGCCGCAGGGTTTCGAAGTACCGTTCGACGGAGCTGGCGGTCGTGGTGCGAACCGCCTCGAGTCGCGCGAAGGCCTCCTTCCTGAGCGAATCGGCGGCCGAGCGATACATCGCGATCCCCAGCAGCGCCAGGGGCAAAAGCGACATTGCCAGCAGGGCCGACAGCACCAAACTTCGCAGGGAACGGTCGTGGAAGATCTTCATGTCAGGAATCCGAATTGAAGAAGGTGGACGTGGG
>Ga0209188_1003821_pt1 | contig 10174 bp, 11 predicted proteins | sample C_130625_EF_Meta_FD_187307 | JGI IMG/M metagenome (GOLD analysis project Ga0209188, IMG submission 187307) | Freshwater microbial communities from Lake Croche, Canada to study carbon cycling - C_130625_EF_MetaG (SPAdes) (version 2) | ecosystem: Environmental > Aquatic > Freshwater > Lake...
TGATTATGTTAATGGTAAGATTGTAGGCTTAGATTAAAAATTAATTAGAAGCAGTAAGCTCTTTAAGTCTACTTAAAGTTCTCTGAAATACCTTAGTAAGTTTAGCGCTACTTGTGAGCTGATTAATTGGAACTATTGCGGTTGCAACAAGGCTTAACTTATTGTCATAAATGATATCGATTAAATTAATAAAACGATACTGCTCATTAATAGTTTCGTCTGTAAAGTTTGGAATATTTTCAATAAAGAAAATTTTTACGATTTTGCAAATCTCAATATAATCTTCTGATCCGTAATTTTGAAAACATAAATCTTTAAAATCAAATTTTGCAATTCCTGAAACATAATTATCGATGATAATTTTCCTTGTTTTTACTTCAATCACATGTGTTGCAAATTGTTTACCGCTTAAAACGTTAAATAGTACCTGGTTGTAATTTTTCTTTGTTTCGGAGTTTTTAACAATAAAGAATCTATTTTTTTTACTTAAATATAGTTCTCTATAATCTTTTCCAGAATCTAATGAGTAGACAAGAGTATTGTTTTTAATCGTTTCAATGTAGGGAAGAAATTGATCTCTTTGCAGTCCACCAATATATAAATCATCAGGTTTTGCATTGGAGGTAGTAATTATAAAAATATTATGACTAAAGAATTGTTCTAGTAATTTTCCAAGGATCATTGCATCCGCAATGTTAGTAATCTGAAATTCATCAAAGAAAATAATATCAAAATCTTTTTTAAAATTTTTTACAATTTTTGGTAAGGGATTACTTTCGTCTCTTAATTTATGAAGCTTATTATGGATATCTACCATAAACTTATTAAAATGCGTCTTTAATACTCTTGGATGATTTAAATATTCTAAAAAGAAATTAATAATCATTGTTTTACCAGCTCCTACTTCTCCATGAAGATAAAAACCTTTGGGTTTTTTATTTGAAAAAATACTTGTAACAGACTTTAAAAATGAGGGCTTTAATTGCTCTGTTAAAGACTCTAAAGTTTTAATTAAATCTTCCTGATTTATGTTTTTCTGCAGGCTATGTTGCTTGCTATATTTTTTAAATGCCTCTGTAATATTTAAGTGGTACATTAGCTAATGTTATTAAAGGATTTTTAATTTTTCACAAATGCATAGATCATATAATAAAATTCATGTAATTGCGGACTCAAGTCCAAATGCACAAGCTGCTAAAAGATCAATTATTAAAAAGTACAAAAATTATCCAATTAATGATTCGGACGTATTCATTGTGTTAGGTGGCGATGGTTTTATGCTTGCAACACTAAAAAAATATCAAAAATATAAAATTCCATTCTACGGAATGAACAAAGGTAATCGTGGTTTTCTGCTAAATAAATTTGATGAAAAAGATTTATTAAAAAAAATTAACAAATCTAATATTGCAGAACTTCACCCTCTTGAAATGTATGCAAAAAATAAAAAAGGTAAGATTAAAACTGCTATTGCTATCAATGAAGTCTCTGTGTTTAGAGAAACTCGTCAGGCAGCAAAACTTGAAATTAAAATTGATAATAAGGTAAGAATGAGAGAAATTGTTTGTGACGGCACTCTTGTTGCAACACCTGCTGGAAGCACAGCTTACAACTTATCTGCACGTGGTCCTGTATTAGATTTAGAATCTAATCTAATCGCCATTACTCCTATATCCCCATTTAAACCTAGAGGCTGGAGGGGCGCTACAATTAACAATCGTTGTAAAGTTTATATTAAAAATTTAGATCCTAAAAAAAGACCGGTGAGTGTTGTTGCTGACAATATTGAAGTTAGAGATATTTTAAGTGTTAATATTTATTTAAACAAAAATAAAACATTTCGACTTCTTTACGATAAAAAATTTGGATTAAAGGAAAGAAACTTAGCAGAACAATTTAAATTTTAATTAATATTTCATAATCATAAAAAATTATGGAAAAAATGATCTGGTTGTTTAAAATTATTAAAAAACTTAGGAATTTTAACAATCATTCTATAAGCAGGAAAAGTCCCAAAACTTTCATGATAGACAGCTTTTGGGCTCCATCCAAAACATAAAAAGAATATTAAAAAATAAAATAAAAAATTATTTTTAATATTATTAAAATTAATAAATTTAAATTTTAAGTTAGGATTAATTTTAACAAAACCTAATTTTAGCATACCAAAATATGAAATTGCTATCATATGATAAAGCATGCTAGTCCATCGACCACTATCTACGGCTATATAAAAAAGCAACATTCCAGGCAGCGAACAAAGAATTAAAATTTGTAAAAGATTAAAATTATAAGAGAAGATTTTATTAATTAATTTACTTTTTAAAATTAATATAAAGATAGCAAAAAAACCAAATATGAAAATTAAGGTATAATTCTTAATATCTACTAATCTCCAAGAAACTTCACTGATATGTCTCTGTATATGAGCTGTTGTAAAGTTTGCCGCAAGTCCACAGTTTTCATTAGAAATATTCAACAATCGCTTACACATAGCAAGATTATCTGCGATTGAATGCGGGTTTATGTAGATTAAATATGAAGGAAGAAGAACAACAAGGATCAATAAAAAATTTAAAACATAAAATCTTAAATCTTTTTTCTTATCAATGACGATAAAGAAAAATAAATAAAATAAAAAATAAAATATTACTGATTCGTGATTTAATATTAAAATTAATAATGATAAATAAGTATATATATAATTTAAAATAATATTTTTAAATTTATAAAAGAGATAAAAGTTATAAGAGAAAAAAATATACATCAGTATTTCTTTTCTCCCCAAAGCTTCTAATTCATAAAGACCAAATGAAAAAAAAACTGGCGATAGAATTGCAAGCCATAATAGAAGATTTTTTTTTAATCCTGAAAAAAGCCAATAAATTAATATATAATAAAAAAGATATAATGAAATTTGTAATATTAAAAAACAGTCTCTTAAGTGTATTTTAAAAAAAGTCGACAGTTGAAATATTAACTCACCAATAAATCCTCTTCTTACAAATCCACCTCCATAATTAATAACCCACTCCGACATGGCATTATTAACGTTAAGCAAGTAAACAGAACACAAATAAAAAGAGCTTAGTAAAAAAAGAAATATTATATAAAATTTAAATAGATTTAATTTTTTTAACTGGATTAACATTATAAAATAAAATTAAATCTTAAACGACTCTCCGCAACCACATCGTTCAGTTTCGTTGGGGTTATTAAAAACAAAGGAAGATGAGAATTTGTCTTCTTTATAATCCATATTTGTGCCCAATAAGTACATTATGGCTTTTGGATCAATAAACACTTCAACGTTATTATCTTTAACAACTTCGTCATTTGCATTGGTTTCTTTAAGATAAGTCATTTCATATTCCATTCCAGCGCATCCACCAGATTTTACAGAAACACGAACACCTTTCACTCCGCTTTCAGCGTTACTTAGAATTTCTTTAATGCGCTTTGCAGCGTTATCTGAAATTGTAATTAATTGTTTTGTCATAAATTCAAAGCTAGTTTTGCAACTTCCGACATTTTACTCTTATCCCAAGGTGGATCCCAGACAATATTTACAATCACTTCTTCATAACGTCCTAAGCTCTCAACTGCTTTTCTAACATTATTTGGAATACTTTGTGCCTCCGGGCAATTTGGAGAAGTAAGCGTCATGTCGATTTCGCAAATCTTATCCTTAAGCCTTACATCATAAATAAGACCTAACTCATAAATATCAACTGGAATTTCAGGGTCAAAGATGGTCTTTAATTTATCTTTTATTTCGTCAATTTTTTTAGAGTTATCCATTAGTCAATTGTCTCAGAATTAATAGGTTGTTTTTCATTATCAAAGGCTGCTCGTAAAGTATGCCAACATAACGTTGCACATTTTACTCGCATTGGAAATTTGCCAACGCCAGCAAGAGAGGAAAATTTTATATGCTCATCCTCTGTAAGCCCTACTCTTTTTATTTCTTGTCCTTCTTTAATCATCTTAAAAAAAGAATCTAATAATTCACGTACTTGTTTTTCGCTCTTACCTTTAACAATCTCAGTCATAATAGAAGATGACGCAACGGATATAGCGCAGCCTGAGCCTTCGAAAGAAATATCTTTTACTTTGTGATCTTTATCTAGATTTAAATAAACATGAATATTGTCACCACATAAAGGATTATGCCCTTTTGCATCATGATTTGAGGATTGGCACTTACCAAAGTTTCTTGGTTTTTTACCGTGGTCTAAAATTAAATCCTGATAAAGTTCTGTTAGATCCATTAATTTAATTTAAATATTTTTTTACACTTGTTAATGCTCTCGCACAAAGCATCTACATCTTGTTTTGAATTGTAAATCCCAAAAGACACCCTAAGCGAGGAGATAAGATTCATTTTTTTATGCAAAACCTGACAACAGTGATGTCCTGCTCTTACAGCAATATGATCTTGATCAAAGATTGTTGAAACATCATGCGGGTGAATGCCTTTAATATTAAATGAAAATAAACTTGAATCTTCTGATGGGCTTCCCACAAATTCAATATCATTAAATTTTCTAATCTTATCTAAAGCGTATTTAGTTAAAGCATGTTCATGATTTACGATATTTTTAATTTTTAAATGATCAATAAAATGAACGGCTTCTTTTAAAGCAACAACTTCAGCAGATGGCATTGAACCTGCCTCAAACTTATTAACGCCTGTGGTATAAGTGATGTTTTTAGTATCAACATTTTCAATCATACCGCCACCACCTAAAAAAGGATCAAACTTATCAAGCCACTGACTCTTTACATATAAAAGTCCAACTCCTGCAGGGCCGTACATTTTGTGACTTGAGAATGCATAAAAATCACAATCTAGATCTTTTAAATTAACGTTCGTGTGCGCAACTGCTTGCGTACCATCAATACAAACTGGAATTTTTTTAGATTTTGCAATTTCAATAATTTTTTTTATAGGAGTTGTTATTCCTGTAACATTTGAAATATGAATAAGACTAATAATTTTCGTCTTATTTGTTATTAATGAATTTATTTTATCTAATTCTAATTCACCGTCTTTATTAATTGGAATAAATTTAATATTTATTTTTTTTTTTCTTAAGAAATGCCAAGGAACATAATTTGAATGATGCTCAAGCTCAGTTAATAAAATTTCATCTCCTTCTTTTAAAAATTTACCAAAACAGCTTGCAACTAAATTTAAAGACTCTGTGGCATTTTTTGTAAAGATAATTTCACCTGATGTACCGTTTACGAATTGTTTAATAGTTTGCCTTGTTTTTTCATAAGCATCCGATGCAATACCGGCTAAACTATAAACGCCTCTACCGATATTAGAATATTTGTTTCTATAAAAATCATCTAAAGCATTAATAACAGTCGCTGGTTTTTGTGCTGAATTAGCAGTGTCTAAATAAACTAATTTTTTATTAGATTTAAATATAGGAAATTTGCTTTTATAGCCCTTCAAACTCATGAAAGCATATCCTCGGTTTTCTTTAAGAAATAATTTTTAAATTGTTCGTCAGAAATCTTTTCAATAACTTCTGATAGGAAGCCTTGAACAATTAATTTTTTTGCCTGATCTTCTAGAATTCCTCTTGCCATTAAATAAAATAATTCATCTTTATTTAATGAAGTTGATGAAGAACCGTGACTACATTTTACATCATCTGCATAAATTTCAAGCTCTGGTTTTGAGTGAAATGTGCATTGATCGGACAAAAGCACACTTTTGATTAACTGATAACCATTGGTCTTTTGAGCTATTTGATCTACAAAAATTTTACCCTGATAAACTCCTTTAGCTGTTCCATCGATAATACTTTTTGAAAATTGATAGCTATTCGTATTTTCAGCTAAATGATTAATTCTAACTTTGATTTCATGATCTTCATTATTTTTTAAGAACTGAGTGTAATACAAATAACATTCAGCTAACGATTCATTTAAATTAATTTCAACTTCGTCTCTAATTGTCTTGATAGCATTTGAAAATATAAAACTCTCATAATTACCACTTGCTTCAATATTAACTTTTTTAAATCGGTAGATGCAATTTTCAAAGTTATTAGAATTAATTAAATAATTTTTAAAGTGAGCATTTTTTTGAACATCAATATTCGTATTAAAGTTAATAAATGATTTTTTATTATCATTTGTGAATTTTTCAAATACAGAAGCTTTAGAATTTTTGCTTATAGAAATATAATTTTTCTGATGTAATTGTTTTCCGTCTGTTGCTGAATTAAATTGATGATAAATAACAATTGGTAGATCTAAATTATCTTTAATCTCTAAATAAAAACCTGAAGTAGCTAAAGCGTTATTTGCAGCAATAAGTTGATTTTTCTTATTAGCAAATAATTTTAATAAGTTTTTACTATTATTTTTATAATACTCCTCAATAGATGTTAGGATAATTATATCTTTATCTTTTGCACAAAATTCAATTTTTTGAATTGCTCCGTTTACGATAATAATTTTATTATGTCTAAAATTTTCTAGAACTTTTTCATTAATTGTTTCTTTATTAGCCTTATAAATTGCCAGTTCCTTGTTATTTTCTAAAAAAATATTTAGTGTCGATTGTTTCCAATCTTCATCTTTTCTAGTCGGATAACCATTCTTATTAAAAAGATTTAAACTAATTGCTCTTAGTTCATTCACTTCTTTGATGTCTGTAATGGTATTCATTTATATTAGACTGATTTTTGAAATTCTTTATAACCAATCTTATCTAGTTCTTGCGCAAGCTTAGAACAGCCTGTTTTAACAATGGCACCATTCACCATAACATGAACAAAATCTGGTTTGATATAATCTAGTAACCTTTGATAGTGGGTAATAATTAAGAACGATCTATTTGGTGATCTTAAAGCGTTTACCCCATCTGCTACAACTTTAAGAGCGTCAATATCCAAGCCTGAATCAGTCTCATCTAAAATTGCAAGATCGGGTTCTAACAAAGACATTTGTAAAACTTCATTACGTTTTTTTTCTCCACCAGAAAAACCGACGTTTAAAGCTCTGCCAAGTTGCTCTTCTTTAATTCCTAATTTTTTAGCGTGCTGTTTAACAAGTGATAAAAATTCAACGATATCTACTTCTTTTTGTCCTTTTGCTTTTCTAACTGCATTTAGTGATGTTTTTAAAAAGTTGTTCATAAATACCCCTGGAATTTCTATTGGATATTGGAATGCTAAAAATATTCCTTTCTGTGCTCTTTCATCTGCTTCAAGATCGATAATATTTTCATTTTTAAACATGATCTTTCCGTTAACATCGTAACCATCTTTGCCAGCTAAAACATACGACAGAGTACTTTTCCCAGAGCCGTTTGGTCCCATAATGGCATGCACTTCACCTTTACCAATTTTAAGATTAAAATCTTTTAAGATTTTTTTGTCACCAATGCTTACATTTAACTTTTCAATACTTAACATTAACCAACGCTCCCTTCTAAGCTGATGCTAACTAGTTTTTGTGCTTCTACGGCAAATTCCATGGGAAGTTGTTGTAGCACCTCTTTACAAAAGCCATTTACGATTAAACTCACGGCCTCTTCTTGATTTAAACCTCTTTGCTTACAATAAAATAATTGTTCTTCGCTAATTTTAGATGTGGTTGCCTCATGTTCAGTTGTTGAAGTTGAATTTTTATTATCAATGTACGGAACCGTATGTGCTCCGCATAAGTTTCCAACTAACAATGAGTCACACTGGGTATAATTTTTAGCATTACTTGCTTTTTGATGAATACTTACAAGACCTCTGTAAGTATTATCAGCGTGACCTGCTGAAATACCTTTTGAAATTATTCTACTCTTGGTATTTTTGCCAAGGTGGATCATCTTTGTTCCTGTGTCTGCTTTTTGGTAATTATTTGTAATCGCAATTGAATAAAATTCACCTGATGAATTATCACCTTGTAAAATGCAACTTGGATATTTCCAAGTAATAGCCGATCCTGTTTCAACTTGTGTCCAAGAAATTTTAGAATTCTTTCCTTTGCAAATTCCACGCTTTGTTACAAAATTATAAATTCCACCTTTTCCTTCTTTATCTCCTGGATACCAGTTTTGAACTGTTGAATATTTAATTTCGGCATCGTCTAGCGCTATAAGCTCGACATTTGCAGCATGGAGTTGATTTTCATCTCTCATTGGTGCAGTGCATCCTTCTAAATAACTTACATAGCTTCCTTTATCCGCAATAATTAACGTTCTCTCAAATTGACCTGTGTTTGATGCATTAATTCTAAAATATGTAGAAAGTTCCATTGGACATCTAACGCCTTCTGGAATGTAAACAAACGATCCGTCTGTAAATACAGCAGAATTTAAAGTTGCAAAATAGTGATCGGTTAAGGGAATAACAGAACCTAAATATTTTTTGACCAACTCCGGATGTTTTTGCACAGCTTCTGAGATTGAACAAAAAATAATGCCAATATCTTCTAATTTTTTTTTAAAAGTCGTTGCAACAGAAACAGAATCGAATACGGCATCAACAGCAACACCTGCTAATCTTTTTTGTTCATTAAGAGGGATGCCTAATTTTTCATAAGTCTTTTTAATTTCCGGATCAATTTCATCTAGCGACTTAGGTCCTTCTTTAAAACCCTTTGGCGCTGAATAATAATATAAATCTTGGTAATTAATTTTAGGATATTGAGGTTTTTGCCAATTTGGTTCCGTCATTGACTGTAATCTTTCAAATGCTTTTAATCTCCACTCTAATAACCACTGGGGTTCTTTTTTTTGCGCAGAGATAAAATGAATAACTTCTTTATTCAAACCTTTTGGAGCCTTGACTGACTCAACGTCCGTTACAAATCCATAAGCATAATCTTGCTTAATTTGTTCTTGGATTAAATTATCTGACATTTAAAGCTCCATTTTTAAAACAATCTGTTTTCCAAACATTAAAAAAAGTTTCAATTTGATCTTTAGTAGAATCCCAGCCTAAACTTACTCTGATTGCTGAATGAATATATTTATCATCGACCTTCATTGCTTTTAAAACATGCGACGGCTCCACTTTTCCAGATGAACAAGCGGCTCCAGAACTTACAAAAATACCTTTTTGATCGAGAGCAATAACTTGATTTTCACTAGTCATTGAAGGATATGCAAAATAACAAGTGTTGCCTAATCTTTCAGTGTCTTCTCCAAAAATTTTAATCTCATTAGATAATTTTTTTAAATTCGACTCTAGAAGGTCTCTATTATTCTTTACTTCTGTATTGCAAATTTTTGATAAATTTTGAACTTCATTAATCACTGCCCCAAAACCTAAAATACCTAGAAAATTTTCTGTTCCTGATCTTAAATTCTTTTCTTGTCCGCCACCTATAATTTCTGCAGAAATATTATTTTTATTATTAATTAATAAAGCGCCTATTCCTGTAGGACCACCAATTTTATGTGAAGATATCGAAAATAAATCGACATCAAGATTGTCTAGATCAATTTCTATTTTACCAAGACTTTGAACTCCATCACAATGAATAATGCCTTTATTTTTTTTAATAATTTTTGATATTTCTTTAATAGGATGAATAATTCCAGACTCATTATTAGCAAACATAATACTTACTAAAAATGGGTTTACTTCTTTTGTAAGTAACGCCTCTATTTCTTCTAAATTAACCGTACCATTTGTGTTAATTTTAAAAAATCTTTTTTGAATATCTAAACTCTTAACAACATCAATGACTGATGAATGTTCTGTTTCTAAAGAATATATTGTTTTAATATTATTCTTTTTAATAAATCCTTTAATTGCTAAATTATTAGATTCTGTTGCTCCGCTTGTGAAAATTAAATCATAATTCTTGGCTTTTAAGATAGACAAAATGTTTCTTCTTACTTCTTCAACAATCTTTTTAGAGTTTCTTCCAATCTTATGGACAGATGACGGGTTGCCAAAGTCTTCAAATTTTAAACTTTGTATTTTTTTAATTACATTTTTATGTAATGGAGCAGTAGCATTGTAATCTAAGTAAATCATCTACCTAATCCTTGCGGTTGATTAGATATGTTCTCAAGTGGAATATTTTTTGGGATTTTATTATCTAAAATGTCTTGCAAAGTTACAGATGTAAAATAATTGTTAATATGTTTTGACAAACCATCCCATAAATTATGCGTAGCACATTTAGTTGGTTTGCCGTT
>Ga0209188_1003822_pt1 | contig 10170 bp, 12 predicted proteins | sample C_130625_EF_Meta_FD_187307 | JGI IMG/M metagenome (GOLD analysis project Ga0209188, IMG submission 187307) | Freshwater microbial communities from Lake Croche, Canada to study carbon cycling - C_130625_EF_MetaG (SPAdes) (version 2) | ecosystem: Environmental > Aquatic > Freshwater > Lake...
TGGGTTCTTGTTGTAAATAAACGTAGATCAACACGTGGCTCAGTTTTCCCTGAGCTTCTAGCAGCACGGGTTTGAAGAAAAATCGACCCAAGATGTCCACCCCTTTAACCGTGTAAGGATCGGCTATGGGTGCGGCCTTGATGTGGTGTTTGAGTCCGGCATACGTTACCTCACACCTTAAGGCGGGTGCAGCAAAGCAGCTTGTTGCCAGGCAAAACACAGCCGTCAAAGCCCATGGCTTGATGCCAACCGATTGAAGAAAACTGCAGACCTGCTTGAAGTTCATTGCCGCACTGTTAATTTGTATAAGCAATTCATTCTAAGCTTGGAAAACTGATTGGGCATTTTTGATCGTCAACGACAGTCCCGCGCTGGGTGTCCCCCCTGAAACCTGCGAAGATAGGCGCTTTCGTTACACGGCTCATTGAGCCTTAGGGGGCGCGATGTACTTTATTTCCACCTTCTTTCAAAATTTAATCCAATTGTTCAATGGCTGACTGGTTCCGACTTATTTTCTTGGCTGCCATTTGGGGTGGCTCTTTTTTGTTCATGCAAATAGCGGCGCCTGTTTTGGGGTCTGGCTGGCTGGTGTTTGGCAGAGTGGGAATCGGGGCTTTGTTTTTATGGGCTGTGGTGCGCTATTTGCACAAAGAAGTGGGCTTGCGTCAGCATTGGAAACACTACGCCATGATGGCGTTTTTTAATTCTGCTTTGCCCTTCTTCTTGTATGCCGAAGCTACCCTGAGCCTCAATACCTCGCAACTGTCGGTACTCAATGCCACCGCCCCTGCTTGGGCCTACCTCATTGGCGTCATCATCAAAAATGAAGCTTTCAATCCCATCAAAATTTTGGGCCTGCTGATAGGATTTTTGGGGGTATTTGTTATTTTAGACAAAGGCAATTTTGACTTTGACATTGATTACCGCGGCGCTACCATGGCCCTTATGGCCACCTTCTGCTACGGCGTGGCCACCAACTATGCCAAAAGCATGAAGCATGTAGACCCCTATGCCAACGCCTTTGGCAGCATGGTATTTTCAAGCTTGATGATTTTGCCCACACTGCCTTTCTTCCCCATCAAAGCCGAACTGACTCTGCCCGTGTTGGTGTCTTTGCTGGCGCTGGGCGTACTGTGCAGTGGCGTGGCTTACATGCTCTATTTCAGAGTGGTCAACACCATGGGCGCTACATCGGCACTGACAGTGTCATTTTTGATTCCCATGTTTGGCACCCTGTGGGGCGTTGTTATTTTGGGTGATGCCATCACACTGAATGGCTTGCTGGGTGCTGTGGTGGTCTTGATTGGTACCTACATCGTCACACGAACTGGAAGCAAATCAACATGACGATCTGGATCCGATTCATCACCGTCTTTGGCATCTTTTTTTTAAGCTCAGCAAATGCCGCCGAGGTCTTGGTTGCCGTGGCGGCTAATTTCACGGCGCCTATGCAAAAGATTGCCACTTTGTTTGAAAAAGACACTGGACACAAAGCTCGTTTGTCTTTTGGCGCCACCGGAGCCTTCTACGCGCAAATGAAAAATGGTGGCCCTTTTCAGGTGCTCTTGTCAGCAGACGATGAGACGCCAAACAAACTAGAGCAAGAAGGATTGGGCGTGCCCGGCACCCGTTTTACCTATGCCACGGGCCGATTGGTTTTATGGAGTCGACAAGCGGGTTTGGTGGATGACAAAGGCCAAGTTCTGCGCTCAGATAAGTTTCAGCGCTTGGCCTTGGCCAATCCCAAACTGGCACCCTACGGGGCTGCTGCCATTGAAACCATCAACAAGCTGGGACTGATGCCAGCGCTTCAGCCCAAGTTTGTTCAAGGCGACAACATTGCCCAGACATTTCAATTCGTCAATACAGAAAATGCTCAGTTGGGTTTTGTAGCGCTTTCGCAAGTTTATGCAGAGGGTAAGCTGACGCAAGGCTCTGCATGGGTGGTGCCCAGCAGCTTTCACACCCCCATCCAACAAGACGCCGTGATGTTGGTGGCGGGCAAAAACAATCCTGCAGCAGTTGCCTTGATGGCCTATCTCAAAAGTGAGAAAGCCAAAGCCATGATTCAGTCGTTTGGCTATGAAAATTAGCCAGGCTTTGATATCACATTGGTTAAAATATATTTTGGTGTGCTACGAAAAGTCCAAATTGTTGACACTCAGAACATTCAGTTTAATCATATTTATTTTGTGCTTTTTAACCAGTTGTGGCGGTGGTGCCACCATTGGTATTTCTGCTGCAGACTCTCAAGCCTCGGCCAACTCTAAAAGCACCAACACTACCAACGCCACAGTTACCACCACAACCATCAGCAGCGCTGACGTACTTAATTTTGCGCAGTTTTGGAATGAGAATGCTTCATCTGCCTTCACCAGCACAGGCCAAATCAGTGCTTACGTTTACAAAGATGCCCCTTACGCCAAACTGGATTCTTCCGTTGTATCGGTGGACAAAGTAACGGGGAAATCAAGCCTCAAAATTCATCAAGACAATCATGGCGCTGGTACCGGCGATTTGGTCACCATCTCGGGCTTGCAGATGCCTCTGCATGGCATCGATCCAAAAAATCTTAACGCTACCTTTGTCATCACGCTGGTGGACATCAATTACTTTTCCATCAGCGTTTTAGGTTTGGCAAGCTCTACGTCGTCGGAAAGCTTCAATGCAAAGTTGAGCTACAAAATACTGGACTGCGAAGGCCAACAGATCACTGAGAAATCGGCCGTTGAAACCACCAATCAGTTTTACGATGGCAATCCTCTGGTCAGAAGCAAAACCGTGGTGAAGACTACTCTGAACAATTGCAGCCCGCCTACCAGCCAATTAACCACCTACAGGTACTACGTTAATCAATATTCTTGCCGTATTGCGGGTGCTTGTGGCAATAATTTCGAATTAATCCGCCAAGAAATAGTGGGCGGTCTTTATTCTTTCCCACAAGACCCGTTCTTAAACTTATTTCCAAGCGGTGCTTTAAAGTCTGGCGACAAAAGCGATGTGGGCGTGCTTTTAAACTATTTAGATGCACCTCGCACAGACAAGCAAAGCAAAACAGTTTTGAGCTATGAAGTTTTGTCAGACACATGTTGCTCGGTATTGTTGGTGATCAATTCAAAAACCTACGACACCAACGGCACATTGCTGGTGGATTCAAAAGACTACTTTGGAAAAGCGACTTCCTCAATTGGCTTGCCTTACAGCCTCTTGAAAACCGTTGCCAACTACAACACCCCGCAAAAAAATGAAGTGAGCGTGGTCTATTCAGGACTCAAAATAGTGGGCAATTGACAGAAACAATTCCGTAGCTGGCTCTAACTGCTTGAACAAGCAAGCATCAAGGGTGCAGATAGAACACTTCAGAGGCACCTGCCCTTGTAGAATTATCAAATGCAACCCATCGCTGAACTTATTCAACAAGGCGCCACAAATTTGTGGATCTTCATTCCCACTGCCATTTTGCTAGGGGCATTGCACGGACTAGAGCCTGGGCACTCCAAAACGATGATGGCTTCTTTCATCATTGCAGTAAAGGGGTCGGTGGGTCAAGCAGCACTCCTTGGGCTGTGCGCCGCGCTTTCACATTCATTGGTTGTCTGGGTTCTTGCTGCAATGGCATTGAAATTCGGCAACGAATTGATTGCAGAACAAGCAGAACCCTATCTCATGCTTGTGTCCGCAGTGGTGGTGCTAGGTGTTTCCATCTGGATGTTCATGCGCACTCGCCGAGATGTGTTGAGCGCTCAGGCACATCACCATGAACATGAACATCACCATGAAAAAGAGCATGCGCATGAGCATCACCATCACCATCACCATCACCATCACCATCAAGCTCACGCTGAAAGTGCGCACTTAGGTCATCACAACTCCTACCAAGACGATCATGAGCGGGCGCATGCTGAGGACATCAAACGCCGCTTTGAAGGACAGAAAGTGACCACCGGACAGATTGCCATGTTTGGTTTGACTGGCGGTCTGGTGCCTTGCCCTGCTTCTGTAACGATCTTGATGATCTGTCTGCACTTAAAAAAATTCTCGCTGGGTGCTGTCATGGTTGCCAGCTTTAGTTTGGGATTGGCCATCTCAATGGTCAGCGTTGGTGTTATTGCTGCATGGGGTGCACAACAGGTGGGCAAGCGATTTGACAACGGCAGATTCAGCGACTTGGCTCGCAAGATGCCTTATTTTTCCAGTGGTTTGATGGCCCTTGTTGCAACGTTGATGGGCATTCAAGCCTTGAAGCAATTTGCTTGACTCCATCAAGGCTCGCTCTTAGCGCCGCCCATTTCAGGCCACTTTAGCTTGGCCTAGAATGTGGCCACCATGAGCGAAAAACTCCACCCTTTACAAACCAGTTTGAGCCTTGCGCAAGCTGCAGCTATTTTGGACGAATGCCTGACTGTCCGACAAAAGGAAGGCTTGCTGCCTTTGGCCGTTGCCGTGCTTGATGCGGGAGGGCAATTGGTTGCTTTTAAACGCGAAGATGGCTGTGGTGTTATGCGCTATGACATTGCTTTTGGCAAGGCTTGGGCCGCTTTAGGCATGGGCATGTCTACTCGACTCATTCGCGACAGGTTGGCCAACCGGCCTGCTTTTCAAAGTGCATTGGCCTCTGCTTCCGATGGCAGATTTATTCCAGTGCCTGGCGGGGTGCTTGTTTTGAACGAACAGAAGTCAGTCATTGGTGCGGTTGGCGTGAGTGGCGATGCCTCCGATCGCGATGAGTACTGTGCCATTCATGCCATTCAAGTTGCTGGGCTTGGCTGTGAGCCCGCTTCTCCCCAACCCGAATGGCGGAACGCTGGTCTTTAGACGTAGCTTCTTCAGGTTTACAATTTTTCTTGCATCCATTGACAAGAAGCAGTGGGACTCATTTCAGAATTTACAAAAGGGGACACAGTGACTCAGTTTTCAAACATCAAACGCCGAGCTCTTGTTGCATTCATGGCAGCCATCGCTGCTGCCACATGTGTGCCAATCATGGCGCAGGCGCAAACCAATTTTCCAAGCAAGACCATTCGCTTGATTGTTCCTTTTCCTGCAGGCGGGCCCACTGATATTTTTGCGCGCCAATATGCCATCGGTCTGTCTAAGGTGTTGAATCAAAGTGTGATCGTGGACAACAAAGCGGGTGCCAGCGGTGCCATTGGCTCACTTGAAGTCAAACGCAGTCAGCCCGATGGACATACGTTGCTGTTTGGAACAGCCTCCAATTTGGCGCTTTACAACCTCATGGCCACTAAGCCTCAATACGATTATTTAAAAGACTTCATAACTGTGGCCGTGGTGGGCGGGTCGGCGGTGGTCATCATGGCCAACAAGGAAGCACCGCAAACCCTCAAAGCTTTAATTGACCAAGCCAAAGCGGCACCGACCAAATTCCGATACGGATCGCCTGGTCAGGGCACTTACCTGCATTTGTCCATGGAGCGGTTCTTGTTAGAGTCTGGTGCCAAAATCGAACACATTCCTTACAAAGGCAGCGGCCAAGCCAAACCAGCCCTGTTGGGCAACCAAACTGAAACCATGGTCGATGCACTGGGTTCTGCATTGCCATTGCACCAAGGTGGCCAAGCCAAAATTTTGGCCATCGCTTCCAACAAACGTTCCAGCTTGGCACCCGATGTGCCCACCGTGAACGAAGCATTGGGCATCAAGGGTTTTGAAGCTGTTTTGTGGAATGGCGTAGCGGCACCTGCTGGAACGCCTAAAGCTGTCATTGATATTTTGGCCGCTGCCACAGCCAAGGTTTTGAAAGACCCAGCATTGGTAGAGCAACTCAAACAATTGGCCATGGAAACCACAGACTCTACACCCGAGTCGGCAACCGAATACATCAAAGAAGAAATGATGCGTTGGAAACCGGTGATTGAGAAAACTGGTTTGCGAATTGAATAGCCGTTAGCAAGCTTGAACCGCAGAAATCACACATGACACGCATTGAAGAACTCGTCCTAAAGCGAAATGCCATTGATGCTGAAATTGAAGCCGAATATCAAAAAGAGCGAGAAGCAGCGGCAAGAGGAGAGGCAGAAGCTCAATTCAATTTAGGCATGATTTATTTCAAAGGTCATGGTGTGCCTGAAAACTTTGCTGAAGCATTGACTGCTTTCAAATTAGCTGCCGAACAGGGCAAAACTCAAGCTCAGTTTTATCTTGGCGTGATGTATGAAGAAGGTAAAGGCACAACTCAAAGTTATGCCGATGCAGCACATTGGCTTGAGTTATCCGCCAAGGAGGGTAACCCAGAAGCACTCAACAGATTGGGCGCTATGCTGGAAAGTGGGTTGGGCCTCAAACAAGACTTCCAAGCAGCAATGAGATGCTACAAATTATCTGCTGACAAGAAGGATCACACTGCACAATTCAAAATCGGATCAATGTACGAGCACCACCACGGCGTAGAGCAAGATGACATTGAAGCAATCCGTTGGTACAAACTGGCTGCAACTCAAGGACATGAAGAAGCTCAATACAGAATTGGTTACCTGTATTCAGTAGGTCACAGTGTGAAGCAAGACTATAAAGAAGCTAAGCATTGGTTTGAGTTGCTTGCGCAGAAGGGTCACATCCATTCTCAAATCAAACTTGGAGAACTCTTCGACAAAGGTTTAGGAGTAGAACAGAGCTATGCAGAAGCCATGAAATGGTACAAATTAGCCGCGGATCAAGCAAATGCAGAGGCCCAAGCAAAAGTAGGTTTTATGTATGCAAACGCTCACGGGGTTGCATTGAATTATCAGGAATCTTTGCGTTGGTATCTCCAGGCGGCTGCACAAGATGATCCCGTTGCACTGTCAAACTTAGGCTTTATGTATGACCATGGACAAGGTGTTCCTGCAGACTCCCAAAAAGCTCTTAACTACTACAGCAGAGCTGCTAAAAAGGGTGATGAAAATGCAAAGAGAAATCGTGAATTGATTGAAGCGCGCATTGCCAAACAACAATGCCAAGGGACCTAACCCCAATTCATAGCAAACTCAATGCTTATGGCTGTCTGACTTAGGCGCTTCTACCCAAAACTCAGCTTCACAGTTTCCTGCCTTTTTGAAGCTTAAAGTCAATGTAAATTTGTCGCCCTGGTTGAGTGGCTTCTTCAAGTCAATCAGCATTAAGTGATAACCATTGGCTTGGCCGTGTTTGAATGTCACCTCATAGGCTGCAGGTAATTGCACCTCTGGTACAGCGCGCATCTTCATGACATTGTTTTCCAATTGCATTTCATGTAATTCGACACTTGAAGAAACATTGCCTTTTGCACCTAACAACTGATCCGATTCTTTGCCGTTGTTTTTAACAGCCTTGAAATAGGCTGCGCCATTCTTGCTGCCCATCAGAGTAGGGCTTGCATAGGGGTGGGCTAGTTCAATTTCGCCACACTTCAAAGCATGAGCATTGGAAATTTGTGCAAAGCCTAACAAGGATGAAGCGATCAAAATAACATCTAAAAACCTAAATTTCATAAATACCTTCTATGGATTTAACGCTAGTTGTACCGGAGCACAATTGAGTTGTAAAAATTCTTGTTGGAAGATCGCCTTCTTTTTGGGGGTCACTCGTGGGCCAACTGTTTAAATTGTATGACATTGCCTTCCGGATCAAAACCATCTAGAACAACAAAGCCTCGAATGAGCCAAGCTTGCTTGATTGGCTTCAAATAACCGCCATTTGCCTTGGCAGCAGCTCGCACCACCTCTAGATCGTCCACGACAAACGTGGGCTTCAACGCGACATCATCTCTTCGTTTTGGCGGCGATTCAATTTCAATGCTTTGTGCATAGGCTTTGGAGATGGCGTGCACCACGACTTCGCAGTGTTGTCCTACTAAGAGATCGTGCGTTTTGTCTGAAACTTCAACCTTTAATCCCAAAGCTTGCTGATAAAACAATGAAACTTTTTCTACATTTTTTGCGAAGACGCAGAGACCTTGATGCGGTGACAGGATTTTCTTTTTCATTGTGATTCAGATCAATTGTTAACAGAATTCATACACCTTACTAAAACCTCAAACTTAATGCAAAAGAGACATTTAACCTAAGCATCGATTGTCTTTGCAAAACTAGACTACTTCTTAATCAATGGTACGTCTTAAGGGGGCAGGTCAAATTTAACTTCATCCAAATTAATTGATTTAATTGATAAGCCGAAAAATTGTCATCAGAGAAAAATATAAGGGATTCACTTCCATCAGGTGCCCTTGGTCCGAGCGTTCCCTAGGGGGTAGCAAAATCGATCCGTTCAATATGCTAAGATTTCTAGACCGGTTTTATGCTGGTAGCGTTTTCAGGGCGGGGTGAGATTCCCCACCGGCGGTAACTGTGAGCAATCTCAGGAGCCCGCGAGCGCCGGATACAAGCCCTTGCAGGTGTCCGGGTCAGCAGAACTGGTGTGATGCCAGTGCCGACGGTAACAGTCCGGATGAAAGAAACCGCTTCCACAGGTTCGCACATTGTCAATGTGCGAACCTGTGTGCGTTCGCCCTGATTCTTGTTACAACTCATTAAGTGAGCACCCATGAATCAGACTTCACAACTTGACCCCATTCCCTTGCCATCATCTATTGCTGAGGCATCAACATCTCTTAAAGTGGCTGTTGTAGCTGCGTCGTGGCACCAAGAAATAGTTTCTGCCAGCACTAACGCTATCCAGTCAGAGTTTGATCGCCAAGGGTGCCCACCAGACTGCTTGGAACTTCATCAAGTACCAGGAGCCTTTGAGATTCCGCTATACGCGATGCGACTAGCACGCACCGGCAGGTATGACGCCATCATTGCGTGCGGACTTGTTGTGAACGGTGGCATTTACAGACATGAATTCGTAGCCTCAGCAGTTATAGACGGGCTGATGCGGGTGCAGTTGGACACCGACACACCAATTTTCTCGGCTGTACTGACGCCTAGAGACTTTCATGAGCACGAGGAGCATCAAGCATTCTTCAAGGCTCATTTCTTTAAGAAAGGCGTCGAGGTAGCTCAAGCATGTTTAAATACTTTGAATGTCTTGGCTGATCTTTCCGAGGCAGCTTAGCCTGTTGCTCAACCACCGAAACCAAACCTGACTCAACGATTCTTACGCAGCGGGAAAAATCAAAGTCACTCTCTTGGTTTGGCTAAAAAATTTTCAGTGATTTTATAAACAGGCTGAACTTTTTTGTTCTGTTCTTTTTGCTTACGTATGTAAGTCATTGGCGTCGTCTGCTTGTATTTGTCAAATAGAAATTGCAATTCAGTATGTGTTAATTTGCTTATTGAACTTAGCTCTTTCCATCCAATATTTGAGTCAATATTTTTTTCGATCCAAAGGCAAAGTTCCGCCAACAATTTTTCATTGTCAGCGTCAACAAGTGGATTAAATTTATATCGCATTTCTGTGCATTGTTATTCAATTGCCCATTTTTGGTGCAATTGATTGCAAATTTAAGTCACTTTGTCCTTTTGTGTGAATTTGCTGAATATGGATGCAAAACGGCGCTGCAGAGTTTGTCCTTTTGAAGGGCATCCTGTGAGACCACAAACTTTATTCAAAAGTTCTGTGTGTCTAGGCATTGAATCGTATATAAAAATTCAATACACCCCCATTGATGATCGAGCCCCATCAAGTTCATTGACACGACATAAATTAAGACTACATTTTTAATTGGCCTATTGCTAAGGCTACTAACTTAATTTCTGAAATAGTGATTGCTGCAAATTCCTAAAGGAGGTTGCTAATGGACAAGTCAGTGATTTCAATAGAGAGTGTGGCTATTACCTTTAGTCAAAATCTCATAAGTAAAGGCTTTACAAAAAGAAGTCTTCGCTACTTCAGGCCTTACCAATGCAGTGGTGTGATTTACACCAATAGAGAGGTTTTAGGGTTGGTTTTGATGGGAGAACTTTTGATCAAAATTGAAGATAGTCAATCGATCTTTGAACAAGGCGGTGAATTTTTCCTTCCTTCTAATGTCTATTTTCAGGCAACTGCGGGAGATAATGGAGCGCATTTTCTATTTGCTCGCCAAAGGGTTTAGCCTATTCAGATCATGTATTTATAGGGGCACACGTATATACCAGTTGTATTTTGTATAAATAGGAATAGAGTTAATTTCTTCATATTAAATCTCGAAAGGATTTTATGGAAAATATTTTGCAACGCTGGCGTTCATTTTTCCAAAAAAAATCTGATCGA
>Ga0209188_1003823_pt1 | contig 10168 bp, 12 predicted proteins | sample C_130625_EF_Meta_FD_187307 | JGI IMG/M metagenome (GOLD analysis project Ga0209188, IMG submission 187307) | Freshwater microbial communities from Lake Croche, Canada to study carbon cycling - C_130625_EF_MetaG (SPAdes) (version 2) | ecosystem: Environmental > Aquatic > Freshwater > Lake...
CGCCACAATCCCCCAAGCCCCCAGGGCTTCACCCACCCCCCAAACCGCCATGGCCGCTGATCCCCTCACCGCTGCGGTGAGTGACCGCATTTGTTTGCACATGAATAAAGACCATGCCGACTCTCTCCTGGCCTATGCCCGTCACTACGGCGGCGTGGAAGCACCGCTAAAAGCACGACTGCTGAAGGTGGAAAGCGAAGCAATGGAACTGGAAGTAGATGGGCAGAACCTGAGCATTCGCTTCGACCATCAGCTCAGTGATAGCGAAGATGCCCATCGCACCTTGGTGGCGATGTTGCGGGCAATTTCCCCTGGCGCCCAGTAGCTAAGTCCTAGGGCTTGATCGACAGCCTATGGGAAGGGACAAATAATATCGCCATAACTAACGCACATACGCTGTTGGCAAAATGCATAGGCTTTGATATGTTTAATACGACCCTCAAATCTCACCAATGCTCACCGGTCAAGAATTGCTCGCCAAGGTCAAGGAAGCTGGCGATGGTTCCAAATCAGAGCTCGTCAAGGCCTGTGGCTATATCTCCACTAAAAAGGATGGTGGGGAGCGGCTGAACTTCACCGCTTTCTATGAGGCCCTGCTGGAAGCCAAGGGAGTTAGCCTGGGCGAAGGTAACAATGTGGGCAAAGGCGGTCGCAAGCTCAGCTACGTGGCCACTGTTCAAGGCAATGGCAACTTGCTGATCGGTAAGGCTTACACCGTAATGCTCAACCTCAAGCCCGGTGACGAGTTTGAAATCAAGCTGGGCCGCAAACAAATCCGCCTCGTGCCCGTGGGTGGTGAAGACGAAGGCGAAGAGTGATTCGCCCGAGAAACTCTGCCTGGCCTAGGCCCTAGAGATTTCGAATCGTCTTAACAAGCCCAGGCGCCTTAGTTGGTGCCTGGGCTTGTGATTTTTTGTGGCCAGGGGGGAATGCTTTTGCCATGCCCCTCCCCCCCTGGCTCGACCGGTTGCTATTGCAGCCCCGCTGTCCCCGCTGCCAACGGCCATCCCCCCGCCGGGCCCTTTGTATTTCCTGCCGCCGCAACTTGGGGCTAGAAGCTGATGGCCTGCGGGGCCAATGCCCCTTGCCGTGGTGGGCGTTGGGCAGCTATGCCGACGGCTGGCGCTCCCAATTACTGCAGCTACGCCGGCAGCCAAACCCCTGGCTGGTGGAGGCATTAGGTCGTCAATTGCTACAACAACTGCCAGACCTGGGGGTACCCCTTTTGGTAACTGCAATCCCGGCCCGCCGCCCAGGGGGCAACCCCCTACCGCTGCAGCTGGCCCAGGTGCTTAGCCGCCTCGGGGGCCATCAACTGCTGCCAGCCCTGGGCCGCCAACGGGCTTGCCTGGGCCAGCACCATCTAAATAAAGCCCAACGCCAGGCCAATCTGCAGGGGGTGTTCATCTGCACTCGACCCGCGGGCCCGCGCCTGCAACCCCTGCTGCTGGTAGACGACATCCTCACCAGCGGCGCCACAGCCGTGGCCGCCATGGCCGCCCTGGAGGCCGGGGGCCATGGCCTGCTGGGCATGGCTTGCTTTGCCCGCACCCCAGCCAAGCGGCGCCAATCTGGCTGAAAGGGCCCAGCGGTGCTTTAAGATCTTTCCTTGCCCACGGGCAAGCCGGGATAGCTCAGTTGGTAGAGCAGGCGACTGAAAATCGCCGTGTCCCCAGTTCAAATCTGGGTCCTGGCATATCAATCAATCTGAATCCTGCCATTGGCTGCTGTCGTTTAACTCTTTTCCACCGGAGTCCAAGCGAACCACCCTTTGGGGGAATGGCATTTCAATGGCCGCCTTTTCAAAGGCATTCCAAATGGCAATGCCAACTTCGCTGGCAATGCCCACCCCATTCATTGGATCTTCAATCCAGTAACGGATTGCATAGGTAATTGCCGAATCGTCGTAGCGGAGTAATAAGCCCTTTGGTTTCGGATCAACCAAAACCCTGGCCACTGTTTTAGCAGTGGCTTCTAGCAGGGCAATCACCTGCTCGGGGGGATGGCGATAGGCGGCACCAATCAATACCTGACCACGCCGCCTCCGGTCCCGGATACCACTGTAGGTAACCATTGATTGGGTAAAGAAAGTTTGGTTTGGCACCACCAGCTCCACGTTGTCGCGGTCGCGCCAAAGGGTGGTGGCACGCATGCCCAACTCCAGCACCTCACAGGGATCTTCGCCGTTACCTGATTCCAACAACAACACATCCCCTGGCCGCACTGCCCCCTCCAACAACAACCACAAACCACTGATGAAGTTGCTGAATACCTCCTTCAAGCCGAAGCCAAGACCCACCGATAGGCCGCCCCCTACGGCCGCCACCAGAGTGGCATTCACCCCCACCTGGGCAAGGATCAGTACCAGGCCAAGGCCCACAATCATGTATCTAATTAATAGGGCGGTAGCCCGATAGGCCGGCCCCTCGAGATTAAAGATTTTGCGGGTGACCCAGGCCAGGGCCCAGGCAGGCAATGCTGTGCCTGCGGCAAGAAAATAGCTACCAAACAACAACAGTGAAAGATCCCCAAAACTGATCACCTGCCCCCCCAAGGAAAACAACGGCGCATGCAGAATCAGAGACAAATCACTAATCTGACCAAAGATACTTAAGATCCCCACAATTGTTAGCAAGGGCCGCACGACTCGCAGGTCTGCCCGGTGCACCAGATCCTGGGGAAGGTGCTGCTTCATTACCAAGATCAGCAACCGAGAGAAGAGGCAGAGTCCATAGAAATCAGAAAGAAATATGGCTAAGCCCGCCACACCTGTGAAAGCATCTAAACAACGACTGGCAAGAATTAACATCAGCCACAGCAATACCTCATTGGCCAGGGGCTTTAACAGCGTCAAGGGGGGGAATCGATTTTCCAACAGCCAGAATCTGGTTTCCAGCCCCAAGGGCCCCTTGATCACAAACCAAATACCAAGGGCCAGCAGCAATACAGCAAACTGCCAGAAAACTGCCGGCCGGGAAAAATCGGACAGCAGATCATCAATAGACAGATGTATTGAATTCATTACTGCACCTCCAACTGAGCCTTTTTGATCAACGCTTCCAACAGGGGAGCAATCTGCTGAGGGGGCCTAGCCCCACTGAGCACCTGATCAATCAGCACTTGGGAAGGGGGCCCCAGGGCACGAAACTGATTTTCCTGGCGAATATTAAGGCGGCGACTGGAACGAACCGCCTGATCAATCAGGCCCAGGGTGGGATAAACCTTTAAGGGCAGCTCTATTGCTGGGTTTACCGGCACCACATTGCCCAACTTCAGGGCCAAATTGCGCTGCTGCACCACATTGGAGTTAAACATCACCAACTGACGGGCCAGCTGCCGCTGGTGGCCACTGGACTGGGCCCCAAAGGCCCAGGTGCGCTGCAGCATGATCGGGTGCGCGGGGCCGCTTGGACCGCCCGGCAGCAGCGAGAGCCCCAGGCGACTACCAAGCGCCTTCCTAAGGCTAGGCAACCAGCGAGGCGAACAACTCACCCATACAAAATGACCATCAATTAGGCCCTGGCTAAGCTCGGCACCCGATGTAACAAAAGTAATGTTTGGCTGCAAATTTGCCAGTCGCAACCAACTTAGGAAATTTAACAATGCCCCAGGATCAAAGTCCTCCCCTCTAGGAGGGAATAAGTTACCGCCAAAGTCGCTATACACCCATTCAATCCCCCGCAATGAAGATTCCAAGCCGATGCCATGGCCTTGCTGGCCCAACTTGATAATTTCTGACAAACTTTGGGGCGGCTGCGGCAAGCGCTTTTTGTTGTAACAAGCCAAGCGCGTGTAGAGATAAAGAGGAAGCCCTAGTTGTTCGCCGTTGCTCCGCAATTGGCTCAGCTCCACTGGGCGAAAACTTTGTTGTTCCTGGGCTGAAAGTTTTACGGAACTGATATAGCCCTTTTTCTTCAAAGGCAGCAGATCATTACCCACCAGCAGCAGCAGATCAGGCAACAGTCCCCGGGAAGCACGGGTTTGCAATGTTTGCTCAAGCACATCACTGTTCACCATCTCCAGCTCCAACTGGCCGCCGGGGTGATAGCGTTCAAATTCTCTTTTTTGCTCCTTCAGCATCTGCTGACTGGCAATCCTATTGAGCCGATCAAGTACGTTCTCCCTCTCTACCATCACACTGATGGTGGAGCCCATGCTGGCCATTTCGTTTGACCCGGAGCCACCACAGCCAGCCAGCAGGGCTGGCAGCAGCAGGGCAATCCATCCCCAACGAAAGCAAAGGAACCGCGCCAAAATCACCAAGATCGCTCGCCATATTTTGTAGCCTTTGCCAATGGCCAACCCCCTGCACCTGTGCCGCCAGCTCTGCGGCGAGTTTTGCAACCAGCAGCAAGCCTTCGACAACCCACCGATTTACGCCCACATCCAAGTGCGGGTGCGGCCCCTGCCCCAGCTGGAGCCTGGCTCGCTACTGCTTGAACAGGCTTACACGATTGCCCCGGATCAGCCCTATCGGCTGAGGGTGCTGCAGGTGTTGGTGGAGCAAGGCGAGCTGCGCATCCGCAATAAGGCGGTGGCAAACGAACAAAATTATTGGGGAGCCACCGCAGACCTAAACCGGCTAGCAGCCCTCAGCCCCCAGGAGCTCCACCCCCTTGAGGGGTGCACCTATGTGGTTACCCCAGAGGGCGATGGCTTCAGCGGCACCATCGAGCCTGGCTGCCGCTGCAGCGTTGAACGCAAGGGCAAGCGCACCTATCTGGTGAGCAGTTTCGAGATCAATGGCAACGGCATGCGCACCCTTGACCGGGGCCACGACCCGGAAAGCCATGAACTGGTGTGGGGATCCTTAGCCGGCCCCTTTGAATTTCAACGCAAGGCCAGCTACGCCGAGGCAATCCCCGCCAGCTGGCACGACTATTGGCCCAATGAAGCAATGTGAGGAGAGCGCTTCAAACCTGCTGAGTAGGAATACCTTCTCTGTCTAGTTGCCGCCTAGCCTTGACCCTCGGCCTCCATGACCATTCCCTGGTCTCCCAGAACGCCCGCGTAGAAGGCTTCCTGCCCGGCAGCGACGAAACCTCCCATCTGCCCAGCGGAGCCACCGCCCTCGATGGGTCCGAAAAAGACGACCTAATTGAAGGCGCCTACCGCCAGCTCTTTTTCCACACCCTCAAGGTTGATCGCCACAGGACCCTCGAATCCCAGCTGCGCAGTAGCCAGATCAGCGTGCGCGAATTCGTGCGGGGCCTCGCCCTCTCACCCCGCTTCCTTGAGGGGGTGTATCGCTGCAATGGCAATAAACAGGTGGCCCGGCACCTGGTGGAGCGCCTGCTGGGCAGGCAAATCCATGGGGAAGCCGAAGCAATTGCCTGGTCAATCGTGATTGGCGAGCGCGGCGTGGCTGCCATGGTCGACGAACTTCTCAGTTCCGAGGAATATCAGTCGAATTTCGGGGAAGACTCAGTCCCCCAACAACGCCAACGGGTACTGCCCGGCCGCAGTGTGGGCAGCCTGCCCACCAATATCACCCTGCCCCGTTACGAGCATTACTACCGGGAAGTGCTGGCCAGTTTCCCCCCGGCCAGCGGCGGTGGCTTCAAAGCTGGCGGCCAGCAGTGGGGGCCCCGACCCAGCTTTATCAATTGGCCCAATGGCCTACCTCCGGAAAACATCCGCAAGCTTTGGCTGGGCCTGATTGTGGTGGGAAGCCTGGAGCTGCTACGCACCACGAGCGCCATCATCACTGCGATGCTGAGCAGCTGAGGCTGGTGGGGGGCCAGGGCCTCAGGCGGCAAGTAATTCGTCTTCCTCAGCCAGGGCTTCTTGATGGGCCTCTTCGAGGGGCTCCTCCTGGGGTTCCCCTAGCTGGTCATCCATAAAGAGCTGTTCGGGCTCGTCGGCAAACAGGCTGGCGGGCTCGATTTCTTTTTGAACCAGCTGCGGCTGGGGCCTAGGGGAGAAACGAGGGGCTGGGGCTGCCGCAGACTCCGGCTCCAGCAAGTTCTGCAGGCGACCGATCCGAGCATCAGCTGCAGCCAGCAACAGCTTGTCCCCCTCGGCGAGCACCGCCTGTTGAGCGCTCAGTTGGGCATCCATCTGCTGCATCCGTTCCTCCAGGTCAAGCAAGCGCACCGTGAGGGTTTCATTCACCTCAGAGAGGGCATGCAACTGGCCCAAAAGCCGATGCAGCGGATTGGAGTTGCTCATGGCAATGGCCAAGGGGGCTTGGGCCGGATGGTATCGAAACCAGGCCAATGGTCAAATCTGTCCTACGAAGCCAGGCCGCCAACGCCCATGGCAGAAGCTATCCCGTAGCAGCATCCAACCGGGCATGGGGTATCAGCGGACACCCGTTGGGGTCTGCCAATGACTCTTTGTTAAGGCGGACCACGGCTAACGCTGAACTGCACAAGAATCATCGGGCTGAAGCGGCCTTCGCGGCCATCCGGCACCCTTACCCAACTAGCCGAGCCCTAGAGCCCCCATGTTCGACGCCTTCACCAAGGTCGTTGCCCAGGCTGATGCCCGCGGCGAATTCATCAACGCTGGTCAGATCGACGCCCTTGCGGCCGTCGTAGCTGAAAGCAACAAGCGCATGGATTCCGTCAACCGGATCACCTCCAACGCTTCCTCCATCGTCACCAGCGCTGCCCGCGAACTCTTCGCCCAGCAGTCTGCTCTGATCGCCCCCGGTGGTAATGCCTACACCCATCGCCGCATGGCCGCTTGCCTGCGCGACATGGAAATCATCCTCCGCTACGTCACCTACGCCGTGTTCACCGGCGATGCCTCCGTACTGGAAGATCGTTGCCTCAACGGCCTCCGCGAAACCTACCTCGCCCTCGGCGTTCCTGGCGCTTCCGTGGCAGAAGGCGTTCGCAAGATGAAGGACGCTGCCATTGCCATCGCCAACGACCGCAACAACATCACCCAGGGCGATTGCTCTGCACTGATGTCTGAAATCGGCACCTACTTCGATCGCGCTGCCGCCGCTGTGGCCTGATCCGAGTTGTTTCTCGGTTTTCTTACTTCCTCTTCAACTACACAACCATGAAGACTCCTCTCACCGAGGCCGTTGCAGCTGCCGACTCCCAGGGTCGTTTCCTCAGCAACACCGAACTCAACTCTGCTTTCGGTCGTTTTGAGCGCGCCGCCAATGCCCTGACTGCCGCCAAGGCACTCACCGCCAACGCCGATTCCCTCGTGAACGGCGCCGCCAATGCGGTGTATGCAAAGTTCCCCTACACCACCCAGATGCAGGGCAACAACTACGCCTCCGACTCCCGCGGTAAGGAAAAGTGCGCCCGGGACATCGGTTACTACCTCCGCATGGTCACCTACTGCCTCGTGGCAGGCGGCACCGGCCCCATGGATGAGTATCTGATCGCCGGTCTTGACGAAATCAACCGCGCTTTCGAACTCTCCCCCTCCTGGTACGTGGAAGCCCTGAACTACATCAAGGCCAACCACGGTGTTTCCGGCGACCCCGGTGTAATCGCCAACAACTACATCGATTACGCCATCAACGCCCTCGTTTGATCTTTTCTGATCTCTCGTAACCCATGGGGCCCCGCTGGGGGCCCTTTTTTTATGGCTGGCAACGGTGCCATAAATCGCCAAATCATTACGTTTCTGGGCTAATTTCTCATCCTGAGAAAGAGCTTCATAAAATCGAGAGATCCCGTTCCGTGCGAATTCCAAGGGCCCAGGGCCCCTGCGGATCGGACCCCCTTCCCCTGCCCCAGCCTTTCCATGCCACTCCTGAACGCCGCCTACCTCGGCATCGAGCGCTTTGCCGGTGATCAAAATAAAGAAAACTGGGCCTCGGGCTCAGACCAAGACAAAGCCACCCTGATCAGGGCCGTTTACCGCCAGGTACTTGGCAACCAATACGTGATGGAAAGTGAGCGGCTTAAGGGGGCTGAATCCCTATTTCGCACCGGATATCTGAGCACCAGGGAATTTGTGCGTATGGTGGCAAAGAGTGGCCTCTACCGGGCCAAATTCTTTGAAAACTGCAATCCTTATCACTTTATTGAACTTAATTTCAAGCACCTGCTGGGCCGCGCCCCCCAGGGCAAGGCAGAGATGCTGCACCACTTCACAATCCTGCAGGAGCATGGATTTGACGCTGAAATTGATTCCTACCTAGATAGCGCTGAATATCAAGAGCGTTTTGGAGAAGAGGTGGTGCCCTACATGCACGGTTGGGACTATTCCGTGGGCCAGCAGGGCCTGCAATTTTCTTGGCTGATGCAACTCAGCCGCGGCGTAGGTGCTTCGGTTAAGGGTGAAACCTCCCACACCAACTTCCGCCTTGGCAAAGCCCTCCACCAGGAACGCGCCCTACCGGTGGTAAGCCCCAACGCCATGGGGGCCGCCTTCCAACCCACCCAGGTGGCCCATGAGCGCATTACCCAGATGGCCAAGGGCATCGGCCAAAAGGCCAAGATGTATCGGGTGGAAGTCACTGGTCTTACCAACTATCGCCTGCACAAGCGCAGCAACACTGTTCGCTTTGTTTCCTTTGATCGGCTACTGGAAACCCAGCAGGCGATCCATCGCCAGGGGGGTCGCGTGGCCAGTGTTAGCCCCGTGAACTAAGCAAGCCCCAGGCCTGAAAACCTTGCTGTCGCCCCGGGCATATCCGGGGCTTTTTTTTGCCACGTAACGATTCCCGAAGCCTTTTCAAAGGGGGGATGCGCCGTAATAAAGTGGATATGTAGCCTTGCCCTGAGCTGTCCCAAGGCCCGACAACCCATGACTCTTGCCAACGCCGCCTATCTGGGCTTCGAGCGCTATTCCTCAGCTAGCACCAAAGAAAACTGGCTGAATGCGACTGAAAACGATAAGCAGGCCCTCATTAGAGCCGCCTATCGCCAGGTGTTCGGCAACCAATACATCATGAATAGCGAGCGGCTGGAAGGTCCGGAGTCGTTGTTCAAACGTGGCTACCTGAGCGTTCGCGAATTCGTAAGGCAGCTGGCTAAAAGTGGCCTCTATCGCCAAAAATTCTTCGAAAATTGCAACCCTTATCGGTTCATTGAGTTGAATTTCAAGCATCTGCTGGGTCGTGCCCCCCAGAACAAAGCTGAGATGCTGCATCATTTCAATATTCTTCAGGAAAATGGTTTCGAAGCTGAAATCGATTCCTACCTAGACAGCGCCGAATACCAAGAGCGTTTCGGTGAGGAAGTGGTGCCCTTCCTGCACGGTTGGAACTATTCCGTGGGCCAACAGGGCCTGCAGTTCTCCTACATGCTCCAACTCACCCGGGGCGGAGCCGGTGCCTCCGTACGGGGAGACCTGCTCAAAACCCAATCCCGTCTCAACCCTTCGGTGCACGCTGAACTGCCCCTGCCGGTGGTGAGCCCCAACGCCAAGGGTTCGGTATTCCGCAAGGTGAGCAGCGATGGAGTTACCCGCCAGGGGGTGGGTGCCGGTGAAGAGGGTCGCACCTTCCGGGTGGAAATCACTGGCTTTAGCAACTTCCGGCTGCACAAGCGCAGCAACCGGGTGCGCTTCATCCCCTTCAATAAACTCCTTGAATATCAACAGCAGATTCAGCGGGAAGGCGGGCGCATCGCCAGCATCACCCCTATTAATTAACCGTCACCTCCCATTGCTTTTCAGCCAATGAAAGTTTCCTCTGGCACCCGCAGCACTGGTATCAACAGTGATCGCCAAGTTTCGCTCACAATCACGGGCCTAAACAATAATGACTTCTGTCGTTCCGCCGATGCAGTCATGAATGTTCCCTTTTCGCGCATGCGCGAAACCATGGGATTGGTGCAACGCCTCGGCGGCCGCATCACCCATGTACAAGTCTCTGGCAGCCCAGCCCACTCCCCAGAATGAACTAATTTCACAATCTCTTAAGGCCTCCTTGCGGGGGCTTTTTTAATGCCATCAGCCCAACCTTTTGTAACGCTCTCAGCTTCAGCCACAGCTAATCGGCGAAGATAGTTTGAGTCACTTGGGCAACCGAGCCGAGGGCCCCCCAGCCCCAATCTCTCCGCTTTCAAATGATCACTGAGAGCCCCAAGCTCTCACACCCCCCCCCACCAAACTCCCGACCCCACTGTCGAGAAAAGGAGATTCTTAAATGTTCGACGCCTTCACCAAGGTCGTTGCCCAGGCTGATGCCCGCGGCGAATTCATCAACGCTGGTCAGATCGACGCCCTTGCGGCCGTCGTAGCTGAA
>Ga0209188_1003828_pt1 | contig 10160 bp, 10 predicted proteins | sample C_130625_EF_Meta_FD_187307 | JGI IMG/M metagenome (GOLD analysis project Ga0209188, IMG submission 187307) | Freshwater microbial communities from Lake Croche, Canada to study carbon cycling - C_130625_EF_MetaG (SPAdes) (version 2) | ecosystem: Environmental > Aquatic > Freshwater > Lake...
ACAACAACAAGCCTTCCAGCAAAAACTGATAGACCTGCGACGGATGACGCGGCAAATCGCCCGCGCCGCGAAACACCATGCCCCAAGGCAAGGACGGGTCGGCCACGCGGCCCCACAACTCGCCATTGATGAAGTTGCCCACACGGCCAGCCGCCAGGCCTGTGGGCACACAGGGCGCGACAAAGTCCATGACCTGCAAAAACGGCCGGCGGCGCGAGCGCGCAAACCACCCCATGGCCACAATCACGCCCAGCAAGCCGCCATGAAAACTCATGCCGCCTTGCCAGACCGCCGCAATTTCAAAGGGGTTGGCCAGGTAATACAAGGGTTTGTAGAACAGGCAATAACCTATGCGCCCGCCCAGCACCACGCCCATCACGCCTAAAAACAAAATATCCTCGACATCTTGCCGGTGCCAAGCCTGCTCGCCTTGCAGCCGAGCAAAGGTGGGGTGCTGCAAGCGCCGCAAACCCAGACCCATGAACAAAGCAAAAGCGGCCAGGTAGGTCAAGCCATACCAATGCACGGCGACGGGGCCCAACTGGAGGGCAATGGGGTCAATTTGAGGGTGAATCAGCATGATGCGCATTGTGCACGCTGAAGCGACGCTTTGCCAGCCACACCAACCACGCAAGCCGTTGGATAGAATAGGCAAGCCCTCAGGGCGCTGGCCCCAGCAGCCCGCCTCAGACTTCATTTCTCACTTGAAAAAAACACCATGAGCGACAAAATCATCCCCCTCACGCCGATCAACCGCCGCAGCGCCAACATCACCCAAGGCAAATCGCGTGCGCCCAACCGCTCGATGTACTACGCCATGGGTTATGAAGAAGGCGATTTCGTCAAGCCCATGGTGGGCGTGGCCAACGGCCACAGCACCATCACCCCGTGCAACAGCGGCTTGCAAAAACTGGCCGACGCGGCAGTAGCCGGTATTGAAGAAGCCGGTGGGAATGCGCAAATTTTTGGCACCCCCACCATCTCTGACGGCATGGCCATGGGCACCGAAGGCATGAAGTACTCGCTGGTCAGCCGCGAAGTGATTTCAGATTGCATCGAAACCTGCGTGCAGGGCCAATGGATGGACGGCGTCTTGGTGGTCGGCGGCTGTGACAAAAACATGCCCGGCGGCATGATGGGCATCTTGCGCGCCAACGTGCCTGCGATCTACGTCTACGGCGGCACCATCTTGCCCGGCCGTTACCAAGGCCGGGACTTGAATATCGTCAGCGTGTTTGAAGCCGTGGGCGAAAACGCGGCGGGCAAACTCAGCGATGCTGATTTGCGCGAAATCGAAATGCGCGCCATTCCTGGCACCGGTTCCTGTGGCGGCATGTACACGGCCAACACCATGTCGTCGGCCTTTGAGGCGCTGGGCATGTCCTTGCCCTACTCGTCGACCATGGCCAATCCGCACGATGAAACAGCAAATTCGGCCAAAGCGTCTGCCAAGGTGCTAATCGAAGCGATCAAGAAAGACCTCAAACCCCGCGACATCGTGACCAAGCAAGCGCTGGAAAACGCGGTGGCGGTGATCATGGCCACCGGCGGCTCGACCAACGCGGTGCTGCACTTCTTGGCCATTGCCCACACCGCCGAGGTGGACTGGACCATCGACGACTTTGAACGCATGCGCAAAAAGATACCCGTGATTTGTGATTTGAAGCCCAGCGGCAAATACTTGGCTGTGGACCTGCACCAAGCCGGCGGCATTCCGCAAGTGATGAAGACTTTGCTGACCGCAGGCTTGTTGCACGGCGACTGTATGACCATCACCGGCAAAACCGTTGCCGAAAACCTCAAAGACATTCCCGATGTGCCACGCGCTGACCAAGACGTGATTCGCCCCATCGACAAGCCGATGTACGCCGAGGGCCACCTGGCTATTCTCAAAGGCAACCTCTCACCCGAAGGCGCAGTGGCCAAGATCACCGGCCTGAAGAACCCCGTCATGACCGGCCCCGCCCGCGTGTTTGACGACGAGCAGTCGGCACTGGCCGCCATTTTGGCGGGCAAGATCAAAGCCGGCGATGTGATGGTGCTGCGCTACCTCGGCCCCAAAGGCGGCCCGGGCATGCCCGAAATGCTGGCCCCCACCGGCGCGCTGATTGGTGCGGGCCTGGGCGAGAGCGTCGGCTTGATCACCGACGGCCGCTTCTCGGGCGGCACCTGGGGCATGGTTGTGGGCCATGTGGCGCCGGAAGCGGCAGCCGGTGGCACCATTGCCTTTGTCCGAGAAGGCGACTCCATCACCATCGACGCGCACCAGTTGATTTTGGAACTGAACGTGCCTGAAGCCGAACTGGCCCAGCGCCGTGAGGGCTGGGTAGCCCCAGCGCCGCGCTACACCCGGGGCGTGCAAGCCAAATTCGCCTTCAATGCCTCCAGCGCCAGCAAAGGGGCAGTGCTGGACTTGTATTGATCCCTGACCCTCATGAATCCAAAATCATTTCCTCATGTCATGAAAAAAATCGTATTTGCATTCACATTGAGCGTTGCGGCCGCATTGCCAGCCCTCGCAGACCCAGCCCTTGCGCAGGCCAAAAATTGCATGGCATGCCACGCCGTTGAGCGCAAACTTGTAGGTCCTTCTTACAAAGATGTGGCCGCCAAATACAAAGGCGACAAAACTGCAGCTGACAAACTGGCCACCAAAATCATCCAAGGTGGTGCTGGCGTTTGGGGCCCTGTGCCGATGCCTGCCAATGCCCAGGTGAGCGAAGCTGAAGCTAAGAAATTGGCCGATTGGGTGCTGGCTCTGAAGTAAGTTTCGCCCTGCTCAATGAATAAGCCCGCGGCTACACAGCACGCGGGCTTTTTTTTGAAGTCTTGAAACCTTACAAGCCAATGGCGGCAATTCCGGCTTTGGCGATCTGTGCATCCTCAGGCGACTTGACACCGCTCACGCCCACCGCGCCCAGGCAAAAACCGTCTTTCATGATCGGGACTCCCCCTTCAAGCATGCCCTGCACGACAGGAGCGGTCAAAAATGAATAACGACCGCCGTTGATCACATCTTCATAGATTTTGCTCTCGCGGCGTCCCAAAGCGGACGTGTGGGCTTTGGCGGGCGCGATGTGCGATGAAATAGGCGGCGCACCGTCCAAGCGAGAAAAGTGCAACAAATGGCCACCCGCATCCACAATGGCAATGCTCACAGCCCATTGATTCTTGAGTGCTTCCGCTTCGGCGGCAGCGGCGATGATTTTGACGTCCGACAGCTCAAGGCTTGATTGTGTTTTCATAGTGCATCTGGGGGATTAAAAAAACAACAAGCATAACGCTTCTAATTCCCCATTTTTGGCACGGTGAATGCTGCTTCCACCCTGTGCCATCCTACAATGTCACCAGCCTTGCTTTACAAGGCATCAAAGGAGATACCAGATGAACGAATATCAAACCATTGACACCGCATGGGGCTTGGATGTTCAAGCGCAGCGCAACCGCGTGATGCGAAACACCTACAGCCTGTTGGCATTGAGCCTGCTGCCCACCGTATTGGGCGCTTGGTTGGGTGTGGCCACCGGCATCACCCAATCATTGAGTGGCGGCTTGGGCCTGATTGTGTTCTTGGCAGGTGCCTTCGGCTTCATGTTTGCGATTGAAAAGACCAAAAACTCTGCTGCAGGTGTGCCTGTTTTGCTAGGCTTTACCTTCTTCATGGGCCTGATGCTCTCGCGCATGATCGCCATGGTGCTGGGCTTTAAAAATGGCCCCGATCTGATCATGACGGCCTTTGCGGGCACAGCCGGCGTGTTTGCAGTCATGGCGTCTTTGGCCAGCGTGATCAAACGTGACCTGTCGGGCATGTCCAAGTGGCTGTTTGTTGGCGCGCTGGTGCTGATGGTCGGTGGTATTGTCAACGTGTTTGTCGGTTCTACCGCAGGCATGATGGCCCTGTCGGTGGCTGCTATTGGCATTTTCAGCGCCTACATGCTGTACGACCTCAAGCAGATCATTGACGGCGGCGAAACCAACTACATCAGCGCCACCCTGGCCTTGTACTTGGACTTGTTCAATATTTTCCAAAGCCTGTTGGCCTTGCTCGGCATCTGGGGCGGCGAACGCGACTGATCAAGCCAACTCAAACACGGCCATGCTTTCGACGTGCGCGGTGTGGGCAAACATGTTGACCACACCGGCACTGACGCATCGATAACCTGCCATCAACACCAACAAGCCCGCATCTCGGGCCAGCGTGGCGGGGTTGCAACTCACATAGACAATCCGTTTCGGGGGCAGCCAGCCGTGACGAAGCTCAGGGGTTTCGTGCAATTGAGCCAAGGCCTTGACCAGAGCGAAAGCACCCTCGCGCGGTGGATCGATCAGCCATTTGTCGGCGTACCCATCTGCGATCAACATCTCTGGAGTCATGTCGAACAAATTGCGGGCAACAAATTGCGTGGGTGCCAAGGCCTGACCGTGTGATCGGGAATTTTGGTTTCTGCGCAGATTCTCTTCAGAACGCTCGACCAAGGTCGCGGCGCCTTCAATGCCCAGCACCTCACGCGCTTGGGTGGCCAATGGCAAGGTGAAATTACCCAAACCACAAAACCAATCAATCACACGTTCGGTTGTATTGACTGCCAGCAAACGCAAAGCGCGTGAGACCAACACCCGGTTGATGTACGGATTGACTTGGGTGAAGTCGGTGGGCCGGTAAGGCATGTGAATACCAAAATCGGGCAAGTCATACGCCAGCTCTGCACCACCATCATCCAGCAATTGGACCGTGTCTGGACCTTTGATTTGCAGCCACCACTGCACTCGATGCAATGCGGCAAAGTCACGCAACTTGAGCAGATCATGGGCACTCAGAGGCTCTAAATGGCGCAGCACCAAGGCGGTCACATCGTCACCACAGGCCAGTTCAATTTGCGGCACCGTCTCGCGGGCATCCATGCCAAATATCAGGGCACGCAAGGGCAGGAGCATGTCGCTGACATGCTGGGGTAGCACGCGGCAGCTTTGAATGTCGGCAACATAGCGGCTTTTGCGCTCGTGAAATCCAATCAACACCTCGCCTTTTTTGTGCACATAACGCACGGACAAACGCGCGCGAAAACGGTAAGCCCAAGCGGGCCCTTCTACGGGCCGCAACAAAGACTCGGGCTTGACTTTGCCCAAATGCCACAAATTGTCTTCGAGCACACGCTGCTTCATGGCCACTTGCGCGCTGGCGTCCAGATGCTGCATCTTGCATCCGCCACATGCGCCCGTGTGCAAACCGAAATGGACGCATCCCGGCCTGACACGCTGCGAGGACTCGTGGTGAATGTCGGTCACCACGCCTTTTTCAAAGCTGTTTTTGGAGCGGTGTATTTGTGCAGACACCACCTCAAAAGGCAAAGCGCCTTCAATGAAAACCACTTTGCCATCCGGCTTGCGGGCAATGCCTTGGGCTTCAATGTCCATGGCATCAATCCGGTAGTGGCCGGGATGCAACATGCCATCGGGCAGTTCCATGGCGGTCAAAGCGGTGGCTGAAGGGTCTTGCGCTTGTTGCAGGTCTTTTGTTTTTTGGGAAGTCATAGCTTACCTGGTGTTCAGCGCCAAGCGGCCAAATACGCTTGCCAGTGGGGCGCATGGGGTGTCAACTCACCGAGTGTGGACTGAACAAATTCAATTTCGGCGGCGTATTCTTTTTCAGTGAAACCACCGCGCATTTTTTGGTAGCGGCAGTACATCAAATAGGTGTTCATCACATCCGTCTCGCAATAGTTCTGGATGTCATCGGTTTGGCCTGCGAGGTACTGTGCATACACATGCGATCCGTCCATGCCCAACTTACCTGGAAAACCACAGAGTTTGGCCAAAGCATCCAGCGGGGCATTGTTTTTAGCCGTGTACATGGCCAGCAAATCCATCAGATCCAAATGCCGCTGGTGGTAGCGGGCGATGTAATTGTTCCACTTGAACTCGCGGTCATCATCGCCCATGTCCCAGTATTTGTCGGCGACAACGCCATGGCGTAAACCACGGTAATGCAACACGGGCAAGTCAAATCCACTGCCATTCCAGCTGACCAATTGGGGTGTGTGCTTTTCTATGGCATTGAAAAAAGTCTGTATGACCTTGCCTTCACTTGCGCCATCACGATCGGTGAATGAATGGATTCGCAAACCTTCAGAATTTCTGAAAACACAACTGATGACCAGCACGCGCTGAAGATACAAGGGCAGAAAATCACTCTGCCCTTTGGCCTGCCGCTCTTGCAACCAGGCGGCATGCACTTGGGCGTCGTTCAGGCCTAGGCCATCAGGGTTCAATAAACGCAGGCCATCGATGTCCGGAATGGTTTCGATGTCAAAGACCAGCACGGGCCAAACCATAAGGGGCTTGATGCTCAGCGAACAGGCAACAGCTTGGCCGGATCGACAGGCTTGCCCTGGCGGCGGATCTCAAAGTGCAGCTTGGTGACGCCGTTGGCACTGTCCGAGCTGCCCATCTCGGCAATCTTTTGACCCTTCTTGACCTTTTGGTCTTCTTTGACCAACAAGGTTTGGTTGTGGGCATATGCCGTCAAGAAAACATTGTTGTGTTTCAAGATCAGTAAGTTGCCGTACCCACGCAAACCAGCACCCGCGTAGACCACTTGACCGTCGGCAGCAGCCACCACGGCCTCACCGGCTTTGCCGCCAATGTCCAAGCCCTTGTTTTTGGCTTCGTCGAATCCACTCAACAGCGGACCGCTGGCAGGCCATATAAAGCCCAAGCCCTCTTCTGCTGGCGGCATCGGGGTTGCTGATGCTGTTGCAAGCGGTACTGAAGTGGATGCAGCAGCAGATGCTGCATTGGGTGCGGCAGGCGCCCCTGGCAAGGCCGTATTCTTGGTGCTGCCGTCAGATGCATTGGCTGCGTTCGCCTTGATGGGTGCGCCTGAGTTCACACCAGAGTTCACAATCGGTCGGACCACCACACCCGTTGCCTCCAAGGCAGCGCCAGGGGGGGCCACACGAATAACCTGCCCCACCTCAATCAGGTTCGGATTGTCCAGATTGTTCCATTTGGCCAAATCGCGCCAAGCATGCCCGTGGTCCAAACCGATCCGGGTCAAAGTATCGCCTTGCCGAATGGTGTAATAACCCGGCTTGCCGGCATTTTCTACGCCGGGCAAGACTTTTTCGGTCTCTACAGTGGTCGTTTTAGCCGGGGCAGACGGCGCCGCAGGCGCAGCGGTTTGAACAGCACTGCCCATTGAACGGTCTTCCACAGGTGCCAAAGCCCGGGGCCCCGATGAACAGCCTACGACCAAAAACATCAAAACGGGCAGCGCAAGGAAGCCAAAGCGTCGTCGAAAAGAATTCAAAATCATTCCTATTCCCTCAAGAGATGCCCGATTTTAGAGGGACAAAGTGAACGGCCTCCAACAGCTGGTGTTGAAAGCCTTGCACCGTTTTGTCTACCACCACCAAGGCCTGGTGTCCTGTCGGTGTGACCATGGGGGCGACCAAACGTCCGCCCACGGCCAACTGATCAAGCCAAGCCTGTGGAATGCTGTCGCCACCGGCTGCCGCAATGATCGCGGCGTAGGGAGCGCCTTTGGCAAAACCCAACATACCGTCGCCAAACAACAAATGCACATTCCGCAAACGGAAGCTGCGCAAATTGTCCCGCGCTTTTTCGTGAAGGCCTTTCAAGCGCTCAATACTGTAAACCTCGTTGGCGATGTGGCTGAGCACGGCGGCCTGGTAACCACAGCCCGTGCCCACCTCGAGCACACGGCCCAATGGCCCGGCAGACCCATCGCGCAGCAGTTCAATCATCCTCGCCACCACATTGGGCTTGGAGATGGTTTGCCCCAAGCCGATCGGCAAGCTGGTGTCTTCATAAGCCTGATTCAACAAGCCGGTTTCGACAAACAGGTGACGCTCGACCGCACCCATGGCTTTCAAAACTTGCGCGTCTTGTATGCCGCTGGCGGCCAGTTTGTGAACCATCCGGTTGCGCAGGGCCAAAGTATCGAAAACTTGTCCTGAGGGCCTTGCCGCCACAGCCTGTGTCGATGGTCGCACAGCGACCGCTGCGGCCTTGGCTTTGGGCTGCTTGCCGGACAAACTGTCCAACTGAATGGGAAACGCCTTGCGCTGTGTCATGGCTTTTGAGGCTTTGGCGGGACCATCTGTGAAAAAGACTGCCCCCAAGCGCTGAGTCTGTCGTGGTCCGTCAGGTCCACCTGCAAGGGCGTGACCGACATATGGCCAAGGCGGGTGGCATGAAAATCGGTGCCCTCGCCATCGTCCATGGCTTCGCCTGCGCTGCCAATCCAATACATGGTCTCACCGCGAGGGCTGACTTGGGTGATCACTTTTTCTGCGGCATGGCGACGCCCGAGTCGACACAATTGGGTAGGCAAAATACGGTCCAAAGCGGCGTTGGGAATGTTGACGTTGAGTAACCACGGCTGATCCGCAATCAGGGCTTGCGCTTGCAGCTGCAGCACCATCTCGCGCGCCTTTTGGGCCGCTGCATCCAGGTGCTTCCAACCCTTCTCAGTTTGCGAAAACGCTATCGCCGGAATGCCGAACAAATAACCCTCCATGGCCGCACCCACCGTCCCCGAATACAAGGTGTCGTCGCCCATGTTCGCGCCATTGTTGATCCCTGAGACGACCAAGTCTGGCCGGTAGCCCAACAAACCGGTTAAGGCAATGTGCACACAGTCCGCGGGCGTGCCATTGACGAAGCGAAAACCGTTGTCCGCACGGTGCACATACAAGGGCGCATTGAGGGTCAAGGCGTTGGACTTGGCACTGTTGTTGTGCTCAGGTGCCACCACCTCCACATCGGCTATGGTTTGAAGCGCCTCATACAGGGCCACAAGGCCTTCTGCGCGGTAACCGTCGTCGTTGGAAATCAGGATTTTCATGGTGGTTTGGGAGATTGATCTTTGATTGTAGAGCGCGAGCCGCCCTGACGCGAACTTGGTCGCTGATGGGACAAGCCAAAGCGCCTTCGACCGTTAGATTTGACCTTTATTTGAGGAGAGTTGTGTGCACGCTTGGCTTTGTGAAAACCCCGTGGGCGTTGATGCCCTGACCTGGAAAGAAATACCGACCCCCACGCCCGAAAAGGGCGAGGTCTTGATTGAGATCCAGGCCGCAAGTTTGAACTTTCCGGACCTGCTGATTGTCCAAAACAAATACCAAATGAAGCCTGAGCTGCCCTTTGTGCCGGGCTCCGAATACGCCGGCATCATCCGCGCCCTAGGTGAAGGCGTGACGCATTTGCAAGTGGGCCAAGCAGTGGCCTGTTTGTCGGGCACCGGCGGCTTTGGCACCCACACCCTTGCCCCCGCCAAACTTTGCATGCCCTTGCCTGCGGGTTTTCCGGCCGTGGACGCCGCCGCTTTCATCATGATCTATGCCACGTCGCACCATGCCTTGATCGACCGGGCCCAACTCAAAGCCGGCGAAACGGTGCTGGTGCTGGGCGCTGCCGGGGGTGTCGGGACCTCGGCCATCCAGGTCGCCAAGGCCGCAGGTGCACGGGTGATTGCCGCCGCTTCAACCGATGAAAAGTGCGCCTTGTGCACCTCGATTGGGGCTGATGCCACCATCAACTACAGCCGCGAGAATTTGCGCGACGCCATCAAAACGCTGACCGACGGCAAAGGCCCTGACGTGATTTACGACCCGGTCGGCGGCGACTTCGCAGAACCTGCATTTCGCTCCATCGCATGGCGGGGCCGCTACTTGGTAGTTGGATTTGCCTCTGGCCCCATCCCCGCCCTGCCCTTTAACCTGGCCCTGCTCAAAGGCGCGTCGATTGTGGGCGTGTTCTGGGGCGATTTTTCGCGCCGTGAACCCCAAGCCAACGCCGCCATGATGGCCGAGTTGGCACAGTGGTATGGCCAAGGCAAGATCAAACCCGTGATCGACTCCACCATGCCCATGGAAGACCTCAAGGCGGCCTACGCCCACATGGGGTCGCGCAATGTCAAAGGCAAATTGGTGATGGTGAACTGACGGGTGAACAGGCGAGCGGATCCTTGACGGACACATGAGACCGTCAGCCCGCGGCCTCTGCCTCGCTCTTGCCGGCGGCCCGATAACTTGCCAGCACGTTGTCCCAAGGCACCACGCCCACACGGCCGGCCCATGCAGTCCACGCTGCGACGAGTTCACTCACCCAGTCAGGGTGTGTGGATGCCAAATCAA
>Ga0209188_1003829_pt1 | contig 10158 bp, 11 predicted proteins | sample C_130625_EF_Meta_FD_187307 | JGI IMG/M metagenome (GOLD analysis project Ga0209188, IMG submission 187307) | Freshwater microbial communities from Lake Croche, Canada to study carbon cycling - C_130625_EF_MetaG (SPAdes) (version 2) | ecosystem: Environmental > Aquatic > Freshwater > Lake...
CGTACAAATTGTTTGGATCAATACAGATAATGCCCCAGTAAGCCAATCCTTAAAGGAAGCATATGATGAAAAACAAGCGGGAGTAAAGATTATAAATATCCCCACAAATGCCTCATCAAAGCAAGACTTACTTGACTGGTTAGCAATGGATGATTCATCTGACGCTATCCAGTTATTAGACCCAAGAGGAGCTCGTATGATGAGATTTCCAGTCAAGCCCCAAGCTCCAGAATTTCCGAAGATGCGCAAAGATATTGAAAAGTTACTGAAGTGGAATCCAACTGGTAAGTTGGGTAATTAACTTGAAAAGGGTAAATACATGTCTTGGCAATTGATGATTCAACTAGGAGCAATTGCGCTACTGCTTGGATCAGCGCCTCTTATGTATATGGCCTATCAAGGTAATTTACAAAACTTAAAACAGTTTGTTTGGGCACTTGTTTTTTTTACCTTTGACTTAATTCTATTTGGAGCATTTACACGATTAACTGACTCTGGACTTGGTTGTCCAGATTGGCCGGGATGTTATGGCCATTCAAACCCTCTCTTAGCAATGGAGCATATTCAAGAGGCACAAACACAGATGCCATTTGGACCCGTGACAGTTAGTAAAGCTTGGATTGAAATGTTGCATCGTTATTTTGCGAGTGGTGTTGGCTTTTTAATTTTGACTTTAACCCTACTAGCCTGGAAAAAACGAGATGTTTTTGGGAAAAAGTTTTTTATTTTTTCCCTAGGGTTATTGATCTTAGTTTGTTTACAAGGGGCCTTTGGAGCCTTCACAGTCACACTTCGTCTTCAACCTCTGATTGTTTCCATGCATTTAATATTTGCATTACTACTTATCATGGGATTAACCGCCCTAACGGAAGTGTCGAATAAAGGCCATAACATACAAAAGTCTAAAAATTATCATACATGGATCATCATGGTGGTTATTGGCGTGGTGTTAAGTCAAACATTTTTAGGTGCTTGGGTGAGCACAAACTATGCTGTGTTAGCCTGTAGTGGTTTCCCAACGTGTAATGAAGTGTGGTTACCTGCAATGGACTTTATGAATGGATTTACGTGGTGGCGTGAATTAGGGAAAACAGCCTCAGGAGAGTATTTATCCATTGAGGCTTTAGTTGCTATCCATTGGACACACCGGCTGGGCGCATTGATTACTACATTGACTGTGATTTGCTTTTTATTTTTCCTTGCAAAAATCAAGAATGAAGGTAATCAAGTTTGGCAGGGACGCTGCACCTTTTGGGGAAGATTTATAGGGGTGGTTTTACTTATACAAATTTTAAGTGGGCTTTCAAATGTTATTTTTGAGTGGCCAATGATTGCCGCCCTAATGCATACAGGTGGAGCGACGGCTTTATTGATTGGCTTGACTAAGTTACTTTTATTGTCTACTCAAAAGCCTGCATCAACATGACTCAAATGACCTTAACTCGAACCAAATGGCGTAATTTGTATGCCTTAACAAAGCCACGAGTGACGCAATTAGCGGTTTTTTGTGCGATTATTGGGATGTTCTTAGCAACCCCAGGGATGGTGCCTTGGTCTGTTTTAATTGGGGCTTCGTTAGGCATTTTGTTATTAGCCAGCGCCGCTTTTGCGGTGAATTGTTTGATTGAACAAAAGGTAGATGCCAAAATGAAACGAACCGCTTGGCGAGCGTCAGCTACAGGCGAGGTCAGCACTTCTGAGATTATCATAATGTCCGCGGTCTTAGGTGTGCTTGGTTCAATAATGCTATGGTTCTTTGCGAACCCCTTGACCATGTGGTTAACCATATTGACTTTTGTTGGTTATGCCATCATTTACACATGGCTATTAAAGCCTGCCACATCACAAAATATTGTCATTGGCGGTCTTTCTGGGGCGATGCCTCCAGCGATAGGATGGGCAGCCGTAGCTAATGAAGTACCGCCGGAAGCGTGGCTTCTCGTACTCATTATTTTTGTGTGGACACCACCGCATTTCTGGGCTTTAGCGTTATATCGTCGTGAAGATTATCAGAAATCTGAATTGCCAATGTTACCCAACACGCATGGGGAGCAATATACTCTATTGCATATTGTTCTCTACACATTGATTATGTTGGCAGCATCGATTCTGCCTTATGTGTATGGAATGAGCGGCTTAGTGTATTTGTTTAGTGCGCTGATTTTAGGGTTTGTATTTTTAGGATATACAGTTAAGTTGTATAGAAACTATTCAGATGCCCTTGCGAAAAAAACATTTAAGTACTCTATTTGGTATCTCTCTTTATTATTTGGGGCTCTATTGATTGATCACTATGTTTAATAGAAACACTAAACTGTTGCTGATAGTATTTTTGAGCATTTTTACCTTGTTATCTTGCTCACAAAAAATCAAATTTAATCATGTTGATATTACAGGATCAACATCCTTTGTGCCAGCATTTGAACTACAAGACCATTATGGAAAGGTACGTCATTTAGAGGACTTCAAAGGAAAGATACTGATCGTTTTCTTCGGTTATACACAATGTCCTGATGTTTGCCCTTCAACGATGTTTGAAATGCAAAGGGTGATGGAGTTAGTGGGTAAGGATGCCGATCAAATACAGGTGGCTTTTATAACTCTAGATCCGGATAGAGATACCTTGGAATTATTAGAAAAATATGTACCTAGTTTTGGGGCAAGATTTTTAGGCTTAAGACCAGCATCTCCAGAGGCTTTGGAGCAATTAGTTAAGGGTTATAAGGTGTTTTATCAAAAAGTGCCTGGCAAAGATCCTCAGTACTATACGATTGATCACACGGCGGGCAGTTACGTCATTGATAAAAATAGTCAATTACGACTGTTTGTAAAACACAACCAAGGTGAAAAGGCTCTTGCCGAAGATTTAAAGCAGCTTTTAAAATAAATTAATGGCGAGCAGATAGATGCATACGCATTTTTTTTAATGCAGCAACTTCAATTTGACGCACCCGCTCAGCAGAAATATTAAACTCCGCAGCTAAGTCATGAAGCGTTAAAGTGGCCTGACCTGAATCATTCGATAACCACCTTGCTGAAATAATTCGTTTACTACGATCATCAAGAATATGAAGAGCGGCATCTAAACCAGAAGTTTCTAGTTCGATACCCGCTTTACGTATCAATACTTCCGTTGGCTCTAGGCTAGAGTCGGACATCCAAGCACCGATTTCTTTTGGGCTATCTTCATCATGATCTGGCTCTAACTGAATATCATGACCACCCAAACGAATTTCCATATGCTTGACGTCTTCAGCTTTCACATCTAAGGCTTTTGCTAAAGAATTAATTTCATCATCAGACATTGCATTTAAATCAGGCTTATTGCTTCTTAAATTAAAAAAGAGCTTACGTTGTGGCTTCGTTGTAGCAACTCGTACTAAGCGCCAATTTTTAAGAATAAATTCATGGATTTCAGCCTTAATCCAATAAAGAGCATAAGAAACAAGACGAGTTCCCTGGGATAAGTCGAATTTTTTTACAGCTTTCATGAGGCCAATATTTCCCTCTTGAATTAAATCCGCATGGGGAAGCCCATAGCCTAAATATTGCCTAGATACTGAAACAACAACACGCAAGTGACTTAAAACAAGCTTACGAGCAGCATCTAAGTCATTATTTTCAGCCAAATCTTTAGCTAATTGGATCTCTTCTGAGGCAGTTAACATAGGCATTTGATTAACCGCTGAAATATAAGCATCAAGCGTACCTACCCCACCATGAGGCAAGCTTGGCATGAGCGGAATCAGTCCATTGGACAACTTAGGGTTTGTACTTGGTCTAGAAGGGATATTCATAACTATATTCTAGCACTCATTTACCGAGAGTGCCAAGGAATTTTAAACACCTAAGCTGTTGAAAGGTATAGATAAATAATGAATATTATTCGTTATTAATGAGTTCTTTGGCAAAACCAAGGGCAGAAAATACCTGAATTTGTTCCATTTGTTCACCGACCCCTAAACCCATGATTTGGGGAAAGGGGATGGTAGATCTTAAAGCGTGGGCAATAGCACAAAGAACACCCCCTTTGGCAGTGCCATCTACTTTGGTAATAATTAAGCTAGAAAGGGATAGCGCTTCATGAAATGCCCTGACTTGGGTCAAACCATTTTGGCCTGTATTTCCGTCCAAAACGAGAATAGTTTGATGGGGAGCAGAAGGAATGAGTTTTTGAATGACGCGCTTGACCTTTTTAAGCTCCTCCATGAGGTTGGCTTGGGTTGCTAAACGTCCTGCAGTATCAATGATTAAAACATCAACTTTACGAGCAAGAGCAGCCCCTATTGCATCATGAGCAACAGTCGCAGCATCGCCACTGGATTGCACAATCACATCAACAGCGTTACGTTTACCCCATTCGCCTAGTTGTTCACTTGCGGCGGCTCGAAACGTATCGCCAGCAGCCAAAAGTACTTTTTTATGTTGGTTTTGTAAGGCATGGCAAAGTTTGCCAATAGTTGTCGTTTTACCCGCCCCGTTAACACCAACAATCAGCCAAATCTCAGGGGTGTGAGTAGGGGTATGCTTACTTAGCGGATTAATATTAAACTCTAAGGGGTAGAGGAGTTCTGCAATTAAAATTTGGAGTCTAGCTTTTAGTTCATTGGTTTCGGTAATTTTTTCTTTTTTTGCAATGGCACGTAAATTTGCAATTAATTCTTGTGTGGCATTAATACCGACATCAGCTAATAAAAGCGACTCTTCTAAAGATTCGAATAGCTCTTCATCAACCTTAGGGCGGTTAAATAGAGAAGATAAAGTTTTTCTTAAACCAAACATAGAATTATTTTACAGATGAAATTTAAATAAAGGTAATTCATAGTGAATCAATACAAGACCAATAGACTTTGTATCAATTTAAAACAAATATTATTCTGCGCAATCATTGTATTAATCCCTCAGTTGGGAAATGCGCAGAAAAAGGAGTTTACACATGAGACCACCTTAGACAACGGCTTAAAAGTCATTGTGAAGGAAGATCATAGAGCGCCAACAGTGGCGCATATGGTTTGGTACCGAACTGGTTCAATTGATGAAACGATGGGCACAACAGGAGTAGCACACGTACTTGAACATATGATGTTTAAAGGAACAAAGACTCTTGGACCTGGCGAGTTTTCCAAAAAAGTTGCAGCGCTAGGAGGGAGAGAAAATGCATTTACAAGCAATGATTACACCGCATATTTTCAGCAAATTGAAAAATCATATCTGCCAGAAATGATGCGCTTAGAAGCAGATAGAATGCACAATTTAGTTCTTTCTGAAGAAGAGTTTAAAAAAGAAATTAAAGTTGTCATGGAGGAAAGAAGGTTAAGAACTGATGATCAGGCTTCTGGATTGTTGTATGAGCAATTTATTGCAACCGCCTATAACTCCGCACCAAATAGAAATCCAGTTATCGGTTGGATGGAGGATTTGAAAAATATGACGTATTTAGATGCCCAAAATTGGTATAAAAAGTGGTATACGCCAAGTAATGCCATTTTAGTTGTTGTAGGGGATGTTGATCCTAAGCAAGTATTTGAATTGGCAAAGAGTACGTATGGAAAAGTACCCAAGCAAATATTGGAAGATAGAAAAATACAAGGAGAGCCAGAACAAAAAGGTGTCAAGCGTTTTAGTTTGAAAGCCCCCGCAGAAAATGTCGTTGTGATGATGGGATGGAAAGTCCCAAAAGTGATAGATGCAAATATTGATGTTGTGGATCCTTGGGCTCTAGAGGTATTGGCAGGTGTCTTGGATGGTAATCAAAATACAAGATTGAACCGTATTCTTGTGAAAGAAAAAAATATTAGTACTGGCGTGAATGCAGGTTCGGATGCGATTAGCAGAAGCGAGCAATTATTTATGATTAGTACCGTCCTTGCCAAAGGAAAAACCCCTGCGATATTTGAGACAGAAGTGAAAAAAATCATTGCTGATATTGCTCAAAATGGTATAAAACCAGATGAATTAAAGCGCGTCAAAATTGCAGTAACAGCATCACAAATCTATAAAAGAGACTCGGTTTTTGGACAAGCAATGGAAATTGGTTCTTTAGAAGTGGTGGGTATTCCTTGGAACAAAATAGATGCATTGACCGATAAAATTCGTGAGGTAACTGCAGATCAAGTACAGGCGGTCGCGAAAAAATATTTAATTGACGATCGTTTAACTGTGGGAGTTTTAGATCCGCAACCGATTGATCCACAAAAAAAATTAGCAAATCAAGCAGCATCTGCATCCATCAAACATTAAGGCAAAGAAAATGCGTATTCATCAAATGAATCTGAAGAACATATTGATTGGACTAGTAGGTATTTTTATACAAGGGCATGTATTTGCAACATTACCCATCCAAAGAATTGATTTACCCACAGGCGCTAAATTATTTTATGTAGAGGCACGAACCATCCCGATGGTAAATATTGGAATCGATTTTCCTGGCGGATTTGCTCATGACCCAAAAGATCGCATTGGCGTTGCTAATTTCACTTCTTTATTAATGAATAAAGGCTCCAAAATTAATGGAGTAGAGAAAAACGAAGCTTTTATTGCCGACAGTATTTCTGAATTAGGGTCGATGGTTTCCTTTAGCCCAGGTAAAGAGATGTCATCAGTTCGCATGAAAACACTCAGTACACCAGAGGTTTTAAACCCATTGATATCCCAGGCAAGTGATATGTTGGCATTTCCGATATTTTCAAAGAAGATTTTAGAAAGAGAAAAGGCTATTGAAATTAGTGGACTTTTAGAAAGCCAAACCAAGCCTGAATATCTTATGGCAAAGCAATTTAAAAAAATGATTTATCGAGATAATCCTTTAGGTAATGAGCAAAGTGTTAACTCGATTAAAGCTGTATCAATAGAAGATTTGAAAAAATTTCATCAAACCTATTATCGTGCTGATCAAATGAACGTAATGATTATTGGTGATGTGAGTCGTGAACAGGCAATCGAAATTGGTAACAAGTTAACGAAAAATTTACCGAAGACAGGGGCTTCTAAATTATTGATTCCCCCATTGAGTCCTTTGCCAACACAAGATGTATCGCAACGGGAAATAAAAATTTCTCACCCATCGCAACAGGCACATATACAAATGGGCATGACAAGCCCATCCCGAAAAGATCCAGACTATTTCCCTTTATTAGTAGGTAATTATGTTTTGGGTGGAGGCGGTTTTGTGTCAAGGTTGATGAATGAAATTAGAGAAAAAAGGGGACTTGCCTATAGTGTTTCAAGTTATTTTTATCCCGCGAAAAACTCAGGATATTTTGTTGCCGGTATGCAAACTAAAAAAGATCAATCTGACGAATCCGTTAAATTATTAAAAGATACGATTCAAACATATGTGAATCAAGGACCTAATGATGAAGAAGTTCAGGCTGCCAAAAGTAATTTAATCAATGGATTCCCTTTAAGAATTGATAGCAATAGTAAGTTACTCGATAACTTATCGGCAATTGCCTGGTTTGATTTACCCCTTAATACCTTGGATGAGTGGACCAATGAGGTTAAAAAGGTAACAAAAGATGATATTAACAAGGCATTTCAGAAAAATTTAGATATGAATAAAATGGTAACGGTGGTTGTCGGTGGACAATGAAAAACCCCAGGATGACACCTCAGCGCGTTCGTATCATTGGTGGATTTTGGCGAAGTCGTCTAGTTGATATTGTTTCTGTTTCAGGATTAAGACCATCAACTGATCGCGTACGGGAAACAGTTTTCAACTGGTTAAGCCCATATATAGCGGATGCCAAAGTGATTGATTTGTTTGCTGGTACTGGGATTTTAGGCTTGGAAGCCTGTTCACGAGGCGCCAAAGAAGTTGTCTTGATTGAAAAAAATCCATTGGTAGCAAAGGCATTACAAGCTAATTTGGAAAAACTCAAACCCTATCCTCAAAACGCGAGGATAGAATGCATTTCAATGGACGCGTTACAGTGGTTAAAAAAACAAGAACAAATAGTCGTTGATATTATTTTCTTAGATCCGCCTTTTGATCAGATTGGCCTTCTTGAAGAAGCTTTGCAATTAATTGCGTTAAAGACAAATAGTGACAAGATGCCCATTATTTATGTAGAATCAAGCTCAAAGTTGGATAATGAGGCTATTCTTGGTAACTTACCTGGTTGGGTTGTAGAAAAGCAATTAGTTGCAGGTGCTGTTCGAGCCAATATCCTTAGATATCGCAACGAACAGTAGGGCTTAATTATTGATAGGAGGGGCATCATGACTGTAGCTGTATATCCTGGGACTTTTGATCCGTTTACGAGAGGTCATGAAGACTTGGTTAGAAGAGCCTCTTCTATTTTTGAAGAACTGGTCGTTGGAGTTGCTGATAGTAAAAATAAGAAGCCGATTTTTGATTTACAAGAGCGCATACAGATTGCCCAAGAAGTTTTAGGTCATTACCCCAATGTTCGTATTGAGGGTTTTAGTGGGTTATTAAAAGATTTTGTACGTAAAAATAATGCCAGAGTGATATTAAGAGGATTACGAGCAGTATCTGATTTTGAATATGAGTTTCAGATGGCGGGTATGAATAGATATTTAGTGCCAGATGTTGAAACTTTATTTCTAACACCATCTGATCAATATCAATTTATTTCTGGTACTTTTGTACGTGAAATCGCCATGCTTGGTGGAGATGTGAGTAAATTTGTTTTCCCATCAGTAGAAGCGTGGCTAATGAAGAAAAATAATATGGACAAAGAGTAATCATGGCATTAATGATCACTGACGATTGCATTAACTGTGATGTTTGTGAGCCAGAGTGCCCTAATGATGCCATTAGTATGGGGCTCGAGATTTATGAAATTGATCCTCATCGATGTACTGAATGTGTGGGGCATTATGACAAACCACAATGTCAAATTGTTTGCCCTATTGCTTGTATCCCTTTTAACCCAGAGTATTTAGAAGATAAATCTCAGTTATTAGAAAAATATAAAATCTTACAAAATAAATAACTTATTGTGTATGTAAGTCTTTCATCGCTGAACTTGGATCATCAGAAATCATCGAAGTAAATACTTGTATGACTTTATCGAAGGTGGATTCAATCAGTGCTAAGTCTTTTTGAGGGGGTTTCTTAAGCACATAACTCGCCACTTCTTGATATGGGCTACCCTCAGGAGCAAAGTCTCTGGGGTGACCAATACCAATGCGTAAACGCCAATAATCAGGAGTGCTGAGATGGGCAGAAATACTTTTAAGTCCATTATGACCGCCAGTACCGCCACCAAACTTGAGTCTTGTAGTACCAGCAGGTAAATCGAGCTCATCATGCATAACCAAAATTTGGCTCGGCTCAATTTGGTAAAACTTAGCAACCCGACCAACAGATTCGCCACTAAGATTCATAAAAGTTTGAGGCTTTAAAAGCCACAACGGAGATTGTTTTTGAGCGGCCTTGGCTAATTGTCCTTTAAGAGATTTTTCACTTGCAAATGAGCAGGACAAATAACGAGCCAATTGATCACAAAGCCAAAAACCAGCATTATGCCGGTCTGAGGTGTGTTCATCACCAGGATTGCCGAGGCCAACAATTAATTGAATCATAGAATAACTTTAAACGAATAATGACGAAAAGGGCTATAAATAAAAAACCCGCCATAAAAAACTGGCGGGTTTTTATTAAAGACAAGCAATTACTCTTTGCCTTCTTTATCCTTCAGTTTGGTTGCTGCTGGAGCCGCTGGGGCTTCAGGTGCTGCAGTTGGTTCTGGCTCAGCCTTAACTTTTGGTTCTCTTGCTACCGCTACCGCTGGGTTTTCTTGCTCAACATGCAAACTTAAGCTGACACCTTTTGGAAGGGTGATATCTTTTACGTGAATAGCGTGTCCAAGTTCAATCGTAGAAAGGTCAACTTCAATAAACTCAGGTAAATCAGATGGCAAGCAAATGATTTCAAGTTCATTAAAGATGTGGTTTACAACACCACCACCAACTTTTACTGCTGGAGATAATTCATCACCTTTAAAGTGAAGAGGAACCTTAATATGTACTTTTTGCTTTGCGTCAATGCGCTGAAAGTCAATATGAAGTACAAGTGGTTTAAAAGGATGCATTTGATAATCACGCAACAAAGCTTGTTGCACTTTACCGGCCACTTCTATTTCTAAAACAGATGAATGGAAGGCTTCTTTTTTTAAAGCATGGAAAAGA
>Ga0209188_1003831_pt1 | contig 10153 bp, 10 predicted proteins | sample C_130625_EF_Meta_FD_187307 | JGI IMG/M metagenome (GOLD analysis project Ga0209188, IMG submission 187307) | Freshwater microbial communities from Lake Croche, Canada to study carbon cycling - C_130625_EF_MetaG (SPAdes) (version 2) | ecosystem: Environmental > Aquatic > Freshwater > Lake...
CACGGTTGCGCAAGCTACCGGTTCCGAAGGTTAAGAAAAATAGTATGTCAAAAATTACAGCACTCTTTAAAGAGCTAAAGGCAACAGGTAAAAAAGGATTAATTCCTTTTATTACTGCTGGCGATCCAGACCCAAAGCTCACAGTGGAGTTGATGCATGCATTGGTGCGAGGGGGTTCTAGCATCATTGAGTTGGGCGTACCTTTCTCTGACCCAATGGCTGATGGTCCAGTGATCCAAAGATCATCTGAGCGCGCATTGACGCATGGTGTGACCTTACATAGCTGCTTGGAGATGGTAATAGAGTTTCGTAAACAAGATATTCAGACGCCCGTTGTCTTGATGGGATATGCCAATCCCGTTGAACAAATGGGAGCAGAGCGTTTTGCAACAGAAGCTAAAGCTGCTGGAGTTGACGGTATATTAGTAGTAGATTACCCACCAGAAGAGTGCGTTGATTTTGCTGCGCGTATGCGAGTTGCTGGGATAGACCCCATTTTCTTATTAGCACCGACTTCTTCGCATGAACGTATTAAAGAGGCAGCTAAAATTGCTTCGGGTTACATCTATTACGTCTCTATGCGTGGGGTCACAGGGGGTGCAAACCTCAATACCCAAGATGTGGCTAGTATCATCCCCAAAATTCGTCAGGAGACTGATGTTCCGATTGCTGTTGGTTTTGGTATCAGCGATGCCGCTAGTGCGAAGGTGGTATCTCAAAGTGCTGATGCAGTGGTGATTGGTAGCCGTATTATTCGCCTTTTGGAGGAAGCACCTGCTGGGCAGGCAGTACAATCACTCGAAACCTTCATTCGCGAGATTCGTGACGCTTTGGATAGTTAGAAACTCATGAGCTGGATAGATAAATTACTCCCACCCCAAATTCAACATACTGATCCTGCGAATCGCAAATCAGTACCAGAGGGACTGTGGGTTAAGTGCCCTAGTTGTGAAACGGTTCTTTACAGTACCGACATTGAAGCCAATCTATCAGTATGTCCAAAATGCAGTCATCACATGCGTATCGGTGCGCGTCAACGCTTAGATAACCTGCTTGATCCTAAAGGCAGATATGAAATCGGTGCGGATATTTATCCAACCGACCCACTCAAATTTAAAGATTCTAAAAAATATCCAGATCGTATTAAAGAAGCAAATGATGCTTCTGGTGAATCTGAGGCTTTAATTGTGATGGGCGGCAAGATTGAATCTATTCCAGTGGTTGCCGCTTGCTTTGAATTCCAATACATGGGTGGCTCAATGGGCTCGGTTGTGGGTGAACGTTTTGCCCGTGGTGTCCAAGATGCCATTGCTAAAAAATGTGCCTTCATCTGCGTTACTGCAACTGGTGGTGCGCGTATGCAGGAGAGCTTATTGTCCTTATTCCAGATGGCGAAGACCAACTCCATGTTGACTTTACTCTCTAAAAAAGGTTTGCCCTATATCAGCGTATTGACCGACCCAACCATGGGCGGTATCTCCGCAAGCTTTGCTTTTATGGGTGATGTAGTGATGGCCGAGCCAAAAGCTTTAATTGGTTTTGCTGGTCCGCGCGTCATCGAACAAACGGTTCGTGAAAAATTACCCGAAGGTTTCCAGCGTTCTGAGTTCTTGATGCAAAAGGGCGGTATCGATATGATTGTTGATCGTCGCCAAATGCGTGGTGAGATTGCGCGTCTGTTAGCGCTCTTACAAAAACTTCCAGAGCCTGCGATTGCGGGTAGCTCAGCCGTCTAAGCGCTTGAGCACAGCACACCCAGCCCCAATTCTTTTTTCTAGCCTAGAGGCTTGGCTTAGTCACCTAGAAACTGCTCACCCTGTCGGTATCGATATGGGGCTTGAGCGCATCAATCGTGTCAAGGCAGCATTAGATCTTCACTTCGATTGTCCTGTGATTACAGTTGCTGGTACTAATGGCAAAGGCTCAACCTGTGCCTATCTCGAGAGTATTTTGCTGGCCTCGGGCTATCGCGTCGGCTGTCATACTTCACCACACTTACTCACATTTAATGAGCGGGCTCGCCTGAATGGACAAGTAGTTAATGACCATCTTCTGTTAGAACACTTTGCTGCAGTTGAAAAAGCACGGGTGAGTTTGGTAGATGCGCCAACACTAACCTATTTTGAATTCACTACTTTGGCTATCATGCATCTCTTCTCCAAATCAAACTTGGATGCAGTCATCTTAGAGGTAGGTATGGGTGGACGTTTAGATGCGGTCAATATTGTGGATGCAGATTGCGCTATTGTGACGAGTATTGATATTGATCATGCAGACTTCTTAGGAAGTACAAGAGAGGCAATTGGTCTTGAGAAGGCTGGCATCTTACGCCCCGGTCATATTGCAGTGTGTGGAGATCCTGTTCCTCCACAGTCTTTAATCGACTATGCCGAAAAACTGGGTTGTGATCTTTGGTTGCAAGGGCGTGACTACAACTTTCAAGGTGATAAGCAGCAATGGGGTTGGGCAGGGCGCAAGAAACGCTTTAGTGGTCTTGGCTACCCCGCATTGCGAGGCGCCAATCAAATTCTGAATGCCTCTGCAGTGATTGCTGCCTTAATGGCTTTGCACCAACGCTTGCCAGTCAGCGCACAGGATATTCGCAATGGCTTTGCTATGGTCGAGTTACCTGGTCGCTTTCAGGTATTACCCGGTCAACCAACCGTAGTGTTGGATGTGGCTCACAACCCGCATGCTGCTGCTACTCTGGCCCAAGGCTTGGACAAAATGGGCTACCACCCCTATACCTATGCCATTTTCGGCGCTATGGCAGATAAAGATATCGATGGGGTTATTAAGCCTCTATTGGGGATTGTCGATTTCTGGTTTTGCACTGATTTACCGACCCCTAGAGCTGCCAGCGCTAAGGCTTTGGCGCAGAGGCTTGAGGCTATGGGCGTGAAGCCTCAAAACGGTTCTGATGGCGGTATCGAGTGCTTCTCAGAACCTGCAGCAGCGTATCAAAAAGCACTATCAAAAGCGGGTGAGGGTGATAGAATTACGGTATTCGGATCCTTTTATACAGTTGCAGGCGTAATGATTTACCGAAACAACCAGGCCCATTGATCCATGATTCGTTTGCCGAGCTTCTTTAAGCGAAAAACACAGGCTGATGACCTTGAACTAGGTTCAGTAGGGAGACGCACCGCTAAGCGTGCTGCCCCTCGCAGCTTTCAACGCGCTGCGGAAGCAGAAGAACTTGCACTCACAGAAGATCCAGAACAACAAAGAGCACGTCATCGTTTAATTGGCGCTGCAGTATTAGTCCTCATTGCAGTAGTTGGTCTACCTCGTATTTTGGATAACAGCCCAAAAAAAGCGCCTAATGATATTGCTATCAATATTGTGACCAGCCTGCCAATTCCTGGTGCCGATGCAAAGCCTGAAGATAAGCCAAAAGCAGAAGTAGTTGCAGAGCCGGCAAAAGAAATTCCTAAGGTTGCGCCTATTTCAGAACCAAAGGCAGAGGCTAAAGTGGAAACTAAACCAGCCCCCGCGCCAAGCAAGGCCTCTGGACTGGGCTTAGCTGCTGGGGAAGAGATTGTTGCAGCCCCGAATGCAAAACCTAAGGCTGATAGCACTAGCTCCGATAACCTTAGTGGTAATAGCACTGCAAATGGCTCAGGTAAATATGTCATTCAGATTGGTGCTTTTGCATCAGAAGAGCGTGCTAAAGGTTGGATTGCAAAACTGAAAGAGCAAAAGATTCCTAATTACGTCATCAATAAAGCCGGTACTGATGGTGCCAAACTCTATGTGCTTCGTGCCGGTCCTTATACAGACAAAGATGCTGCAGACGCAGCCGAGAAAAAAATTAAGGCGATGGGTCTTTCGCCAAGACTTGTCGAGACTGGTAAACAGTAATGGAATACTTATCCACCTTAAAGTTAACATCGGTGGATTATTTCACCCTAGTTGTGCTCTTGGTATCTGCCTTAGTCGGAATTTCTCGTGGCTTATTTAAAGAGGTGCTTGCTCTTGCCTCTTGGTTTGTAGCTGCATGGGTTGCTTATCACTATACAAATTATCTTGCTACCGAATGGCTCTCAGCATTTCACTTGGATGAGTTACTTAGTCTGGGTGTGAGCTTCCTCATTCTCTTCATATTGTCATTGATCATTTGCGGTTTGTTTGGTGGCCTAGTACAGAAAATTATTCTGTCAGCAGGGTTAAGCTTGACGGATCGATTCTTGGGATTGGTTTTTGGACTAGCACGCGGCGGTTTGATTGTGGTCATTCTGGCCACATTGGCTGCATTAACTCCAATTCCACAAAGCATGGCCTGGAAAAATGCAATTACCAGACCAGCCATGGATATGGCAACTGGTTTAATCAAAGGTTGGCTACCAGCTGACTGGGCAAAGCAATTGGGTGAGGCAATGCCTAGAGTAACTCCTACTATTACTCCTAAATTCACAATAGGAAGCTAGATTATGTGCGGCGTCGTCGGAACTATTTCCCACTCACCAGTAAATCAACTTTTATATGACGCTTTGTTGCTCTTGCAACATCGTGGACAAGATGCAGCTGGTATCGCAACTATGAACGGTAATTCGTTCACCATGCATAAAGCGAATGGCCTCGTGCGCGACGTATTTAGAACTCGCAATATGCGCAGCTTAGTTGGGAATGCCGGCATTGGCCAGGTACGTTACCCGACGGCTGGCTCAGTAAGTAGTGAAGAAGAAGCTCAACCTTTTTATGTCAGTGCGCCATATGGAATTGTGTTGGCGCATAACGGCAATCTTACCAATGCACCAAGTTTGCGTGTTGAGATGGCTTATCGTGACCGCCGCCACATCAATACCAGCTCTGACACTGAAGTGCTTTTAAATGTCTTGGCTGATGAATTGCAAAAAGAAACGAATAGCGCTGCTTTGGATGAGGGCGCTATGTTCAATGCGGTTACTGCAGTTACAAGTCGAGTTAAAGGTTCTTACGCTGTAGTCTCTTTGATTGCTGGGTATGGTTTATTGGCATTTCGTGATCCATTTGGTATCCGTCCTTTATGCCTCGGTCGTATTGATACTCCACAGGGGCCCGAATGGATGGTCACCTCAGAGTCAGTGGCGCTCGAAGGTTTAGGATTTACCTTTGTGCGTGATGTAAATCCAGGTGAAGCGATTTATATTGATCTTGACGGCAACTTCTACTCACGTCAGTGCGTGCCTGATGCTGTTCTAACGCCTTGTATCTTTGAATATGTCTATATGGCGCGCCCAGACTCAACCATTGATGGGGTGATTGTTTATAACGTGCGGATGCGCATGGGTGACTATCTATCTGAGAAGATTCGTAAAGAGACCAATGTTGATGAAATCGATGTAGTGATGCCGATTCCGGATTCAAGTCGTCCAGCAGCAATGCAGGTAGCAAAAAATTTGGGCGTTGATTATCGCGAAGGCTTCTTTAAAAATCGTTACATTGGCCGTACCTTCATCATGCCAGGGCAGGCAGTTCGTAAAAAGTCAGTACGTCAAAAACTCAATGCCATGCGCATCGAGTTCAAAGACAAAACCGTATTGATTGTGGATGACTCTATTGTTCGTGGAACTACTTCATTTGAGATTGTGCAGATGGCTCGCGAGTCCGGCGCTAAGAAGGTCATCTTTGCATCGGCAGCTCCACCTGTGCGTTTCCCGAATGTCTACGGAATTGATATGCCAACCCGTAGCGAATTAGTTGCCTATGGCCGTACCGATGAAGAAATTAACAAGATGATTGGCGCTGATCAATTAATTTATCAAAGTGTTGAGGATATGAAGCAGGCGGTTCGCGATATCAATCCCAATCTGAAAAACTTTGAGGCTTCTTGCTTTGATGGCAATTACATCACTGGTGATATTACCGAGTCCTATTTGGATGCCTTAGAGGCAGCTAGAAATACCTCGGCAGCAAAAGCAGATCGTCAGCGTGATTCAAGCGACTTCGCCCGCTCCCAACTTCATCTGCATTTAGCTACCGAAGACTAAAAAGCGACAGGAAATTGCCTGGAATGAGGCAATTCTTCAATTCGGTGTCAAAATAGCATGATGAAAAGTAAAACCACACGTAAAAAACCAGATTTTTCTAAGCTGGCTCTCGAGACCTTAGCAGTCCGTGCTGGTACTCGTCGTACTTCTGAATATCAGGAGCACTCAGAGGCGATGTTTCTGACTTCAAGTTTTTGCTTTGATAGTGCTGAACTAGCTGCCGATGGTTTTGCCCATGCAGACCAAGGCTTTATTTATTCTCGCTTTACCAATCCCACTGTCAGCATGTTTCAAGATCGCTTAGCTGCTTTAGAGGGTGGTGAGGCATGTATTGCAACCGCTTCGGGTATGTCCGCTATTCTAACCATGGCAATGGCGCATCTACAAGCGGGTGACCACGTGGTTTGCTCACGCTCAGTATTTGGAGCAACGGTTCAGTTGTTCACTAATATCTTAGGTCGCTTTGGGATTACAACGACTTATGTGGATTTGGCTGACACCAAGTCATGGCAGGCTGCTGTCCAGGCTAATACGAAACTCTTCTATTTAGAAACACCATCCAATCCTTTGACAGAGATTGCCGATATTAAAGCCATAGCAAAGATTGCCAAGAAGGCGAAAGCCTTATTTGCAGTAGATAATTGTTTCTGTACCCCAGCATTGCAAAGGCCATTAGCTCTTGGTGCGGATGTAATAATTCATTCAGCAACCAAGTATTTAGATGGCCAAGGTAGGATGGTTGGCGGCGCGATTGTGGGAAGCAAAGATTTCATCATGGGCAAAGTGTTCCCTTATGTGAGAACAGCGGGCCCAACCATGTCTGCATTTAATGCTTGGGTTTTCCTTAAAGGCTTAGAGACCCTCGAGTTGCGCATGAAGCAGCAGAGTCAGAATGCGCTTGTATTAGCTCAGTGGCTGGAAAAGCAGCCTGGCGTTGAACGTGTCTACCATCCGGGACTCCCATCTCATCCACAGCATACCTTGGCAAAGCGCCAACAAAAAGCAGGCGGAGCAATTGTGTCTTTCACCTTAAAGGGTGGGAAGAAGGCGGCATTCAAACTCATTAACCAAACTAAGCTCTGCTCGATTACAGCAAACCTTGGTGATACACGGACAACGATTACTAATCCAGCGACAACTACCCATTGCCGTGTTTCTCCTGAAGCCAGAAAAGCTGCTGGTATTACTGATGGCTTAGTACGGATTGCAGTCGGTCTTGAAAATATTAATGATTTAAAGAGTGATCTCGTTGGCGGACTTAAAAAATAATCAAGTTCATCAAAGTCAGTATCTGAACTTTGATGATGCTAAAGAGTTCTGGAACGAACGTTTTAATAAGCAAGAGTTCATTTTTGGCAAAGAACCAAATGAATATCTCGTCCTGCAAACCAAAACTTATTTAAAGCCCAATCAAAAAGTTCTCTGTATTGCTGATGGCGAAGGTCGCAATGGGGTTTGGCTAGCCAAGCAAGGTTTCCATGTGGTTGGCTTTGATGTCTCTGACATCGCCTTGGAAAAGGCCAAGCAGTTTGCTAAAGATAATCAAGTGGAGATCGCCTATTCTCTATCAGACACTGATGGCTTTAACTGGCAAGAAAATACATATGATGCCGTCATAGGAATCTTTATACAGTTTGCTGAGCCTCAGATGCGTGCTCGTATATTTCAACAAGTGTACAAAGCTTTAAAACCTGGCGGCATCTTCATACTGCAAGGCTATACTCCAAAGCAGCTAGAGTACAAAACAGGTGGCCCATCCTTGATTGCTCACCTCTATACAGAGGAAATGATTCGAGGGCTGGTAAAGGACTTTCAAATATTAGATTTATGCTCTTATGAGAAGGAGCTAAATGAAGGTGCAAGACATACTGGTATGTCTGCCTTATTAGGCCTTGTTGCTAAGAAGTAAGACGGCGTGGATCATTGATAGGGCGAAGGGGCATGATGTGAATCTTACTGCCATCAATTTCAACATGAGTATTTTTGCCTACTTCTAATGCCAATCGCTTTACTTCTGCGGCTGAAGCTTCCCAAATAAGCTTATGAGCAGCATTATTCAGAAGCAGTTGAATGACTGCAATTTGCCCTAGGGTACTGATGTGCTCTACATGAGCCTCAATCGAGCTTGGGCTAGGCACAGCATGCAGGCTGAGGCCATTTGCTGGAATGACCCAAGCAACAGGAGTGTTCGGGGGGATCTTGCCCTTATCAAGTACTTCAAATGCGGTACTGCAACCATCCCACGTTAGCTTACCTGCAGCAAAGACACCTGAAAACTTATTATTGATGCCCACTAGTTCTGCAACGCGAGAGTTTCTGGGTCTCTCGAAAAGTACCTGAGCTTGAGCAGTTTGCAAACCAACGCCTTTATCAATGACAGTAATCCGATCTGCCAACAAATCAGCTTCACGAAGATCATGGGTAACCAATAAAATCGGAATATTTAAATCTTTACGAAGTTCAGCCAAAGTTTTATACAAGCCTTGACGCGTTGGTGCATCTACTGCAGAAAAAGGCTCGTCTAATAATAAAATCTTGGGTGATCTTGCAAGGGCTCTTGCAAGCGCAACACGCTGTTGCTGACCGCCAGACAGTTGATTGGGCATACGATTGCTTAATTCACCAATACCCATGCGGTGAAGCCATTGTTCGGCTTGTGCTTTTCGTTCACCAAAATCAGGAACTGAGTTGTATAGCGGTATGCATACATTTTCTAGAGCAGATAAGTGTGGAAAGAGTGCATATTGCTGGAATAAAAATCCACAGGAGCGTTGTGCAGGGCTTAAAAGGGTAGTAATGCCACTAATTTCATTAGCTTCAAACCATAATTCGCCGCTGCATTCAATTTTCCCAGTATGAGCATGGTTTAGCCCAGCAATCGTTCGTAAGGCGGTGGTCTTACCACTCCCTGAGGGACCTACTAAGGCATGCAGCTCTCCAGCAAAACACTCGAGAGATAGCTGCAAGGGATTGGGGGTGGTCTGCGAGAGCTTAATCTTTAGCATTAGCTTCTCCACTCTTTAGTGCGAGAGGGTTGGCGACCGAAGACGCCATAAGAAATTGCTATAGCTATAAGCGAAGTGGCTAACAAGATCAATGAGAGGGTACCCGCTCCAGCAGTATCAAAACTTTGCACTTTGTCGTAAATAGCAATGGATACCGTTTTAGTTTCTCCAGGTATAGCACCACCAACCATGAGGACTACACCAAATTCTCCTAGGGTATGAGCAAAGGTCAGAACGGCAGCGCTGGTGATCCCTCGCCACGCGAGGGGTAATTCAATTAAGCGAAAGATTTGCCACTTAGAAAGTCCGCTGACTTGGGCAGCCTCAATAATTTCTGGGTTAATCGCTTCAAATGCACGCTGTATAGGCTGGATGGCAAATGGTAAATTGACTATCAGGGAGGCAATCAGAATGCCAGTAAATGAAAATACGAGTGGTATACCGAAAAAGCTTTTGCCACCCAAACCCACCAGAAGGTAATACCCCAATACTGTGGGTGGTAGAACAAGGGGCAGTGCTAAGCCTGCCTCAATCCAAGACTTGCTTTTACTTACCTTTTGGAGCCCATGGGCAACCCAGACCCCAAAAGGCAGTATTAGGACGAGAGTCCAGAAAGCAAGCTTTAAAGAGAGAAGAATGGCATCCGTATCCATCAGTTGATTGTATCTTTAGATGTCCTAGGGTTTTTCTCTATAGGAACTAGGCATATAAAGTCGTTAAATATGCATATATACGCATATATTGATATAAAGAAGGCTTATGAAGGCTAGGATCCAAAAAGCGACAAAGAACTTATCTCCAAAGCAGATGGAGAAAGTATTTTCTAAGGTGGCAGCCTATTTCAGCGTGCTGTCTGAACCGGCTCGTCTACGAATCATGTACGCCGTTTGTGCAGGCGAAAAATCGGTATCAGAAGTTGTAGAGATGTGTGGCTCAAGTCAGGCTAATGTCTCAAGACATTTATTAGCATTACATAAGGCAGGCATTTTGCTCAGACGTAAAGACGGTGTTACGGTGTATTACTCGATTGCCGATAATGCAACAGTAGAGATGTGCCAGTCTGTTTGCGCAAAGATTGCTGAAAGTATTCATTAATTTTAGGATAGGTATTCTCAAGCAGAGGTCAAATGACTAAGAAGCAAATTGAATTAAGTGCTCAGGATATTTCTGCAGTTG
>Ga0209188_1003832_pt1 | contig 10150 bp, 14 predicted proteins | sample C_130625_EF_Meta_FD_187307 | JGI IMG/M metagenome (GOLD analysis project Ga0209188, IMG submission 187307) | Freshwater microbial communities from Lake Croche, Canada to study carbon cycling - C_130625_EF_MetaG (SPAdes) (version 2) | ecosystem: Environmental > Aquatic > Freshwater > Lake...
TAGATTTGATGGTGAAGTATCATTTAACATAAAGGTAATATATAAAGTAGAACAATACGAAGAAATAAAAATTTATATAAACGGATTAAAAAAATTAAAATAATATGGAAATTACAGGTACTGAGTTAAAACAAAAAATTAACAATGGTGAAAAGGTTATCGTGGACTTTTGGGCGGCATGGTGTGGTCCCTGCAGAATGATGAAACCTATGTTTGAAAGTGCTAGCACTTCTTTAATTGAACAAAATTCTGAAGTTCAGTTGTATACGATGAACATTGAGAACGAGAGAGAATTAGCGGCAGAATTAGGTATTCGTAGTATACCAACAATTAAAGGATTTGCTAACGGTAAAGAATTGTTTACAGAAGTTGGTGTTAAAAACACTAATTTAATAATGGAGATGACAAAAAAATTATTGTAATATGGTAGAACAATTAATAGTTATTTACACGATGAAGGGATGTCCCTACTGTGTTATGATGAAAGAACAATTAACCTCAAAAAATATTCCTTTTATTGAAAGGGATATTGATAAAGAAAAAGAGGAATATGATTTATTCGTAGAAGCTGTTGGTGGGAACGAGTTTGTTCCGGCATTTATGATAGTTGAAACTGATGGTACAAACCACAAATCAAAATTCTTTGCTCCCGAAAGAGATTATGAAGAGGTTGATGACGGAGTTAAAATCATCAAAGAACATTATGAAAAATTTGTTATTTAAAAAATAACCAAATCAATAGGATTAACATCTTTAACCAACCAAGGCTTCCTTTCGGTTGGTTTTTTTATGTCATCACATATATCATAACTTTCAAGTGATTTGTTAAATGATTCAAAATCAAAATTAAAATTATCCAACACCATTGATTTTATTTGTTGATTGGAAAAGAAGGATTCGTAACAATCAATTGTAATTTCTTGTTCATTATTATTATCAATATTTGTTGTTAACAATATTTTTATTTTATTACATATTGCTGAAGATGAAATATTGTGGGAGATGTATTCTGAATAGTATAAAAGTGTTCTACCCATAGAATAACTATAACCATGTGGAAACTCAGAAGTTATTTGTAATGGTGATTGAAAAAATCCTCTAACCAATGATTTATAACCTCTTTTTGTTTCATATGTAAAATCGTAATCGTAGTTAACAGAGTATATGAAATTATCTGAGAATTTATAATTGATTAAAATTGGGTGATATAAGTTTCTTTCTGAGTCATAAAAATCACATTCAACTGAGGTTTCTTTATCAATTTTATCATCGTACTTAATTAAGTCCATAATACTCAAATTCTCTTCGTATCCGACTTCCTTTAGTAAGTCCTGATATTCGGAAATAAACTCATCCTTAACCACGGACAAGTCTAATACGGTGGTTGTGTTTGTAATACCATTAACAATAAAGAAATGGTTAAAGTCCGTCACTTGTATAATAGTTTCAGATTGTTTATCAAATCTTTTAAGTATGTAATCAGCAAACAAGTTTACAACACCTTTTTTAGAATTTAAATTAATTAATTTCATAATCTATATTTTTCTCAAGAATAGAAAAACGATATGAAATGTTAAATAGATTTTATTAAGTTTTCTTTAATATTTTGCATTTCGGCATGTAGGGTGGATAGAAATCTTTTCCAAATTGTTGGGTCGTATTTCTTAATGAGTTCTATGTATTTTACATAATAAGGTGGTTTATTATGTTTTGGAGCAAATTCTGATGTCTGAGGGTACTCAACAAACATATCCTGAAGTAGTTTTGCTATTTTAGTATCTTGAGGAACTAGACCTGACATACCCTCTAATATGTCATACGATAATTTGGATAAAGGGGTTCCTTTAGAGAAATAATCCAAAATATTATCTGTGGAATTAATTAGATATTTTACGTTATCAACATTCTTAAGCCTTTTCTTCCTTAACTGAAATTCGTTTCTTAAACCTTCAATAAATTCGTTGGTACTTGCTCTAAACTCAATGGGGTGAGCCCAATATTTTTCATCAATCTCGGGGTCATAATCTTTCCAATATTTTTCAGAATATTTGGTTGTATATCCAGGGTCAGTTGCGTGTATTATTTCGTGATATAGAGTGAGGTATAGATTTTTTTTACTTGTAATTTTATTTGGGTTAAGAGTTAGAATGAAATCATTTGGGTCTCTACTATCCTCAACTTTTTGGTCTAATAATCCAAAGTACTCTAACTCTGGGTCCACGGCAATCTCAACAGTGACTGGAGTACCATCTTGAACAACTATAGGTATAGATGTTATTGGTGTGTATTTCTTAAAACCTGTGTTTCTTTTCTTATAAATAATATCAGATACCCTATGTATTAGAGCGTTCACTTCAGGTTCCAATTTAATTCTTTTACCTTCACTAACGATGTTCAGTAGTTTCATTATTTATAAATATAAAAAAAGGGGAAAAATATTTCCCCTCAATAAGTTAATCACCCCAAATCAAGATTAAACACCCTTTTTAACGGTATAGTACTTCTCAATTGTTTTTTTGATTGTCTCTTGAACAGATTGTTGTTGTACTTGTTGTGCTTGTTGGATTTGTTGTGCTGCCTGTTGAGTTTGAGGGGTTTGATTAGCGTTGGCTTTGTTTTTACATCCGCATCCCATAGTTAAATTATTTAATATTTTAGTTTATTTCTACTACGTATATAAATATCTCCAAAAAAATAATATTGTAAATATTTTGAGTTAACTTTGTTTAAAACTTTATATTTATAGGTAATGAAAAAAGTGATTAAGTTAAAAGAAAATGATATACACAACATAGTCAGTATTTTGTTGGAACAAGATGAGGACGAGTGGGTTAAAGTTAGTCCTGAAAGATATGCGGAACTAATGAAATTTGCCGGATATTATGCGGCGGGTATTGCCGGTCTACCGGAGTTTAGAGGTAAAAAAATATGGATTACGGGTAATCTTAACTTATCTAACACACCAACTAAATCTTTAGACGGTGTTAAATATATTGAGGGTCAGTTAAATATTAATAAAACTCAAATATCAAGTATTGATGGTATTGATATAAAAGGATATGTGTCTGATTGGGATACTCCATTGAGAAGGATTAATGAAAAAAGAATTAAAGACAAAAAGATTGCTGAGGCTAATGTTAGACGAGAAGATGATGAATGGAGATTAGATACGGGAAATGGTAGGGCTGATGATGTTGCTTATGGGGCACATGCTGTTTTAGAATATATTATTGACAATCATAGTAATAGTGTTAAGATGATGACTGACGAAGATTCCAAAAGATTGGTTGAGTTAAATGACTTATTGGATAATCTGAGAGAGAAAGAAACGGAATATGAAGAACAGGGTAGAGATTTAACTGATGTCCATGCCGATATAGAAGTTGCGGAAGATGAGATTGAGGAAATTGGAAATAAAATGGATATATATCATTTGATACCTGATGGGGAACATTATGGTATGCCAAGGTTTGAGATTTTAGAAATAGATGACTTGTATGGTGAGGTGTATTGTGCTGGAACACCGGAACAAATGGAGGATGCGGCTTATGACTATGTTAAAGACCAAATTAGTGATGAAGGTTATAAACATTTTAATCAAGGGTTTGTTGAAGACCATATAGATGCAGATGAGGTTGCGGATTATTTTAGGGATGTTTATGATGATAATATTAGAGACAGTCCCGAAAGTTATTTTGATGATGATGATTATGAGTTATCTGATGAACAAGAAGCAAGGATTGAGGAAATAGAATCGTTAATTAGTGTTTTAGAAAATAGATTGGAAGAATTGGAGGATGAAATTGAGGAACCAACAGAGTATAGTGCGGCGTACGATGAAATCCAAGAAAGAATTGATACTCTTGAAAGTGAAAAAGATGAAATTGAGAGTAGTTCAAAAGAACTAACAGATGAGATGATAGAGGCTAAGATAGAGGATTTACTTGAAGATGTTAGAAGAGACCCATTGAGAGCGTTGGAAGATTTTGGGATTGATGATTACGACCGATTTATTAATGAAAGAGATTTTATTCAGGCGGTTATTGATGCGGATGGTGTCGGTATTATCAATAGTTATGATGGTTCGTATGATACGTTTTATGTAAACGGTCAAGAATATTATGTAATGAAGATAGAATAACTACAACTTTATATATAATCTATTATATTTTAGAAAACGGTATGAATGGAGATTATAGAAAACATAGAAAACAAGGTAAAGTTTATCATGGAAACCGATTGGTTGTTCCAAGACCCAATAGATTTTGAGCACAAGAGATATGTGTTATTAGCGTATTTTAAAAAGATAGACGAGTTATTATTACAAAACAAAATATATCCGGCATTTATTGAACTTTCATTACATCTTGCGAGCTTACAAACTTTAATTAAAGAAAAAGTTATTTTATCAACAAATAAAACTTTCTTATCATATGATGATGAAGTGTTGTTAAAAGAATTAATTGCCAAATCAATTCCTGATTTAAATGGAAATGAGAGGGATGAGGTTGATAAAATCATAAAACATAGTGCGAATCAGTTTTTAGATTATTTTAACATTGTTAAATCATATTGGTCAACAATATACGAATCAATTGATATGACAATAAAAAGAAATAGAAGATATTTAACCAAACCAAAGGGTTATATTGTTTATACACATCCCGGTAATAATCATATACATGTTTGGGAATATAATAATAATGCTTTAGTACCAAACGTTGACGAGTACAATATTAATATAGATTTAATATATGAAGGTAATAAAAAAGAATTATCACTCAACAAAGTAATTGAGCAATATTCTTCTTTCACTGAGAAAGAAGTCAAGGTTGCACCTGTATTTGATTTTAAGTCCACGAAACAATATCCAATTGAAGAAACATTATTACCTCTTTTCAAAAGAAGATTATTGGCACACATATATCAAAGCAAAAAGATGTCCCCTCTAAAAAAATTAATATAGTCGCTTTGATTTACCAAGAATAGTTTTTATATTTTGGTATGGGATTTCACAAAAGAATAATAAATAAAGAACTCATACTAAAATATATTGAGTTAAATAAACCACTTAAAGATTTGTTTAAAGTGGAGGTCATTCTTTTTGAAGATAACATATCATCAATGGCTCACGAATTACACGAACAAGGATTAACTGATAATCAAATTAAAATAATAATTAATGAAAACAATTAGAAACAAAAAAACGGGAGAAATCCAAAGATTGGAAGACAAAACCGCAAATAATCTTGTTGGTATTAGTTGGGAATACTGTCCAAAGTCAGAATACAAAAAGACAAGAGAAGTTCCGACTCAAAAACAAAAACAGGATGATTCCAAAAAGGAAAAAACAGTTTCCAAAAAACAAGAATCAAGAATGAAACTAAAAGAAAAACAAAGACAATATGAGTAAAGAAATGATTAATCACCCTAATCATTATGGGGGGGCGGACAATCAATATGAAGTGATAAAAATTATAGAAGCTCTTAACTTAGATTTTCATACTGGAAATGCTATAAAATATCTTATAAGGGCTGGAAAAAAAGACCCAACAAAAGAACTTGAAGATTTGAGGAAGGCGGCTTGGTATGTATATAGAAAAATTAAAAATTTAGAGTCAAAATAATTTACAACCTTTTGATAAATTATCTTTAGCCCATAGAGGTTGTAAATTTTCAAAATGACATAAATTATATAATTCATCCTCTGTTTTTGCCGAAGATAATGGAATTATATGGTCAATATGCCAACCATATTTTCCATAATTTTCCCAAGACATTCCGTCTTTAAATTTACTTTCAATATATTTTTTTAATTCATTAATATTTAATCCAACAATATCAATACTATTTTGAGATTTATTTTTTATAAATTTATTCATCCTACTTCTAATATTTCTTTTTATCTTGAATAGGATATCTGATTCGCAACGAATTTTGTTGTAATTATTGAAATATTCACGATTTTTTTGTCTCCAGTCTTTAACTTTTTCTTGATTTTGACTTTTCCATTTTTTTGATGACAAATTTAACTTTTCTCTATTTTTATTGCGATATTCGTCTCGTTTTACTTTCAATTCATTTGAAAAAATTTTTCTATATTCTTTTTGTTTTTTATTAATAATTTCCCGATTTTTTAATCTTCGTAGTTTTTCTTGAAATTTTATTTTTTCTAAATTCAACTTTCTGTTAATAATTCTACAAGACTTACATTCATTTCTTAATCCGTCTTTATTTTTTCTTAAAATCCCAAATTCACAAATATCTTTTTCAATAAGACATTTTTTACATATCTTTTTTTCCATAATATTCTGTTAATAATGTTTCAATTAATTTAGATTTATTTATCATTTCTTTATCCATCCTATTAAAAATTTTAGGATTTAATGATATTGCAAATTTAACTTTTTTATCTTCTTCTTTTTTTCTTGGTTTCATATATAATAAATATCTTGAAAAGTATGAAAAGTCATACTTAATAAATAATAATCTTTATTATTGATTTATTAAAATTAAATTTTTATATTTTTAATGGGTTAAAAACTTAGAAGGAAATGGAAATTGATTTAAATGAAGTGGCTGAAGGAGCCGTACTATTGGATGGATTAGAAACAGCCATCATAGGTATTGCGGAAGAATTCGGTAATGGACCAAGAGTAATATACTCCAAAGATATTATTATTGATATTCTTTGTCGTAGAGATGAGATGACAGAAGAAGAGGCTGAAGAATTCTATAGTTTTAATATACTTGGATTACATGCCGGAGAACAAAACGCAGTATTTTTAACAACTAAAATATTACCTTTCAGGAATCCTGAAGATAAAATGGAGTATCACATATTATGATAGAGACAAACAAAATAATTAACGGAAATTGTATAGAGGTAATGAGTGATATGCCTGAGGGTTGTATCGACTTAATCGTTACATCACCACCATACGGGGTGGGAATCAAGTATGATACTCATGATGATGACATGGAGTTTAGTGATTATAAAGAATTTAGTAAAGATTGGTTAACTCAGGCATATAGAGTCCTTAAGGATGATGGTAGAATTGCTGTTAACATTCCTTATGAAATTAATAGACAATCAAAGGGTGGTAGAATCTTTATGGTTGCTGAGGTATGGAAGATAATGCAAGAGATAGGGTTTGGGTTCTTCGGTATAGTGGATTTAGAGGAGGATAGTCCCCACAGAAGTAAAACAACGGCATGGGGTTCTTGGATGTCGGCTAGTGGACCTTATGTGTATAATCCAAAAGAATGTGTTATTCTTGCTTATAAGAAACATCACATTAAGAAAGTTAAAGGAGAATCACAATGGGTCGGTGTTCCTACGGATATTGAAATGGAAGATGGTACAACCAAGAAGAAAGTTGTTTATCAGGATGATGACAAGAAAGAGTTTATGGAGTTGGTATTTGGACAGTGGAAGTATCTAAACGACACCAAACAAATGACCAAAGCGACCTTCTCAATGGACATTCCTACCAAAGCAATTAAAATCCTAACCTATAAAAATGATATAGTCCTTGACCCATTCACAGGAAGTGGAACAAGTTTAGTCGCTGCTGAAGTATTAGACAGACGATGGATAGGCATTGAATTATCACCTAACTATACGGAGGTTGCAAGGAAACGAGTTAATTTGTTTGTGGAGAAAAAGAAACAGATGGAATTAGAATTAAATTAAGAGGTTTATACCTCTTTTTTTATTTTATTGATATTTATTAATAAAAAAAAATGGCAATAGTAACATATTATATCGCACCCTGTGCCGGAGGAACGGCACTCAATGTTGAGTTTAACGGAGCATCACTACCAGATGTTGGTGGAAACTATTATCTAACGTTTACAGGTCTAACCGCACCTGGATGTTATGAAATTGTGGACACGGCAGAACCTGGTGTTGGGGTTGATAGTGTATTAGATAAATCAATTAATTATGGAGATTGTCAAACATGTCAAGGTGCAACACCTACACCTACACCAACAAAAACGTTAACACCTACACCAACTACAACTGTGACTAAAACACTAACTCCAACAAAAACATTAACTAATACACCGACATCAACTAATACACCGACAGTAACAAAAACATTAACTAATACACCAACAGTATCGGTTACTAAAACATTAACTAATACACCGACATTAACAAAAACATTAACTAATACACCAACAAAAACTCTAACACCACAAGCAACCAACACACCTACAACAAGTGTCACACCAACAAGAACACCGGTTGCAACATTAACAAATCCTGTAACCACTCAAACGGCTACAAGAACAGTAACTCCTACACAAACAAATACTCCTACAACAACTAATCCTAATACTACGGCAACACCTACACTAACTAACACAGTTACAAAAACAAATACACCAACAGTGTCTGTAACACAAACTATAACAAATACACCTACAATAAGTGTCACACCGACAAGAACACCTGTGGCAACATTAACTGCTCAACCTCCAGTACCAACAGTAACAAATACTCCTACTAAAACTGTAACTAATACTCCTACACCGAGTAATACACCAACGAGAACACCTGTTGCAACTTTAACAAATCCGGTATCAAGTCCAACACTAACAACTAGTGTAACTAATACACCAACTATTACTAAAACTTTAACACCAACACAAACATTAACAAACACTCCTACATTAACTAGAACAGGTACTCCAACACCAACAAAAACTTTAACATCAACACCGACTAATACTCCAATACCAAGTAATACACCAACAAGAACGCCTGTTGCAACATTAACAAATCCTGTTAAAACACCAACACCAACTACAACATTAACATATACCCCAACACCAGGTCCATTACCTCCAAGATTTATAAGTATTTGGGAAACAACATCGCCGAATGAGTCAATAACGTTACCATTAGTTAATGGTGGGGTTTATGATTTTAATGTAAATTGGGGTGACGGAAATACAGGCACAATAACCCAATGGAATCAATCGGGAGCGACTCATACATATGTCAATGCAAGTGCGTATACCGTAACAATTACGGGAAAGATATTTCTTTGGAGTTTTTATGGTAATACATCATCTAAAGATAATTTATTAGAGATAACTGAATGGGGTCCTTTGGAGTTAGGTACCGGTAATTATAGTGCTTTTGGTGCTTTTTGGGAGTGTACTAATTTGGTATTGACGGGTGTTACAGATACACTTAAACCCTCAAATGATTTACATGGTTTATTTTATGGTTGTACGTCATTAACGACTGTTAATAATATGAATGATTGGGATGTATCAAATGTCACTGACATGAATCAAATGTGTCAAGGGGCAACATTATTCAATCAAGATATTAGTTCTTGGAATGTGTCTAATGTTACTAGTATGAGTAATATGTTTATGAGTTCGTCATTTAATCAAGATATTAGTTCTTGGGATGTCTCTAAGGTTACTAGTATGTCACTGATGTTTCTTGATACACCATTCAATCAAGATATTAGTTCTTGGGATGTATCTATGGTTACTAATATGTATGCTATGTTCTACAATTCACCATTTAATCAACCAATAGGGAATTGGGATGTATCTAAGGTTACTGATATGCAAAATATATTTTATGGTACACCATTCAATCAAGATATTAGTTCTTGGAATGTGTCTAATGTTACCACAATGTATGGTATGTTTAGCCAAAACTCTTCATTCAATCAAGATATTAGTCCTTGGAATGTTTCGGGCGTTACAATTATGGATGCTATGTTTAACGGAGCAACATCGTTCAATCAAGATTTAAGTTATTGGTGTGTGACTTCAATAATGTCGGAGCCAAATAGCTTCGCAGATAATACACCATCTTGGGTATTATCTCAACCAATTTGGGGTACTTGTCCACAAAGACCACCAGACCTAACTCGTACACCAACTCGTACACCAACTCGTACACCAACAAGAACACCGGTTGCTACATTAACAAATCCTGTTAAAACGCCAACTCCAACTGCAAGTGTGAAAGAACCTACACCAACTTCAACACTAACTAGAACAAGTACTCCGACTCCAACTAAAACTCTCACAAATACTCCGACACCAAGTAATACGCCTACAAGAACACCGGTAGCGACTTTAACAAATCCTGTTAGAACTCCGACACCAA
>Ga0209188_1003836_pt1 | contig 10145 bp, 10 predicted proteins | sample C_130625_EF_Meta_FD_187307 | JGI IMG/M metagenome (GOLD analysis project Ga0209188, IMG submission 187307) | Freshwater microbial communities from Lake Croche, Canada to study carbon cycling - C_130625_EF_MetaG (SPAdes) (version 2) | ecosystem: Environmental > Aquatic > Freshwater > Lake...
CGTGCTAAGGGCCGTGCTCGCTTGGCTGTATAGAATCTTACCGGTTCACACGGCCGATCGCTGTGTTGACGAATCAGGTAGGTATGAATTTTAAATTCCCTAGTGAATTGAGATTACTAAAAACGGATGACTTTTCATCCGTTTTTAATTTCAGGAAGCGCATCTCAGGCGCAGTCTTAGTCATCAACTACCGGAACAACCCGCTTCAGCACGCAAGACTTGGGCTAGTTGTCAGTAAGAAGGTGGCGAAGTTATCTGTAGATCGTAACTACATGCGCAGAGTCCTAAAAGAGCTGTTCAGACGAAACAAAGCTAGCTTTAGTCATTTAGACCTTGTCATTCGACCCCAAAAGCCGTTCAATCATAAAAACTTCAATGAAATTGTCCAAGAGTTTGATATGCTAATCGCTAAGCTGAAAAATAAGTCGCAGGCTTGATTGATTTTAAATTACAGAGAAAACATTGGCTAAAATTTTATTGTTGTTAATTAGTTGCTATCAACGCCTTCTAAGCCCACTCCTGGGTTCGCAATGCCGTTTTAGTCCAACCTGCTCGCACTATGCCTATCTATCAATCGAAAAGCATGGGGCTCCTAAAGGCTTTTACTACACCGTTCGCCGACTATTAAAATGCCATCCTTGGCATGTCGGTGGCCACGATCCTATTCCTTAATTAATACTAAAGCGCAAAGACGAAAATAAATATGGACGTTAAAAGACTGATTTTGTTTGTTGTTTTGTCATTCTCAATTTTGTTTTTTTGGAATGCATGGCAGGAAAAACATAGGCCGATAGCGCCTGTTGCGACAACGCAGGACGACATCCCAACTAAAACCGCAGTCGCGCCAGTTGATAAAGAAACACAGTTCCGCCTTCAAACAGATAAGCGCGTTACAGTGCAAACGGATTTGTATAAGGTCGAAATTGATACGGTGGGTGCTGATCTTCGTAAGGTAGAGCTAACACAGCACCGCGCTGCTAACTCAGATTCAAATAACTTTGTACTATTGAGTGACCAAATTGCACCCTCTGTTTATGTTATTCAGTCAGGTATTGCGATTGACGGTTTAGCTACACATAAGGAAGTATTCACTAGCGCCACAAATAGCTACCAAATGGCTGCTGATCAAAATGAATTAAAAGTATCACTTGAATGGTTAAGCCCGGCAGGCGTCAAGCTGACGAAGACATACACATTCGTACGCGGTAGTTATGAGGTCAAGGTTGATCAGGTAATCAACAACGGTTCAGGCGTTGCTATTGATCCCCTAGCGTATTATCAAATCATTCATGATAGTGAATCTAACCAGGGCACGAAGATGATGCCGACGTTTACGGGCGGCGCGTACTTTACCGATGCTGATAAATTCAAAAAGGTTAATTTTGGTGAGATGAGTAAAGAGCCTCTATCCAAACTTGCCAAAGATGGCTGGGTCGGCTTGGTGCAACATTATTTTGTAAGTGCTTGGATTCCGCAGGTTAAAGAATCTCAAGAGTTCTACACGAAGGACTTGGGTAATAAAATTTTTGCAATTGGCTCTAAGATGTCTCTATCTTCAGTGTCGCCAGGGGCTAGTAAGGATCTGAACGCTAAACTCTACATGGGCCCACAAACCCATGATGATCTTGTAAAAGCAGCGCCAGGTTTGGAATACACCGTTGATTATGGTTGGTTAAGTTTTATTGCTTCACCGCTCTTCATGATTCTGTCGATCATCCAGGATCTCGTGGGGAATTGGGGCTACTCCATCATCCTGCTCACGGTATTGATCAAACTGGCGTTCTATCCTCTATCGGCATCTGGTTACCGTAACATGGCGCAGATGCGAGAGTTGGCGCCGCGCTTACAAAGCCTAAAAGCAAAATTTGGTGATGACCGCCAAAAAATGCAACAAGGCATGATGGAGTTGTACAAAAAAGAGAAGATTAACCCGATGGGCGGCTGTCTACCTATCCTCGTTCAAATCCCGGTTTTTATCTCGCTCTACTGGATGCTGCTCGCCAGCGTTGAGATGCGTCATGCGCCATTTATTCTTTGGATTACCGATTTATCAGCGCCTGATAGTTTATTTGGTCATGTTCCAGAGGTCTTGCCACTGATCGGCGGAATGCCAATCGGCTTGTTACCCATACTGATGGGTATTTCCATGATCATTCAAACGAAGCTAAATCCTGCGCCTGCTGACCCTATGCAAGCGAAGGTGATGGCGATCATGCCTATCGTATTTAGCGTTTTCTTTTTCTTCTTCCCAGCGGGCCTGGTTCTATACTGGTTGGTTAACAACGTGCTCTCTATAGCACAGCAAGCACGTATCAATCACCTGATACATGCGGCAACTCTCGCTAAGAAAAAAGGAAATGCAGCCCGCTAACAACATTAGTGACACCATAGCCGCGATCGCTACGGCATCCGGCTCTGGTGGTATCGGTGTGGTCCGTGTTTCAGGACCGGCGGTCATGCAGATTGCCACTGCGATCCTGGGGCAATGTCCTAAGCCACGCTACGCGGCTTTTCTTCCCTTTCAAGATGCGGATGGACAGATACTAGATCAGGGTATTGCGATCTACTATTGTGCGCCCCACTCCTATACCGGGGAGGACGTCTTGGAATTACAAGCGCATGGCGGCCCCGCTCTTCTACAAATTCTTTTATCCCGTTGTTTATCGCTAGGTGCTCGTCAAGCTGCGCCAGGTGAGTTTACGCGGCGTGCTTACCTCAACGATAAAATGGATCTCGCTCAAGCTGAGGCTGTGGCGGATGTCATCAACGCGGCAACCTCTGAAGCCGCAAAAAGCGCGATGCGCTCTTTATCGGGCGAGTTCTCGAACCGCATCAATACCTTTCTCCAGCGCTTGGTTGAACTGAGAATGTTCGTTGAGGCGTGTTTAGACTTTCCTGAGGAGGAGATCGATTTTATTTCTCAGGGGAATGTGAAGCAGAAAATCGAGGGCGTTCAAGCAGAATTACACAGAATCTATAACGAATCTAAGCAAGGCCATTTATTGCGTGAAGGTTTAACGGTTGTTTTAGTTGGCCAGCCCAACGTTGGAAAGTCAAGTTTGATCAATCAACTTGCTGCTGATGATATCGCCATCGTGACCTCAATTGCTGGCACGACGCGTGACACGATTAAAAGCGCCATCCAGATCAATGGAATACCGCTTCATGTGGTGGATACTGCTGGACTACGTGAGACAGAAGATGAAATTGAACAGTTTGGAATTGCTAAAACTTGGCGAGCCCTAGAAAGCGCCAACATCGCATTATTATTGCTTGATGCAGCTCACGGTATTACGGAGATCGAAAGATCGATTTTGGCGCGTTTACCGAGCGATTTCCCCAAGATTTGGGTGCATAATAAAATTGATTTGACGAAAAACCTTCCATTTATTGAATATTTGGCGGGTGAAGCCCATATTCGCTTATCTGCCAAAACTGGCGATGGGGTCAATCTGCTTCGCGAAACATTACTCAAGATCGTCGGCTGGAAATCCACCAATGAGGGGGTTTTCATGGCCAGAACCCGTCACCTTGACGCCATTAAAAAAGTTGAACAATTTTTGGATGTAGCCTTGGGGTCGATTAATCAATCTGAAATTGTGGCTGAAAACTTACGTATGGCTCAGGATGCCCTGAGCGCTGTGACCGGTGAATTTACGCCAGATGACTTGCTCGCCGAGATTTTTAGTAAGTTTTGTATTGGTAAGTAGGTTATTTTTTATTAAGTAGCCTTAATAAAACTCTGTACGGCAAACCGAAAATAGCAAACATTCGATGTGTTTCACGTGAAACATTTTCTTGGTTCTTCGGTTCCGTTGACTCGTTAACGTCATACTTGACACCAGTAAACATGGCAACGATTAAATTGTCTTTGTGTAGGATGCTTTCAGTGATCACGCCAAGTACGTGAATGCAGACCAGTCCCAGCCAAGACCATGCGCTGTAAAAGTGAATGGCATGCAGCAGGGCTGGCGCATCAAATAGCCAGCCGTCATTAAAAACGAAGTACCCGCTGATGACGGTGGTGAGGCCTAAAGCCAGTAATAGATAAATAACAAGTGAGCCAGCTGGGTTGTGCCCAACAAATGGCTTTGATCTGCCCTGTAGCGTCTTCCAGGCGTACCTAACAGCACCTTCTGGGTTCGGCGGGAAGCTTTTGAATTTCGCATACCCCGTACACAAGAACCCCCAAAAAATACGACTGACGATCAGACCGCCAGCGACGTAACCCGCATTGGTGTGAGTAATGCGGTCCCACTCCGACGCGTGCGTATAAAATGCGATACCAAAGGCTAACACCAAGGACCAGTGAAAAATCCTAACGAATGGATCCCAAACGTACCGCATTAAAACGCGCTAAATTACTTAGTGACTGTAATCAGGTAAGCGATGTAATTGCCTTTTTCTTGTGCAGTACAGTCACGACCAATGATGTCGTTGCAATGCTTGGTGAAGTTCTTTTCAACGGTCTCAACTGATGTGAAGCGCTTCTCGTTGACCGCAGGTGCAAGTGGACGAATTGGTTTGTTTGTAACAATGTGCTTGCCCTCGTTGGCTGGATTCGTCGTGTGACATGATGCACAAGCCACTTGCTGGCCCTTAATCGTTAATTCGCGATTGAAAAACTTTTTACCATCTTCTGAAGACAGGCCAGTCGAAGCTGGGTTGATGTGTTTTGCAATCACCGCATACTTGTCAGCAAGTTTTTGTGCTGTTTCAATATCTGCTTGGGCGCTGAAAGCGGTAACGCTAAGAACCGCTGCCAAGATATAAGATAGTTTTTTCATTATTGTCCCCTTTATTAATGACTTGAAATATGTTGTTCAGTACATGAAGTAATGCGTAAGCAAAATACTTAACTACAACTTACATTATATTGATAATAAGACATTTATGTTAAGGAAATATTTCTGTTTAATGTTATTTCAAATTAGTCGCATGTTTCACGTGAAACATGGCTGGTTTGGCATGACGTGGTGTTGAGATTAAAGTAAAATGTAGATCTTTCGTAATTAAGCCTTATTTTCATGCAATTCACAGAAAAATTTGATGTAATCGTTATTGGTGGTGGCCATGCTGGAACAGAGGCTGCCTTGGCATCTGCTCGCATGGGACAAAAAACCCTGCTCTTGACGCACAACATCGAAACGCTCGGCCAGATGTCTTGTAATCCCTCTATCGGCGGAATTGGCAAGGGACATTTAGTTAAAGAAATTGACGCGCTGGGCGGCGCGATGGCTGAGGCTACCGATGAGGGCGGCATCCAGTTTCGTATATTGAACTCTAGCAAGGGCCCAGCTGTTCGTGCGACGAGAGCGCAAGCGGATCGTATTCTGTACAAAGCGGCGATTCGACATCGTTTAGAAAATCAAGAAAACTTATGGCTCTTTCAGCAGGCGGTTGACGACATCATTCTTGATGGTGACAAGGTGACGGGTGTGGTCACGCAAATTGGACTCCGATTCGAAGCTAAGGCCGTTGTTCTAACCGCGGGAACATTCCTAGCGGGCTTAATTCATGTGGGCTTAAGTCATTATCAGGCTGGTCGCGCAGGAGATCCGCCGGCCATTTCACTCGCCTCAAGACTGAGAGAAATTGGCTTGCCTGTCGGCCGCCTAAAAACAGGGACACCGCCTCGCATCGATGGTCGTACCATTGATTATTCGGTGATGCAAGAACAGCCGGGCGATAACCCCGTCCCGGTATTTTCATTTTTGGGTAACGTCAGCCAGCATCCTAGACAGGTCCCTTGCTGGATTACGCATACCAATGAACGCACACACGATATCATTAGAAGTGGGTTAGACAGATCCCCAATGTATACCGGCGTGATCGAAGGAATTGGTCCACGCTACTGCCCTTCCGTGGAAGACAAAATTCATCGATTTGCAGATAAAGAATCCCATCAAATTTTCCTTGAGCCTGAGGGCTTGGAAACCAACGAAATTTATCCGAACGGCATATCAACTAGCCTCCCTTTCGATATTCAATATCAACTAGTTCGCTCGATTCGTGGCCTCGAGAACGCGCACATTCTTCGTCCAGGTTACGCGATTGAGTACGATTATTATGATCCGCGCGGCCTGAAGGATTCGCTAGAAACTAAAGCGGTGAGGGGCTTATTTTTTGCAGGTCAAATCAACGGAACGACGGGTTATGAAGAAGCTGGCGCACAAGGATTGTTAGCGGGCGCTAACGCAGCCCTCTATGCACAAGAAAAAGACAGCTGGTGCCCAAGTCGCAATCAAGCCTATTTAGGGGTCTTGGTGGATGATTTAATCACCCGAGGCGTGACCGAGCCCTATCGCATGTTTACAAGTCGTGCAGAGTATCGACTATTACTGCGTGAAGATAACGCCGACATTCGATTAACAGAGGCTGGCCGTAAAATTGGTTTGGTGGACGATGCGCGCTGGGAAGCGTTCTCTCGCAAACAAGAGGCCGTCTTGCAAGAGCAAGAGCGTTTAAAATCTACTTGGGTGCGTCCAGCGACGCTACCAAAGGAGGATGCTATTCGCGTGCTCGGTAAGCCAATTGAACATGAATACTCATTGTTTGAATTACTGCGCCGCCCAGAATTAAGTTACGAAGCGCTGTTGAGTTTGCCAACAAGCGAAGCGGCCGTTAAGTACGAAGATATTGCTGATGAAGTCCGCCAGCAAGTTGATATCTCAGCAAAGTATCAGGGTTATATCGATAGGCAGCAAGATGAGATTGAGCGTTCGGCGGGCAGTGAACACACGCAGCTGCCAGAGGATATGGACTATGCTGATGTTCATGGCTTGTCGATTGAGGTTCAGCAAAAGCTTGCACATCATAAACCGCAAACGATTGGTCAGGCGAGTCGTGTGTCGGGCGTGACCCCGGTGGCGGTATCGTTGTTGCTGGTCTATCTCAAAAGAAAAAATCGAGCAAAAAAATTACATGTAGACGGTGAAAAAGTCGCGTGAGTCAGCAGGAGATACTCGAAAAAGGCATTAAAGATGCCGGGCTAGATATTTCAGCGCCAACACAAGCAAAGCTGCTCGACTATTTAGCGCTCATGCAAAAGTGGAATAAGGTGCACAACCTCACCGCAGTGCGTGAAGCGGATGAGATGGTGACTTTACATCTTTTAGATAGTTTGGTCGTATCGCCTTATATTGATGCTGCTAATTTGCTTGATGTAGGAAGTGGTGCTGGGCTGCCAGGCATTCCCTTGGCAATATGTTTGCCAGATTTAAAAGTCACAGTGATTGATTCGAATAATAAAAAAGTAAGTTTTATGCGCCAAGCCAAGGCTGAACTAGGAATAGCTAACTTGGAGGTGTTGGGCGGCCGGGTTGAAGATATTTCAGCCGCACGACGTTTTGACATCATTATTTCTCGCGCCTTCTCGGATTTGAGTTTATTTATTTCGTTAACGCACCACCTATTAAGCGAAAATGGTAAATGGCTGGCGATGAAAGGCGTATATCCCGAAGCGGAGCTCGCTGATCTTGCAGAAAAAACAGGCGTCACTGCCTCAAAAGTGGAAGTATTAAATGTGCCAGGGCTTGATGCACAAAGACATTTAGCGTTTTTGCCATATCACTCTAATAGTAATCTTTTAAAATAAAGTAGGTAGCATGATGAAGATATTAGCGATTACAAATCAAAAGGGTGGCGTTGGCAAAACCACGACTTGCGTCAACTTGGCCGCAAGTTTGGCAAGTTTTGGTAGTCGGGTACTGCTCGTTGATTTAGATCCACAAGGCAATGCAACAACGGGCAGCGGTATTGATAAGGCGCAGGTGAAACACACCATCTATCACGTGCTGATCGGGGATAAAACGGTCGCTGAAGTGACGCAGAAAACGGAAAAAGGTAATTTTGATCTGTTGCCTGCTAACAGGGATTTAGCGGGTGCGGAAGTTGAGTTAGTGAATGAAATCGGGCGTGAGACCAAGCTTAAGGTAGCTTTGGCGGTCATTAAGGATCAGTACGATTATGTTTTATTGGACTGCCCCCCTGCGCTGAACTTGGTCACAGTCAATGCATTAACGGCGGCACACGCGGTCATGATTCCGATGCAATGTGAGTATTATGCGTTAGAAGGACTCACTGATTTAGTGAACACCATCAAGAAAGTGCGTACTCACCTTAACCCCGTGCTAGAGATAGAGGGCCTATTACGTACAATGTTTGATAACCGTAATATGTTGGCACAGCAAGTTTCAGCGCAATTGGTGAGTCATTTTGGCGATAAAGTTTACAACACGCTCATTCCTAGAAATGTGCGTCTAGCAGAAGCCCCAAGTTATGGGATGCCAGCATTGATTTATGATCAATCATCCAAAGGCGCCCAAGCATATTTGCAGCTTGCAGAAGAAATTCTTGCTAGAGCGAAAGCAAAAAAATAATAAACAGTCGGTATTTAAGAATGGACAGAAAATGGTGAAACTTAAGGGTTTGGGACGCGGCTTAGATGCGTTGTTGGCAAATGATATAGAGGCTAGTGCTCAGTCTGATAGCCTGGCAACTTTATCGGTAGATAAGCTTCAGCCAGGTAAGTATCAACCTAGAACACACATGGATCAGGCCTCCTTAGAGAATCTTGCGGATTCTATTCGTGCGCAGGGTATCATGCAGCCCATCGTTGTGCGCCTTGTGAATGACGGCAAGTACGAGATCATTGCCGGCGAGAGAAGGTGGCGAGCATCCCACATTGCTGGTTTGAAAGAGGTGCCGGTCATCATTAAAGAGATCGCCGATGACGTCGCACTGGCGATGGCGTTGATTGAAAATATTCAGCGCGAAAATCTTAATCCGATTGAGGAAGCTAATGGGATTCAGCGCTTGATTAATGAGTTTGAGATGACGCACGAAACAGCAGCTCAAGCGGTTGGCCGATCACGCAGTGCCGTGACTAATTTGTTACGACTTCAAAATCTTCACGCCGTTGTTCAGGAAATGTTAGCACAGTCAAAACTTGATATGGGTCACGCTCGTGCGCTTCTTACCTTAGATGGGGCTAAACAAATTACTGCTGCCCAAGAGATTGTACAAAACCAGTTATCTGTTCGTTCGGCGGAACAATTAGTTAAAAAATTATCAACTGTTGAGCGGTCACCTGCTAAGACAACAACCAAGGATCGCGATGTACTACGTTTACAAGAAGCGTTGGCAGAGAGCCTTGGGGCTGTCGTAACAATTGATGGCGCTAAAAACGGATCTGGAACCCTAAAGATTCGATATGCTAGCCTTGAACAGTTGGATGAAATTATTTCGAAAATTAATTAAAAGTCATCGGCCATGCTTGACTTGAAATGAATAAAACAAGACAATCCACGACTTCGAACTAAACGTTCATGAGCTGTTTTAATCATAAAAACTATAAATGGAAAATATTAAAACAACGCAAGTGTATAAACAAATGCTGAAGTGGCAGCTGATCGCGACCATTTCAGTGGCAGTCATAGTGACTGTTGTGGCTCAAAGATTAGGTCTGGTTTCCCCTGAGCACGCGGGCATTAGTGCTTTGGCGGGTGGGATGTCAGCTGTGTTGGGCGGAATAGCGGGTGCATTAATTGCGAGAAGTAGTGATAAGAAAAATGATGCTGGCGCTATCCTCATAACAATGCTTAAAGCTGAAGCGGTGAAAATTTTTGTAATCGCATTACTCCTTTTCTTGACCTTCAAGCTGTATAACGAACATTTGGTCCCAATTGCTTTGATTTTGGGCCTGGCGGCATCAGCCATCTTGTCTGGTGCGGCATTTATTGGTTTAGATAAAAAATAAAGATAGACGCAAGTTTTTAAGGGTTTGATTTATGGCAACTGAACACGCACTAACACCATCAGGCTACATTGAGCATCACCTCTCATTTAATAGTCTATCGATAGGCAATGGCTCATTCTGGACAATACACTTAGACACGCTCGTGATGTCGGTGGCATTGGGCATTATTGCGATGGGTTTGATTTGGTTAGTGTCTCGTGGTGCAACGGCTGGCGTACCTACTAAGCGTCAGGCATTTATGGAGTTGGTATTTGACTTCGTGGATGATCAAGTTAAAAACATCTACCACGGCAATCGTCATGCATTCATTGCCCCAGCAGCACTGACAGTATTTATTTGGGTGTTCATGATGAACGCGATGGACTTTTTGCCAATCGATATCGTT
>Ga0209188_1003837_pt1 | contig 10144 bp, 9 predicted proteins | sample C_130625_EF_Meta_FD_187307 | JGI IMG/M metagenome (GOLD analysis project Ga0209188, IMG submission 187307) | Freshwater microbial communities from Lake Croche, Canada to study carbon cycling - C_130625_EF_MetaG (SPAdes) (version 2) | ecosystem: Environmental > Aquatic > Freshwater > Lake | place...
GCTAATTCTATTTTTTATGGCGATAAACTTCTGACCACGAATAACCCTGAGGCAGCGGCTGATCGTGCACTTTTACAAGAGCTTGGCTTGAAAACCAAAGTTAATCAAACGGCTGAAATCGCTGTCTAAAACTTAAATCACTTGTAGCATGATTTTGCCAATGTGCGCACTGCTTTCCATGCGTTCATGTGCTTTGACAACCTCAGCAAATGGATATACCGAGTCAATCACGGGTAAGCATCTGCCATTTTCGAGTAGCGGCCAAACATTTTTTTGCAAGGCTTGAGCAATGTGCCCTTTTTGTAAATCACTTCTTGGTCGTAAGGTCGCGCCAGTATAGGTGAGCCTTTTACGCATAATGGCTTGAACATCAAGAGATGCTTTACTACCTTCCAAGAAGGCAACTTGCAATAATCTGCCATCAATTGCCAAAGAATTAAGATTGCGTTGAATATAAGATCCACCTACCATATCTAAGATAACATTTACGCCCTTTTTGTTCGTAACATCTAGAATACGTTCGACAAAATCCTCTTCTTTGTAATTAAATACTTCATCGGCACCGAGTTCTTTACAGGCTTTTACTTTTTCTGCATTACCTACTGTCGTATAGACAGTTGCACCAAATTGTTTTGCCAACTGAATAGCGGTAATCCCAATTCCGCTTGATCCTCCATGAATCAGAATACTTTCTCCTGCTTGTAAATGTCCCATATCAAATAAGTTAGACCAAACGGTAAAATAATTTTCTGGGATAGCCGCTGCTTGCAGCATAGATAAACCTTTAGGAATAGGTAAACAACTTCCTGCATCGGTCACACAGTACTCTGCATAAGACCCGCCAGGTGTCAAAGCACATACCTGATCACCCGCTTTAAATTGTTTGACATCTTTACCAACAGAGATGACTTCTCCAGCAACTTCTAATCCTAAATATGGGGAAGCGCCTGGTGGAGGTGGGTATGAACCAGAGCGTTGAAATACATCAGGACGGTTGATTCCAACAACGTGTGACTTAATTAAAACTTGGTGATCACTTGGAGTAGGAATCTCTACTTCCTCAATCTTCATAACTTGTGCTGGTCCACCAGTTCCATGAGTTACTACGCGCATTGTTTTATTCATTCGTATTCTCGGTTATTTTCTAAAGTCGTTGTAATTGTTCAATAGCAGCTTGGAGAGTTGATTCATTTTTAGCAAAACAAAAACGAATCATCTTCTCATCATTCGCTTTGCCATAAAAAGCGGATACAGGAATTGCGGCAACTTTCATTTCGGATGTTAGCCATTTACAAAAATCTATTTCACTCAGCTTTGCTTCAGGAACCGTTAACTGTGAATAATCAACGCACTGAAAATAAGTTCCTTGTGATGGCAATAAAGAAAATTGCGTATTTTTTAAACCTGCCCGAAAGTAGTCTCTCTTCTTTTGATAAAAATGAGACAGGCCTAAATAGGGATTAGGATCTTCCATGTATGCCGCAATACCGTATTGCATCGGGGTGTTAACTGTAAACACATTAAATTGGTGTACTTTTCTAAATTCAGTCATTAAGTCTTGGGGGGCGCACACATAACCCACCTTCCATCCTGTCACATGAAATGTTTTACCAAAACTAGAAATTAAAAAACTACGTTTAGCGAGTTCAGGATGTCTAGCAACGCTTTGATGTAAAGCACCATCAAAGACCATATGTTCATATACTTCATCACTACAAATCAACGCATTCGTGGGTCTTACCAAATCTGCAAGTCGTTCTAAATCATCGGCTTGCCAAACCATTCCCGTTGGATTGTGTGGTGAATTAATCATGATAAGTCGCGTCTTCGAATTAATCGATTGGGCTAGCGCATCCCAAGGTATTGCATAAGACTCAATGATTCCTTGATCATTCCTGATCGGTTTCATCTGAAGTGCAATGGTTTTACCACCCGCCATGTCAATGGACGGAACATAAGAGTCATAGACTGGCTCTATCACAATCACCTCTTCATTGGGTCGAACGACTGCAAGGATGACCGTCAAAATAGCTTGCGTAGCGCCAGCGGTAATAGTGATTTCTTGCAAGGGGTCGTATTTTTTGCCGTATAAACTTTCTACCTTTTCTGACACTTTTTGTCGAAGGGTAACAATACCCGCCATTGGTGGATATTGATTTTGATCATTTTTCATGGCTTGATGGACCTCATCAATAAGATCTGGGTCACAAGAAAAATCTGGGAAGCCTTGTCCTAAATTAATAGCCTGATGTTCCGTTGCGAGCGCAGACATCACTGTAAAAATAGTCGTACCTATTTGTGGGAATTTTGTATTTAATAGTGTTTGAGACATAACTAATCTAAATGTGAAGTAATTTCAAAATTGATAAAACAGGATGCTGGACTTATCATCGTTATAATATTAATAGACTCACAGGGTGCAATTTATTATTAAAACAGAGCACACCCTATTATTACCATATTCTATATTCATGAATCCAACAGCGCCGAACAGTCCCCTATACCCCCTTCAAGGTAGGATTGCACTGCGCGTGTTTGCTTGTTTTGCCTTCGCGTACCTCTTATCTTACGGACTACGGGCGATTAATGCTGTAATAGCGCCTAGTTTAATCTCAGATTTAGGAATTAGTAACTCAGTACTTGGCGCCTTATCTGCCGCCTATTTTATTGGCTTTTTTTTCATGCAAATACCTCTTGGTCATTGGCTTGACCAATATGGCTCAAGAAAGTCTGAAAGTTTCATGATGCTATTTGCTGTATTAGGAGCCTCTTGCTTTGCAATTGCCGATAATGTGACTTACTTAACAATTGGTCGGGGACTGATTGGTGTTGGAGTATCGGCTTGTTTAATGGGCGCTCTTACTTTTTATAAGCGCTGGTTTAAACCTGAACAACAGGCAACCCTTGCTTCTGCCATGCTGATGTTCGGTACAGCTGGAGCCATTTTAATGACTATTCCAGTAGAAATGGCTTTACCCTTGATTGGTTGGCGTGGAGTGTTTTGGATCATGGTAGGCTTTATAGTTCTAGCTATCTTGGGTATTCGTTATGGCATACCAAAATCTACAGACCCTCTTCCAGTTAAAAAGAATCTTAACGAAACAGGTACTTTTGGCTGGCTCAAAGGATATGTTCCGATTCTTAAAAGTGGGTATTTTTTACAAGTCCTACCAATGGGTATTTTTAATCAAGGTGGATTTCATGCGATTCAAACATTATGGCTAGGCGCTTGGTTTAAAGACATCGTGATGCTCCCCAATCATGAGGTGGCCAATTATCTATTTATCTTTAATCTTGTAATTCTGGCGAGTTATGCAGCTAACTTATTTATTCCCCGTTTTCTTAATAAAAAGGGAATCTCAATCTTTCGTTATGCAAGTGTGGTCAGTGGTTTTGCCATCATTGCGCAATTCTTAGCCTTATACCTTCCACCACATTATTCAAGTATCTGTTTGTTTCTATTCGGCCTATGCTCGACGTCTTTTATTTTGGCTCAGTCTCAATTTAATCAATTTTTTCCAAATTCAGTTAGTGGCAAAGCAAGCACATCATTTAATATGCTGATTTTTGCTGGGGCTTTTACCACTCAATGGGGGATTGGTCTTTTAATGGATTACTTTATTGCGCATGGGTTTGTGAAGCCAGAGGCACTCAAACTATCCTTGCTCGTTTTATTGATCATTCAAAGCGCTTCATACATTTGGTTATGGGTGTCGCCCTATATTTTAGATAAGTCGAGGTTCCAAATTGCATCTAAAGATTAATTCCAAAGAATTTTATTGAATTACGACCATTTATTTTGAGTTTTTTTTGATTTCTATTAATATCCTAATTAGATATTACTTAAAACTAATTACAAAAAGGGGTCAATATGGATCGTCGAAATTTTGTGGCAGGTGCTGGTGGTATTGCTGGTATCTTAGCAACCACTACCGCTCCTGCTGTTCATGCTCAAAATGCCAATATTCGTTGGCGTTTAGCTTCTAGTTTTCCCAAATCATTAGATACTTTATTTGGGGCAGCTGAAACTTTTGCTAGAAAAGTTGGGGAACTATCTGGTGGACGTTTTATTATTTCTACTCACGCTGCTGGTGAACTAATGCCTGCCTTTGGAGTTGTAGATGGAGTTCAACAAGGTGCTGTTGAATGCGCTCACACTGCCTCATATTATTTTTACGGTAAAGATCCTACATTTGCAATTGACTGTTCAATCCCATTTGGACTAAATGCTCGTCAAATGAATGCTTGGATGTATGAGGGCAATGGATTAAAACTGATGCGCGAGTTTTATAACAACTACGGCATTGTTAATTTTCCATGCGGCAATACAGGCGTTCAAATGGGTGGTTGGTATAAAAAAGAAATTAAAACTGTAGCTGATATGAAGGGTTTGAAAATGCGAATTTCAAATCTTGCGGGCGAAGTAATGACGCGCATGGGCGTTATCCCTCAATCAATTCCGGGTGGTGAGATTTATCAAGCTCTCGAAAAAGGTACGATCGATGCGGCAGAATGGGTGGGGCCGTATGATGATTTAAAACTAGGGTTTTATAAGGTTGCGAAAAACTATTATTTTCCAGCTTGGTGGGAAGGTGGTCCACAATTATCTATCTACGTTAATAACAAAGCCTATGCAGGCTTATCCGCTGAAAATAAAGCAATCCTTGAATGTGCTGCCTCCCATGCTCATGTAGATATGCTCGCCAAGTATGATGCTCGCAACCCTGCAGCTCTTAAAGAATTGGTGGCTAATGGCGTCAAACTAAACCGAATTCCAAAGCCTATTATGGATGAGGCATTTAAACACTCGGAAGATGTCTATGCCGATCTGAGTGCAAAAAATCCACAATGGAAAAAAGTATTTACCGATTACAACAACTTCCGCAAAGAAACCAATCAATGGTTCCGTTTCGCAGAATCGGCATATGATGGATATATGCAAAATGCAAAATTGTAATTAGCCCCTGAAAGTAATTACTTTTTTCTCAACCCGAAAGATGTCTTCTTTCGGGTTTTTTACTTCGGTGTGGATGAATTTTTTTGATAATCTTTCATCAAATCTTCCATCATCGATTGATCATTGGGCCTCTCACTATTTGTCATATCATCTGGAGGAGCCTCCAATTGGATAGCATTTAAATCAACGGCAACCGGCTTATCTAGAAAAATAGTGACAGTTTCTGGGACAAATATAACGATGACAACTAATACCAGCTGCAATAGTACCCAGGGTATTGCACCTAGGTATATATCTTTTGATTCTATTTTTTTTGATAAAGACCCATTTTTAAATAAGGTATCAGCGATTCCACGAAGATAAAAGAGTGCAAAGCCAAATGGTGGGTGCATAAAACTGCTTTGCATATTGACACAAATCAGAACTCCAAACCAAATCATATTAATGCCTAATTTGTCCGCAACAGGAGCTAACAAAGGCAGGATGATAAACGCGATTTCAAAAAAATCTAAGAAAAATGCCAAGAAAAATATGAATAGATTGACTGCTATTAAAAAGCCTACTTGCCCTCCCGGCAAATGGCTCATCAAATCCTCAATCCACTTCGATCCATCTACTCCTTGAAATACTAAAGAAAATAATCTTGAACCAATTAATATAAAAACAACCATTGCTGTAATACGCATGGTGCTCGTCAGTCCTTCACTAATGACTTGAAGATTTAATCTCTTATGGACCGCGGCTAGTAAAAAAGCTCCTATAGCACCCATTGCTCCAGCCTCGGTAGGTGTTGCCACAGCAACACTCATCCCGGGTAATCCACCCATACTTCCTAACACAGCGAAAATTAAAAATGCCGAGGGAATAATGCCTCTTAAACATTTTTTCCAAAGACTCCATCCATGTAAAGTTCTTGCTTCCTTAGGTATTCCAGGTAAATCATTCGGCCTTAATTTAGTTAATACAAAGGTATAAATTAAAAATAATACAATTTGTAATATCGATGGCCCCCATGCGCCTTTATACATATCTCCAACAGATTTTCCGAGCTGATCAGCCATCACAACTAATACAAGTGATGGTGGTACAAGTTGCGTAATAGTCCCTGACGCGGCTAGAACTCCCGTGGAGTAGCGGATGTTATAACCATACCTAGCCATCACTGGTAAAGAAATCATGGCCATTGCTATTACCTGACCAGCGACAGTGCCGGTAATGGCTCCCAATATAAAGCCTACAATAATTACTGAATAACCTAACCCGCCTTTGACTGGACCAAACAACTGCCCCATCGAGTCCAGCATATCTTCAGCTAATCCACATCGCTCAAGAATGGTTCCCATGAGTGTGAAAAATGGAATTGCGAGTAATAAGTCATTCGATAAAATACCAAAAACATTGAGGGGTAAACTCGTCAAAAAACTTGCTGGAAACCACCCCATTTCAATGGCAATAAGGCCACTAACAAGCCCTAAAGCAGACAATGAGAACGCTACCGGAAAGCCAATGAGCATGATAAAAATCAAGCCAGCAAACATCAGTGGCGCAAAATCTTGCATGCTCATTGCAAAGGTCTTTCATAATGGGTGTCCATTTGATACTGATTATTTAACCAAGCAATGCGTTTAATGAGCTCAGCGATTCCCTGTAAAAATAGTAAGCCAAATCCTAACGGCAACATCAGCATCGCTGGCCAGCGTATGAGCCCACCTGCACTATTTGACATCTCACTCGTCAAAAACATTTTTAAAAATAATGGGAATGATAGATAAAACATGAGTCCTATCACGGGAAATAAGAAAAATAGAAGTCCAAAAATGTCTATAAACACTCGATATCGACTATTCAGGCGTCCATAAATTAAATCGACTCGAACATGTTCATTCACTCTGAGTACTTGTGCGGCTCCTAACATCACACAAGCAGCAAACATGTACCACTGAATTTCTAGCCAAGCATTTGAGCTATAGTCAAAAAGATATCTCATCACAACATTACCAACACTAATTACACAAGAAAGTAATACGGCCCATTTGGCAATTTGGCCAAAAAAATCAGATATCTTATCGATGAGATGAGCTACAAATAGAGATCGCTCCATGTTGTATTCTAGATATTTGTTTGTTTAATTGATGCAGACACTTTCGTGATGCAATAACCAGGTTTTTATATTGCGATGATAGCCCTCTTCATCCTGCTGTGCAAATCCACCAATGCCAGTTGCTGAAACAACCCGATGGCATGGCACGATGAGTGGGTAGGGATTTGCACCACAGGCACCACCAATTGCGCGAGGGGCAGAATTGATTTTTTTGGCTAGTTCCCCATACGTAGTAACTTTTCCGAGAGGGATTTTTGCAATTTGTTGCCATACCTTATTCTGATAAATGCTTCCTTTAGGAATCATAGGTAAATCAAATTGCATATCAGGGTTTGTGAAATAGCGATTAATTTGGTTTACGGCTTCTTGGGCAAGAGCATTTTGTGGTTTTAGTAATGGCACATGTTTAGCTACATAAAAAATCTCGCTAACCATTAAACTTTTTTCATGCACTGCTGTTTTAATCCCTAGCTTGCCAAATGGTGCAGAAATTACGGCCGTCCACTCTTGATTTTGATCTTCTAATTTTTTTAAGAGACTTAACTTATTCATTCTTAGCAGCAGGCCTATCAGCCAATCCTGCAATATAGTCAGAAAGAATCACCATATCATTTTCATTTAAATTAGAAGCTGCTGATGTCATATTGCCATCCATATCCGCACGAGTGCCAGCTTTAAAGCCTTTTAATTGAGTAAATAAATATTCTTTTTGTTGACCAGAGATTTTTGGAATATGTTGGAGCCCTTGTAATTGAGGGCCATGGCACTGCGTACAGTTATATTGTTTTGCTAGAGCTGGCCCAGCAGAAATATTAGCTGGTGATGTTTGGTGCATCGTTAGTCTTGTTTGAGCGGCGTAATATGCTGCGATATCTTTCATATCTGCATTTGTTAAATTAGCAGCCATTGGCGTCATTATCGGATTCTTCCGATTACCCTCACGGTAAAAGAATAAGAGATTAGAGATGGCAAGAGCTGGCATACCTGCCAAAGCTGGCACTTCAGGGTTTTGTGAATTTCCATTAGGCCCATGACAGCTATTACAAACTTCTGCTTTTGCTTTACCCACTTGAATATCTGCAGCAAAACTGAATGAATGACTGATAGAACAAAGTGCAACGATAAAAGCTATCGTTGCACTTTTTTTAAAAGAAAACAATTTCATCCTTATTTGCTACCTAAAACCATCGGCTTGTTATAACTCACTCGGTAGATAATACCGTTATGGTCGTCACTCACTAACATTGATCCATCATTGATGATCTGAACATCAACAGGTCTACCCCACATTGGTGGATCTGCTTGATCGTTCGTCATGAAGCCCGTGAGGAATGGTTCATATTTAGCTACCTTACCATTGTTATCAAGGACCACCCGCATCACATCATATCCTTGTTTAGTGGTTTTATTCCAGGAGCCATGACGCGCGACAAAGATATTATGTTTATATTCTGCTGGAAACATTTTACCGGTGTAAAAGCGCATACCCAATGGAGCAACGTGCGCACCCATTTTTAAAACCGGAGGAGTAAATTGGTTACATGAAGCGAATTTACCAAAAATTGGATCAGAAATATCTCCTTGATGACAAAATGGATAACCAAAATCTTCACCAACTTTGCTGAGAACATTTAACTCATCATGCGGTAAGTCTTCTCCGAGCCAATCGCGAGCATGCTCAGTAAACCAAAGTTTTTTGGTGACTGGATGGAAGTCCATACCAACAGAGTTTCGAACTCCGGAGGCTATTTTTTCCATTTGTCCAGTTTTTGGATCTACACGCATGATGGCAGCTTGAGCATAATTCGGTAAAACAATATTTCCAGGTGAGCCAATATTGAAGTAAAGCTTCTTATCTGGTCCAGCTACTAAATATTTCCAAAAATGTCCAGGACCATTCGTAGGATCAATTCCATCTACTATGACTGTAGGTGTAGGAGGATTATTTAGATTTGCTTCTATATTTTCATATTTTAAAATTTTATTGCGTTCTGCAACGTATAGAGCTCCGTCAATCATCGCTATTCCATTTGGAGTATCGAGACCTTTTGCAATAGTAATTAATTCTCTCTTACCGTTTTTATCCACAATTGCATAAACATTTCGGCCAATTCGATTACTAACAAAAACTGTTCCTTTAGGACTTATTAATAATGAGCGAGCGTTAGGAACACCATCCATCCAAACTTCAACTTTAAATCCAGGAGGAGCTTTTAATGTATTAATTGGCAAATCTTTCGCATCTACGCCTGCTAAAACAGGTGCAAATGGGTGCAGGGGGGAAGCGGCATCTTTTTCGGATATCCCCTGTTTCCAGGGCGGGGGTGCTTCAGCTGGTGCTTGTTGCGCATAAGCGGGAATCGCCAGTGCCAATATCAGTGCAGATAATAATTTTTTCTTCATTGTAAAAGTCTCCGAGCTATATGGTTTTAAAACTGCTTTAATAGAAATTAAACTCAATATGTAAAATACCTGAATTAAGGTTAGTGCATGATTAGTGAAAACCCTTGCATTACGATTTATTGAAATTGCAGGCTCGCATTTACACCTACAAACCAATTACGACCAGGTGAAGGTTCGAAATATTGAGAACTAGCTTGATTAATAATGACAGACCCAATGTAGTAAGTATCAAATATATTATTTAATCTGGCTAATTCAGTAAATCTCCAATTTTCATATTGCTGTCTTGCAAAGATTCGTAAATTACTGATGACATATCCACTTGCATTTGAATTCGAGTAATTTGCATCACTTGCGAACATGTTGCTAGCAGCAATAATTTCAGCTCCAGCATTGATTGAATGATCTGGTAATTGCCATGCAATTTCACTGAACAAACGATGTGCAGATACCCCTGGAATACTTGATCCAGCAGTGATTGGTACACCACCAGCGCCGGGGTAATCTTGCGTTACTTGTGCAAGTGTGTAGGTATATGCCAAGTTGGTATACCAATACTTTGGCCAATCAATATGTGCAAATAATTCAAGGCCAGATCGGGAAGTATTATTAGCATTCTGGTACACGGTTTTACCAGAAATATTATTCAAAGCTACGATCTCGTTATTAGATTTTGCGAAGAA
>Ga0209188_1003842_pt1 | contig 10136 bp, 10 predicted proteins | sample C_130625_EF_Meta_FD_187307 | JGI IMG/M metagenome (GOLD analysis project Ga0209188, IMG submission 187307) | Freshwater microbial communities from Lake Croche, Canada to study carbon cycling - C_130625_EF_MetaG (SPAdes) (version 2) | ecosystem: Environmental > Aquatic > Freshwater > Lake...
TGGCAATCGAATCGACCGCTTCGCCGCGCGACCAGAGCTGGAAGATCCGCTCGCAGGTCTCCGGACGGAGGCGACCGTCAGCAGCCTGAAAAACCTCGACGCCGGGGTTTTCCTGATCGTGGTGCTTGATCGTGTAGCGGATCGTCTCGACGCTGCGGTTGAGACGCTTCGCGATCCGGCGATGAACGTCGGCCGGGCAGGCGCCCGCGGCGGCCAGCCGGCGTGCCCAGGCGATGATCTTGCCGTGCTCCTCGGTGGAGAGCTGGCTGAAGCGGCTCCCCCGCTCAATCCGCAGCGGGTTGTCGGAGACGAATCGCTCGACATCACTGGCGAGGAATCCGACCCGCTTCCGTCCCCCCACGTCGTGACTCCGGGCGACGAGGCCGTGGGCCCGCCATCGCGAGATCGTCTTCGTGGAGACGTTGAAGCGGGAGGCGAGTTCCTCGATCGAGAGCACGCCATCGCTGCCCATCGCCGCGACGTCCCCGCCAAGCAGGGATGCACCACTGACGTCGTCGGCCCTGCTCACGCCGGTGGCGAGACGCGGCTCGAAATCGATCTGCTCTTCCATGAACAGGCGCACGACAGGACCTTGGGAATCAGAACGCATCGTTATCCTCCTTGGCCGGCCATCCGAAGCCGGACGTTGGTTTGGTCGGAACCGGGCCTGCGGGCGACCCCTGACTTCGCCCGCGGCCCCGATGCTCCGAGACAGTGTTTCACGCGACCTTCAATGCTGGCAATCGACCCGCCCGGCGGCTTTCCCACCGACCACTCGATCTGCCGAAACGTGCACCGCGTCGCCGATTTCCTCGGCAGGGTTCCGCTGCCGTTGCCGGCAGGGACGTTCGCGGTGAGCTGTCGCACGATTCCGGGCCGGTGCCTTGCCAGGCCGACGCTGTTTTCGGAATCGATGGGCGGGCCCTCCTGTGCCCCCCGTTCCCGTATCCGGGACGCCGATTTATACGGCCGAGGTCAGAAAAAGTTCTTCGGCAACCGGCTTGTTCTTCAGTTTTTTTCTGCGACGCCCTCAGGGCCGGCGCGGAGGGGCCATGTTTTTGTGCCTTAAGTCGTTTGCAGGTATGGCTTTGAATAGTCTTGCAAAGGCTTCGCTAAAACCCTCCCCGCGGCCTTTCCGTCCAAAGAGTCTGCTCACACTGGGTAGGATCGACCGGCGGACACCTAGTACGAGGTGTTTCTGCCGAGGCTCCCGGGGCCGCACCAGATTCCGGGTTCAACGCGATGGGTAGCGCGATCTTCAGCCGCGCCCGCGACTGACGGACCCCGCTTGACTCCCCCCGTCACCGCATGGAATACTCGGAGATTCACGTAGCGGTGATCTTGCGGTGGTGGTGCGCGAGGATCGCGAGTTTTGCCGCTTTTTACCGGCTTTGGCGCGGGAAGAGGTGGTCCCCGGCCGAGTTTGGGACGGAATTTGAGGCCGGTTGGGCCTGTCTGACCACGGTGTCGGGCAGAAAGCCTGTCGGGAGTCCGGCCTGCCGGGTTTTCGGTGAGCGCGGGAATCGGGTCAGGTTGACGGTGCCGCCGTCGCGGGGCATCGCCTGACAATTCGTCGGAGTCCGGAGGCGTAAGCCATCGATAAGAATCATCGCATCAACGAGCAGATCCGGATTTCCCCGATCCGCGTGATCACCGCCGAAGGAGGCCAACTCGGGATCATCCCCACCGACGAGGCGCTGGCTCGCGCTCGGGAGGCTGGGCTTGATCTGGTCGAGGTTGCCCCGAACGAGAAACCGCCCGTCTGCCGGATCATGGACTTCGGCAAGTTCAAGTATCAGCAGAAGAAAAAACAGCACAAAACTCACGTTCACCAGACGAAGATCAAGGAGATCCGCCTCCGACCCAAAACGGGCGAGCACGACATCGAGTTCAAGGTCAACCAGGCCCGTGGCTTCCTCCAGCACAAGGACAAGGTGATCGTCTCGGTCGTGTTTCGTGGTCGCGAACTGGCCCACATCGACGAAGGGCAGCGCGTGATGCGGAATCTCCTCGTCCAGCTCGAAGCGGTCGGTAAGATGGATGCCCCGCCGCAGCAGATGGGAAAGCGACTGATCTGCACCCTCTCCCCTCGCTGATCCCCACGCCGTTCAACGCCCCTCTCTTTTCAGCCCCCCCGTTCACCGATCCACGGAGTTCCCATCCATGCCGAAGCAGAAAACCCACAAGGGTGTGAAGAAGCGTTTCCGGCTCACCGCCACGGGCAAGGTGAAGCATCGCCGTGCCGGGACGAGCCATCTTCAGGTGCGTCTCTCCGCCAAGCGGAAGCGCAACCTCCGTGGCACCGGTGTGCTCGCCTCGGTTGACACCCCGAAGATCGCTGCCGCCCTCGGGAAGTACAGCTACTGACCCTGCCTTCCGGCCGCCGGCGCATCGCTCCCCGGATTCTCTGGGGCGGGTGTTGGCCGAGCCTTTCGGAGAGCCTTGGCGATGTTCCTGTCCGGCTCCCGTTTTCTTGTCTCTGTATCCCCGTTTTTCCTGTCCTCAGTTATCGGTTCGCAGGCCCCCCCTTGAATTCCAGGGGCCGGGCAGGACGATGGTAGTCCGCCCGCCTCGCGATCCGGTTCGTTGATTCAGCGTCGATTCACTGTCGAGACTCCTGAAAGACAAAGACCAGTCCCATGCGTACCAAGAGCGTCGTCCCCCGTCTGCGGGCCAAGAAGCGGTTGTTCAAGCGGGTGAAGGGGTCGGTCGGCGGACGTCGCCGGCTGCTCCGGACGGCCAAGGAATCGATCATCCGCGCTGGCGTCTATGCCCGCCGCGATCGGCGTCGCAAGAAGCGCGACTTCCGCCGTCTCTGGATCATCCGCCTCAACGCCGCGGCTCGTGAACGTGGCATCCGCTACAGCCAGTTCATCTGCGGGCTGGAGAAGATCGGCTGCGAACTCGACCGCAAGACGCTCTCCGAGATGGCGGTGCTCGATCCGACCGGCTTTGATGCCATCGCCGAGCAGGTTCGTGCCGCTCTCGGCCTCCCGGCGCCGGTTGGCGCCGCCTGACCTGAAGAGGCGGCTTGTCGCGTGGGCACCGTGTCGCTCGAATCGTTCCGCGCTGACGTCGAGCGTCTCCGCGCCGAAGCGGTAGCCGCGTTCGGGGTCGCTGCCGATGACGCCGGCCTCGAGCAGGCCCGCGTCGAGTTTGCCGGGGCGAAGAGTGGTCGTCTGAAGGGGATTCAAAAGCTCCTCGGCGGCTTGGATGGGGCCGATCGCCCGGAGGGGGGACGGCTCTTCAACGAGGCCAAGGGGGCGATCACCGCGGCCCTCGATGCCGCCCAGGGCCGGCTCTCAGGCGTTGCCGCCGAGGCGGCGGCGATCGACGTCACGCTGCCAGGTGAGCCGTTTCGGCTCGGCCACGTTCATCCGATCACGCAGACGATCCGGCGGGTCCAGGAGATCATGGCCCGGCTCGGCTTCGAAAGCGTCGATGGCCCCGAGGTCGAAGACCAGTGGCACAACTTCGAGGCCTTGGCGATCGGCGCCGAGCACCCGGCCCGCGACCCGCTCGATAATTTCTATCTCGCCGTCGCCAAAGGGGCTGATCCGCTGCTCCTCAGGTCGCAGACAAGCACGGTGCAGATCCGCGTCATGGAGCAGCGTAAGCCGCCCCTGCGGATCGTGTCGCTCGGCCGCGTCTATCGCCCCGACACCGCCGACGCCACCCACTACCCGATGTTTCATCAGGTGGAGGGGCTGCTCGTCGAGCCGGGCGCGACGATGGCCGACCTCAAGGGAGTGCTGCGGTTCCTCGCCTCGAGTTTCCTGGGCGGCGACGTCCATGTCCGCTTCCGGCCGTCGTTCTTTCCGTTCACCGAGCCGAGCGTCGAGTTTGACATGGAATGGGGCGGCCGCTGGGTGGAGATGGGCGGGGCGGGGATGGTCGATCCGGCGGTCCTCGCCGCGGTCGGCTACGACCCGGCGGAAGTCTCCGGCTTCGCCTTCGGGCTCGGAGTGGAGCGGATCGCCGCCCGGCGCTACGGCGTGGCCGACATTCGCGACTTCTACCGCAACGACGTCCGCTTCCTCGAACAGTTTTAGTTCCGGGTTGGTCTGGTTGAGCGTTGGCCCGGCACTTTTCCGTGCGGGCGTCGCGGGGCCGATCGGCTTCGCGAGGGTCCCCTTTTCCCGGCTGGTGAGTGCCCCATGATCATCTCCACTTCCTGGCTTGCCGAGTACGTCCGCTGGGATGCGCCCGTCGACGAGCTCGTCCGGCGGCTCCTCATGAGCGGGCTCAACCACGAGGCAACCTGGGCGGTGGGGGCCGACACCGCCGTCGACATCGAGGTGACGAGCAATCGCCCCGATTGCCTGGGGCATGTCGGCGTGGCCCGCGAGGTGGCAGTGCTCTTCGACCGGCCGCTCCACATCCCCGCCCCGCAGCCTCTTGAAGCGGCCGAGCCGGCCGCGGCGGCGATCGCAGTCGAGATCAGCGATCCCGATGTTTGCCCGCACTACACGGCGCGGGTGATCCGTGGGGTGCGTGTGGGCCCGAGCCCGGCGTGGCTTGCCGACCGGCTGCGGACGATCGGCATCGAGCCGGTCAACAATGTCGTCGACGTCACCAACTACGTGATGATGGAATGCGGGCAGCCGCTCCATGCCTTCGATCTGGCAAAGGTCCACGGTGGCAGGATCATCGTCCGCCGAGCCCGCGACGGCGAGACGTTCCGGGCCATCAACCACAAAGAGTATTCCCTCACCGCCGGGATGGCGGTGATCGCCGACGCCGAGGGGCCGGTGGCGCTCGCTGGCGTGATGGGGGGGGCGGAGAGCGAGATCGCGGCCGACACGGTTGATGTGCTCCTGGAATCGGCGCAGTTCGCGCCGCTCGTCGTCCGAGCGGCAGCGCGGGGGCTCGTCCTCATGAGTGCCTCTTCCTACCGCTTCGAGCGCGGGCCCGATCCGGCGGCCGTGGAGTGGGCCAGTCGCCGGGCGGCAACGCTGATCCAGGAATTGGCTGGCGGCGAGGTGCTCGCTGGCGTGGTTGAGGCGGGGACGCTTGCCGGCGGCCGGGCGACGATCGACTTGCGGGCGGCGCGGGTCGAGGAGGTGCTGGGGGTACCTGTGGCGGTGGGGCGGCAGGCGGAGATCCTCACGGGGCTGGGCTTTGTGAAGGAAGCGGCCTGCAGCGAGCGTTGCCGGTGGCAGGCGCCGAGCTGGCGGCGCGATGTGACGCGCGAGATCGATCTTGTGGAGGAGATTGCCCGGATCGAGGGCTACGACTCGATTCCGGAGGACCGGCCGATCCATGCCAAGCCCGTCGAGCAATCGGCCCGGGAGCGGACGATCCGCGTGGCCGGTGAGGTGCTCGTCGCCGCGGGGCTGTGCGAGGCGATGACGCGGAGCGTCGTCTCCGAGGCGTTTGAGGCGACGGCAAGCCCATGGACAGCGCTGCCGCCGCGGCGCGTGTCGCTGGCGCTCGTTCGGGGGGCCGATCGGCTCAGGCGCACGCTCCTTCCGAGTCTCTTGGAAGCCTGTGGCCACAACCGGTCCGTCGGGGCGCCGCACGGGGATCTCTTTGAAGTTGCCCGGGCGTATCTCGATCGCAGCGGGAACGCCGCTAGCGGTTCGCCGCTCGAGGAGCCGCTCCTTGTGTCGCTTGTGGTGGGCGGGCCCTACGCGAAAGCCAAGGGCCTCGCTGAAGCGGTGATCGGGCGGCTCGGGGGTGTGGTCGAGTTTCGCCGCGGGGCCTTTGATCTGTTCACGCCGGGGCGGGCTGCGGAGATCGTCCTCGAGCGGGCCGGAGCGGAGCCAGTCCGCGTCGGCGTCGTTGGCGAGGTGAGCGACGGGGTGCTCTCCCGATTTGGTCTCGAAGGGCCGGTATCGGCTGCCGAATTGCGGCTCGATCTCCTCGAGATCAGCGGCAGTCAGCCGCGGAAGCTCGTGCCGCCGAGTGAGTTCCCGGCGGTGCAGCGGGATCTCAATCTCGTCGTCGACCAGGGGCTGTTGTGGGCAGAGGTCGAGCGGGCGATCCGGGGGGCTCCTGGGGCGGATGCCATGCTCGAGTCACTCGAACTGCAGCAGGTGTGGGAAGACGCGGAGCGGCTCGGGGCCGGAAAGAAGAGCCTCGTAGTGGGGCTCCGCTTCCGCAGTCAGACGGGGACGATTTCGAGCGACGAATCGAAGTGGCTCGTCGAGGCGATCGTCGCCTCCTGCGGGCAGGCGTGCGGGGCGGTGTTGCGGGGGTAAGGCGAGTGCGTAAACCTCCTATGAGGTTCACGATCGCTCCTGGCCTGCCGATCACGGCCGCGCGTCAGCCCTTCGGCGGCGTCGAAGTTATCCGGGCGAGTCCTGCCGTGAGGATTCTTCCCGCCTTCTTCCGCAGTGCCCTGAGTAACGTCATTCGGTGCCTGTCGAAGCCCGCCATCGTGATGTAGGTGTCGAATACGGGGCGGTCGGGGTGGCGGAATCCGTGCCAGGGTTTGCTCCCCGAGGCGAAGTGGACAATGAAGGGATCGCGGAGGCTGGCGATCGTCTCCCGCGAAAACGGCAGCGTTCCCTCCCGCCGCTGTTCCCAGTAGTGCGTCATTCGGTTCCAGCGCGGATCGAGCGCCTTCCAGTCGTCGGCGAGGACGGCATTGAGGGCATCCTGATCCCAGAAAAGGATCCGATCCCGGTTGCTGGCGAGAAAATCGAGCGCCCGCTGTCGCACCTGCCGCGTTCGCCAGGCGTCGAGATCGATGACGAGGACGCCGGAATTGAAGTAGGGGTTGTCGTCGGTTGTCTCCCCCCGCAGTGCAACCCCTCCCTTTCCCCAGCGGTGGACATGAAAATCGAGGACCGCACCGACAGTCTTACCGCCGAGATCGATCGCCGCGAGTTGCGACAGGTCGCCGAGGACGACGAGGTCGGCATCGAGGTAGACGACCCGTTTCACGGTGTCGTCGAAGGCCATATCGAGGAAGATTCGGTAGTAAGCCTCAACGGTGAGGTGGTCGGTGGGGCGGATGGGGAGGGTGAAGCGATCGACTTCGGGTGAAAAACAACGGAGCGAGTCGAAGGATCTCCGGTTAGGCCAGCCGATCTCCGTCGGGGAGAGGTCTCGGGAGAAGATCGTGACATCGAGGGTCACGGCCGGAGCGAGGTTGTGGCGAACCGACGTGATCGCGGCCGACACGTAGGGGACGTACGCCCGATTCGCCGCGAACACGACATACAGCGGATCGTTCATGGCGAGGCTGGCACCTTGGGTTGCGCCCGGCGAGGCGACTCAAACACGGCAAGGGGGGGGCCATCGATCAGAGCGTCGGCAGCATCTGGAGACTGTCGGTATAGCGGCGGAGCCACGACCCGTCAAAAGCGGCGAGATTGTTCGGTGGAGCCGGGGAGGAGCGGCGCCGGTTTTGGCTGGAGAGATCGCTTGGGGGCCGATCGGGTCGGTTTGTGCCGATCGGGGAAGGCGTGCCGGTGCGGTCCTTCCACACGCGTTCCTCACGGCCCGAGATCGAACGTGGCGTTGTCGCTGGGGGGGCTTGAAAGGGGAAATTGAGGGGGCCCAGTTTGTGTGTCACACTCTGCATGTGGGAACCGCCTCTGCCGTGACACACGCCCCACGGTGTGTCGAGTGAGCCAGACCCCCCACAATGGCGGAAGACGACATGAAAGCAGTGATTCTCGCCGGTGGCCTGGGGACGCGAATCTCGGAAGAGACGCACCTCAAGCCGAAGCCGATGGTCGAGATCGGCGGCCGGCCGATTCTCTGGCACGTCATGAAGCTCTATTCCGCCCATGGCGTGAACGACTTCGTGATCTGCTGCGGCTACAAGGGTTATCTGATCAAGGAGTACTTCGCCAACTACTTCCTCCACATGTCGGACGTCACCTTCGACATCGCCTTCAACACGATGACCGTCCACGAGCGGAAGGCGGAGCCGTGGAAGGTGACGCTCGTCGACACCGGCGAATCGACCATGACCGGCGGAAGGCTCAAGCGGGTCGCCGATCACATCCGCATTGAAGAGGCCTTCTGTTTCACGTACGGCGACGGGGTGAGCGACGTCGACATCTCCGCGCTGATCGCCTTCCATCGCGGTCACGGCAAGCAGGCGACGGTGACGGCGGTGGCCCCCCCTGGGCGTTACGGAGCGCTCGACCGGGACGGTGTCGTGGTGAAGGGGTTTGCCGAGAAGCCGCGGGGCGACGGCGGCCTCATCAATGGCGGTTTCTTCGTGCTTTCGCCGCAGGTGCTCGAGCGGATCGAGGGAGATTCCACGGTGTGGGAATCGAAGCCGATGATGTCGCTAGCCACCGATGGCCAACTCATGGCCCACGATCACGCTGGCTTCTGGCAGCCGATGGACACGCTCCGTGACAAGGTCTACCTCGAGGGGCTGTGGGATTCCGGGAAAGCCCCCTGGAAAGCATGGACGTGAGCGTCATCCAGCCACCATTCGCCGGAAGCTTCGCGGGGAAGCGCGTCGTGGTCACGGGCCACACCGGCTTCAAGGGCTCGTGGCTGTGTGAATGGCTGCTGTCGCTCGGGGCGGAGGTGACAGGGCTGGCGCTCGAGCCCGACACGACACCGTCGCTCTTCGAGCAGCTGGGATTGAGAGACCGGCTGACGCATGTTGTCGGCGACATCCGCTCGCAGGAGACCGTCTCACGGGTGCTCGCTGCTGCGAAGCCCGATTTCCTCTTTCACATGGCGGCGCAGCCACTCGTGCGGTGCTCTTCGTCGGCGTCTGTCCCGGCCTCACGGAAGCCATGATCGCGCACATCGCCGACACAATCGGCAAGGCGATTTATGGGAACGCGGGATGACGACTCTCGATTCCTCAGGATCATGGCTGTGAAAAGAGTTCTCGTGACCGGCGCTTCAGGTTTTCTCGGCAGCGCTCTCGTCAAACGACTGATTGCCGAGGGTGTCCACGTCGCCGTGCTGCAGCGGGAAGGCAAGCTCGGCCGGCGACTCCACGATGTGTTGGGGAGGGTGGAAATCCTCGCCGCGACGAAGAACACCCCGAACGGCCTTCGTGACAGCCTCCTCCACTCAAAGCCCGATACCGTGTTTCACCTCGGCTGGGGAGGGGTTGCAAGCAGCCATCGGAATGATGCTGCCACGCAAATTGCGAATGTCGAAGACGCCGTGCAGTTGGCGACACTGTGCGTTGATTGCGGGGTGGAGCACTTCGTGGGGGCCGGTAGTCAGGCGGAGTATGGGCCACGGGACCATGAGATCTGCGAATCCGAGTGTCCTTCGCCCACGACGATGTATGGAGCGGCCAAGCTCGCCGCTGCTGTTCTGACGGAGCGGTTGTGCGACCTCGGGGGGGTCAAGCACTCGTGGTTGCGCGTGTTTTCAACGTACGGGCCGGACGACAATCCAGATTGGATGATTCCCTCACTCATTCGCCAACTCGGGCGGGGCGGACGCCCCGCCCTGACCGCGGGCGAACAACGCTGGGACTACCTCTATGTCGATGACGCCGCCGCCGCGTTCGCAGCCGTAGCCGAGGCCCGGGTGAGCGGCATCTTCAATCTCGGGTCGGGCGAGGCGATCCCTCTCCGTGGGCTCATCGAGCGCATCAGGGACATCATCGATCCCTCGCTTGACCTCGGATTTGGCGAGGTGCCTTACCGTCCCGATCAGGTCATGCACCTGCAGGCCAACATCGACAAGCTCAAAGCCAACACGGCATGGGCTCCGGAGACCTCACTTGAAAAAGGCCTGTCGGCCACCATTCGCTGGTTCAATTCCCCTCAGGCCTGATGGAGGATGCTTTTTGTGGCCGTGAACACACCCGCTCCCGCGGATAGCAACTGCCGGCTCTGCGGGCAGCCGACGCTCGAGGCATGGCTCGAACTGCAGCGATCGCCACGGAAGATCTCCAAGCTTCTCACGGAGGCCGATCTGACGGGAGACGCACCCATCAGGCTCGCCGTCTCACGCTGCGAGTCTTGCGACTTCGTTCAGGCTCCTGTGCTCGATCAGCCCGCCGACTACGACGACTATGTCCTCTCCTGGATGCAGATCGAGACGCTCCGCAACTATCGAACCGACTTGGCGCGAGTGTTTTCCCAACGTCTGGGGCCTGTTGAGGCGCCCGTGCTCGACGTGGGATGCGGATCGGGGGAGTTTCTCGCGCTCCTCGCCGCCTGTGGGCGGAGGCCGATCGGGATTGA